>JFJP01041439.1_pt1 | contig 10098 bp, 8 predicted proteins | sample 431651 | NCBI WGS metagenome assembly JFJP01 (sample SAMN02602958, study PRJNA72255) | Microbial mat metagenome, whole genome shotgun sequencing project. | biome: fresh water; feature: sink hole; material: water; isolation source: purple microbial (photo- and chemosynthetic) mats found in... | reverse complement strand
AGCAATTCTTTTGCGTGCCTCAGCTATTAATTCCCTGCGTGTTCCAACCACGATGGCCTCTCCGGGGCAGGCTTCCACACACGATGGCAATTCGCCTTTCATGATCCGTTCGTAACACATATCGCATTTCTCAATTTTTGGATTGGCGCTGAGGTATTCAAATTTAGGAACATCAAACGGGCACGAAACCATGCAATAGCGGCACCCCATACATTTATCCTCACGCCAGATAACCGGGCCTTCCTTCGTTTTGTACATAGCCTGAGTTAGACAGGCGGCAACGCAGGCAGGTTCGTTGCAGTGCATACACTGGTTGCGCACAAAAACTTCACCTTTCGATGTATTGTACAAATTTACAGCGCAACGTTGCACTTCGCTTGTTTTTCGCACCTCACCAACTTTTACCTCATCTTGGGGTTCAGGGAGACCGTGCGCTTTTGCGCAGGCTTTTTCGCATTCCTGACAGCCAACACAGCGGCTTGCATCATACAATATTCCCCGAAATTCAATTTTACTTTCTTCCGAAGCGGAGGCTTTTGCACTTTGGATTCCGGCTATAGCGATTCCAGCCACCCCAACAGTTTTGAAAAAATTGCGTCTATCGATACTCATTGTTCAGGTTTTAAAGGTTTTACTAGAAATAGGTGGTTTGAGCTATTTAGAGATGTCGATGAATTTGTTTTGAAAATCTTCCCAAACTTCAGGTCCAAGATCAGCCAGCACATTGTCGGTAAGTTCGCCGCCATCCTGAAGGATAACATGCGCATATACATTGGTATTCGACCGTATTGATGCAGCAAGAAAGTCTTTGAGCCGAATGAACTCATCCTGAAGCCATTCTTTGTATTTTTCGGCCATAAACAGGAACTGAATTTCGCGTAACCAATTCTTTGGTTCGATGAGGTACACCCAGCCTTCAGCATACGGAGCAGCATTTAAAATGGATGAGTTGGAGATCAGTGTTTGATTTTGCTCTCTGATTATTCCTGAAATAGGAGAGGAGATATTCAGTTGTTTGCCATTTTGAATGATTGTCAGTATTTTTTCGCCTTTTCTGATCTTTTCTCCCGGTTCTTTCATTTTTATGCGGGTGATTGAACCGGTAACATGTTGTAGGAAATCATCCAGTCCAACTTTTACATTTCCATCTTGTTGCATGAATGCCCAGGTGTGCGATTTGTCGAAGTAGATGCCTTTTGGTGCAAGTATCGAATTTTCATCAAAGGCTGGAGTTATTTCAATATCCTCTTCTATTGCATTGGCTTTTCTGTTTTTTGCATATCGCATGGCTCCTCCTAAAACGATCGCTGCTGCCACAAAAGCAATAATAACCATTAGCCAGGTACGCGACATCAAAGGTTTTTCTGCCCGATCGACTAACATTTCAGGATTTGTCAATGCATCCAAATTTGCCTGTTTTTCGATGCTGGCAAGGTCACTGTATCCATTCGCATTCAGATATTTTTGTCCATCAGCATTGATCCAGTTTAAGAAATCCAATGCGTTTTTGTCGGTAGGTTTTGAAGCCGCAACGGCGTAAATATTTCCGCATAGAGCTTTGGGATGTTTTCCAATCCAAACTCCACGAGTAAACGCATCCATATTGGTGTAAATGTTTTCAAAGCTGTCCAGTCGGCCATTTTTGTTTTTGTCAATCGGTAGAACTTTGATGTTAGTCCTAAAATCCTTGGTATTCGCATCAAGAACGTCAGTCAATTTACAAAAACCGATCGCATAAATATCTTTTTGAATGACTGAGAGGAGTTCTGCTACAGTTGCAACTAAAGCTGTATTATTTGCAATCGTGTTGTTTTTTGCAAAATTTTGGACAGCAGTTTTTATGGCAGGATTATCAACGATGTAATAGTGAATGGGCGAATTTTGGTTGCTTGATACCAGTGAATTCCAGTTTTGTTTTTCCGGATTTACTAAAAGTTGAGCCAGTTTTTCGGTTGAAATTCCCTGTCGATAAATCTCATTCAGCAATGGATTTTTTGCATTAATGATCGGAACAACAGCATCGCGGCCAATGACCATCTTCCACTTTGTTTCATCAGTAATTAATTCCTGATTTTGATCTGAAATAAAACTTAAAAAACTGCCTTCAAGAACTTTATTTTCTGGCAGGTATTTGACGGTGATCTTTAGATTTGGATTCACCTTGCCAAATTCGTCAGCCCAGTTGGTGGCGAGGTCGTTCAGTTCCGGAGAACTCAGGATATTTAAAGTATTCGCAGTTGAGGTATTTGGGCTACCTGTTTGGCCGTCGGTGTTTGCATTGCTCAGTCCTTTATTGCAAAAGAATAAAAGAGACAAACCGATAATGAAGAATGAAAAGGTTTTCATGATATGGTTATTTAAATTGGTTTTTTGTATTCATCGGATTCGCAGGTTTGACATACAATCCTACAATCTGGAAACAGCCTTTCCAATTACAATGCCATGAAATATTTAGTGATTTAATCAACAGAAAATCAAGCGTATAGAGTAATTGTGTACGTAAAATATTCACATTGAAGTGTTGAGAAAATATACAATGATTTTTGATGTTTTATTTATCGTGCTGATATATAACTGATTAAATGAATTGTATATTTATTAAGCAGTGTTGAGAAATGCAATAGTGGTGCTGTAACTTGTTTATAATTAGATATTTATTTGGAGGTTTATTTTACGTGGATTATGTTTCTTGCAATATTTGTGATAAGTGGTTCTCGTTTTTCGTAAAAAATGACAAAAAAAGGAGCCACTCTGTTCGAATGGCTCCCGGCATATTAGCACCCTGTGGATGCCTACTTTTATTTTTGGTTTTTCTTTAGCTTATTTTTCAACTTTATTTGATGCAGTAGCGACCCATTCATTCAGTCCGCCTTCGTAAATTTTGACGTTAGGATATCCTAAAACTGATTTGAGAGCGAAAAATCCTTTTGAGGCTCTTGCACCTGAATTACATAACGCAATAATTGTTTTATCACTTGTAATGCCGGCAGCACTGAAGATCTTTTCAAGATCAGTTTTCGGTTTGTATTGGCTTTTTGCATCAAAAAGGGTGGTGTGATCAATATTGATGGCTCCTGGAATACGACCTTTTCCCTTAGGATCTTTTCCGCTAAATTCTGCAGCTTCGCGCAAGTCAACTAACACTACCTTTGCATTTCCGGCAGCAGCCTGAACATCTTTCATCGAAGCAAAAATTGAATTATTAACTGTCGTTGCAAATGTTCCGGTTTTAGCAACTGTTGGATTCTTGGTTACCGGTTTTCTTGCAGCTTTCCAGGCGATCAACCCACCATCGAGAATTTTAACGTTAGGTGCCCCCATATATTTAAGAATCCAGTAAACTCTTCCGGCATATTTACCTGCGCCTTCGTCGTAAACTACAATAGTTTTCTTTTCGGTAACACCTTTTGCTCCCAATGCTTTTGCAATTTCTTCAGTTGAGTTTAACAATCCTTCAACAGCACCAACTTTTTTCTCTAAACTGGCGTATGATACATTTACAGCATCGGTAATGTGAACTTTGGCATATTCGGTTTCAACTTCAGCAGAAACCACTACAAAATTTGGGTCTTTAAGTTTGGCTGTTAAATCGGCGACCGAAATAAGGTCTTGTGCAAAGCCAGTCGTTGCCAGAACTAAAAAGGCAACAAATGAGAATAATATTTTTTTCATAATAGAATATTTTTAATTTAGAATTTAACTTGTACCTGAATAGCAAGTTCGTCGTTTTTTACTTCTACCGGAGAATCAGCCCGGTACATATAATTTACCTGAAGACGAGTCCAATCGTTGAAGAAGTAATTGAAACCAAAAGTCATGTTGCTTTCTTCATATTTTGAGGTATTGCCAGAATCGAAAAAGTCGTATCTGAAAACTGGCTCAATATTCCACTTTGATAGGTATGACATGGTAACATAACCTCCACTACGTTTGTCACCCAGTTCAATCAGATTTCCGCTACAGCCGCCTCCAAGGTCGCGGTTATAATCGCCCTGATCAGAAATGTATTCGCCAAGCAGTGTAAATCCAGCATAATTGGCTTGCAATTCTGCACTAATTGAGGTTCTGCTATCAACATTGTTCACATACGAAGGAAACCCGTAACGGAAGCTTCCACCCACCTTTAGAAAATCCAAAGGTTTAAATACCACCCGGCCAACAACATCTTTTTTATTATTGTTGTCAAACTTGCCCAATCCGCTACCATTCATAAATCCAAGCTGGTAAGTGAATAAAGTAGAGTCGGTTCCACCCATCAATACCACACCCAAATCGCGGAAAGGTGCAACCATTTGTAGAGTGGCTGTTGAACGGTAAATAGTTGTAAGTCCACTACATGCAGTATTAGTTTCGAGTCCAAATGGAGTTTTAAATGAACCTAGTGAAACTCTTGACCATGAAAACCTGTCGTAAGTTATGAATGCATCGAGCAGATATGGATTTGGTGAAATGAAAGGGCTGAATTCGGCTACTACATAATATGAGAAATCGTAAGGAATTTTACCCATTACGCCTAGACGCGAACGTTCGAATGAAAATCCGTTTTTGCCTGGATCGGTATAATGTGATTCGTATTGGGCCTGAAGGAATCCAAATACTTTAATTCCTTCGCTGGAAGGTGCTCCGCCACACCCTTGTGCTGCTACTTTAATTGTAGTTAGCGCAAAAAACAGGATGACTGTGAGAAATATATTTTTCATGATAATTCTTGACTTTTGGGTTAGAAATTAATTTCCGGTTACAATTGGCAGGCTTTTCGACATGGTTGATTTCCATTGATTAACCGATGTTCCCCAAGCTGTGCTTGCATTATTTAGTTTATTCATGCCAAATAGAAGACTTTTAGCATTGTAGCCAATAACGCGTAAATATGCAGTTACTGCTGCAGATGTTTGTCCGGTATAACAGTAGGTTACCACTTCTTTTGATGAGTCGAGGTATTTAACCTGTGCTTCTCCAACTAAAAGTGGATTAATGCGGTAAGCTCCTTTAATATGTCCATAAGCAGTATAATCTGCTTCGCTGAAATAATTATTGATGAAATATTTGGAAGGATCGGTCAGAACATCGGTAGCTGTTATACTTTTGAAACCTTCAGAAAGTACGAGTGCTACTCTGGCTTTCAGGATATTGGCAGGAACGATATCGGTACTGGTGATTGTTGGGCTTGCAAAACTTAAATTAGCAGGTGCGGCATCGGTTGTCCAGTTGGCATTTCCGGCGGCAACACTGCCAATACCTGCCGTCCAAACATCAAGTTTAGTGTTCCATCCGCTCATTCCCCATTTCAAAGCGGCTGCATCGGCATAACCCGATAGACGAAGCAAAGTAACGGCATGAGTAGCTGTTTGTCCGGTTTTACAAACTACCAAAATTGGTTTAGTTGCTTTGGCCGCTTCAGTTAAAATGTTAGGGAGGTCAACACGATGCGCATCAGTGATATGGCCCGAAGCAAACTCATCAGTAGTGCGGATGTCGATCACATATTTTGCACTAACATTTCCATCGGCTGGAGCAGCCATCACAAAATTGGCAATAATAGTATTGATGTCAAGATTCTGAGTAACCAGATAATCGGTTAATGCTTTCTGTGCATCAAATGTTTCCTCGTTTTCTTTTTTACAACTGCTTAAAAAGAAAGCAGGTACAAGGACTAAAATAATTAGGAGTTTAAATAGCTTTTTCATAGAATTATTTGATTTTATTTATTGGTTAAAATGAATTATTTCGTTTGTCGTTAGCATCCACCAGCAGGTTTGGGAGTATCGTGTCCGCCGCTCATTTTTTCAAGGTTTTTCTCAAAAACATCAGGGAATGTTAATTCCCACTGTTTCCAACCTTCTTTTAGAGTTAAAACATTGGTATATCCTAATTGCTGAAGTGTTTGGGCTGCCAATATTCCACGTTTACCTTTTTGGTCATACACAATAATTTTTTCATTGGGTAATGGCATATAAATACCAACACTTTCCCAAAAAATAGAATCAGTAATTTTGAATTCAAGACTTCCTCGTGGAATATTTACAGATCCGGGGATGTACCCAGGGTAATGTTCATCTGGCTGACGTACGTCAATCAATGTATATACTTCTTCTCCACCCATTAAGCCTTTTAATTCTTCGGCGGAAATTATTTTCACTTGTTTTTCAGCGTTATTCACCATTTCGTCAACGTTGGTGAACTTTACGGTTTTGTTACATGCTGCAATAAGGATGGCAATTGCAAATGCGAATACTATTTTTTTCATGTCTTGATTTTTATGCAGGTTGTTTTTCAGTATTTTCTTTGGTAATTGGCTCTTCTTCATATCCCGAAATCATGGCTTTAACATTTGTCGTAATTCGGTGTCCGGTTGATGTCATATAAACATGAACAATTACGAATGCTACAACAAGGAAAGCTCCGAGTGTATGGGTAATAACAGCAAGCCACAATCCGCTGGCGTCTATCGGGTTTTCAGGATAATGGTAATACATGTATAGTAAACCGGTAATTGTTTGTACCGGGAAGATCAGGATTAACAGTCCTAAATAGATGATCCTCTGAAGTGGATTCAGTTTATTGGTTGCTGTTTTTGTTGTTGGATGAGGGGCATTATGGAAAATACCTTTGGTGTAGTAACTAATTTGTTCTTTAAGCTTATTTCTGGTAGGTATGAAATTTTGATATTGCCCAGTAACAAATAGCCAAAAGATGGTGATAAAACCGAGTATGATAAACGTAATGGCTGCAGCGTTGTGCAATCTTACTGACTGTTCGAAACCGAACATCATATAGTTTCCATGAATTTCGAAACCAGTAAGGGTAAGTAGAATAACCACAGCCATTTGGCTCCAGTGCCAAAAGCGCTCAAACCTTGAAAATATTTTTATTTTTCTCATTTTGCGTTGATTTACAAATTGTTTTTACGAGCGAATATTCGCATTACCGTATGGATGAAAACCCCAAGAATGGAAATAATGATGATGGCGAAGCCTGAATAATCGACTGCTTTTGCGTAATTTCGTCCGGGGAGATAAAATCCGGGAAGTTTAGCCAGTCTGCCTTCATCGCTGCGGGTGTGGCAATCAATACATTTTAGAGTCTGTTCCTTGGGCGAAACCTGATGGTTTATTGGCCAATAGGCTTCGGTTTGAACGAAGTCAAACTTGCCGCTGTAATCACGTTCGGCATATTGCATACCGAGGTAGATGGCAGTGTCCCACCGTAAATCTTCCCAAAAAGCACCTTCACCTTTACTGTTTCCGAATACCTTTACATTTACCAATTGTTTTGAAATGGTGTCGTAAGGCTGCTTACCACGGTGAATTTTTATGGGCCATATTTTTGATTCTAAATCCTCGTAGCTACCCATCAAAGTATTGATTTTTACTGGAATCGTTTTTATCGTATCCTCATACAGATAATGATCGGCAGTTCCGTTAAACCATGCATAATCGGGTTTAACATGATCGTTCCAAACAAAATGTCCTTTAATTGAGATGTAGCTGTATTTATGCTGGTTGTCGTATTCGGTAATGGGATTTCCATTGGCGTCACGTTTTCCGGCAACCGACCAATCCCAATACATTACTGTTGGATTTACTTTAGCGTAAATTGGTATATGACAAGTTTGACAGGCTACCTTAATGTTGTGCATATCGAGTACCTTATCGTTATGTGGAGTACTAGTGTGGCATTGTTCGCAGGTTGAGCGGTTGGTGTTTTCTGACGAAACACTGTAGGCCCTGCCTGTAATGTTATGATTTTCGGTAAGGTGGCAGTCGTTGCAGGCCATATCTTTTCCGTCTTTGGCCATATGAACATCTACAGATCGCGAACAATTTAGCATTGCCTCTTCCAGATCGCCATGTTTTACGTTATTGCCCCCACCTCCATGGAAATGGCATACTCCACAGTTTTCTTTCATGGGTTTTCCAACGTTCTGCGACACGTAATTGTAATCGGGTACAGGAAATTCAGATGAAGCATTTTCTTCGGTAGCAGGCATCCCGGCACTGTTTTTACGTTTTTTATACGTTTTTGTATTGTCGTGGCAAACCATGCAGTCAATGTTATTCGGGTCGTTAAAATCAAACGATTTATCTTTCCATCCGTATCCTATGTGGCAACGCATACAGGAACCATTGTTGCCCTCTGCTGCCATGCAAAAATTATTGATCAGATTCTTTTTCCCTATACTTACCTTTCCTCGCCCATTAGGAAGGTTTGTTTCTCTCTCCCATTTCCAATGAGCCGAGGCCATTAATTCATCATCGCGTTTATTATGGCACGAAAGACAAGCAGCGGTTACATCCTGTGGTCGTTTAAATTCTTGTTTCAGGATTTCAAATTCAGAGTGGTCAACTTTTTTGCCCATATTGGCTCTTACCTGATATTCCTTTTTTGTAGGTGCTTCCCGTTGTAATCCGAAATGTACAGTAAGGAAAATTACAAGAGCCGGAAGTACCAGTACCACCAGAAATGTTGTTAGTTTTTGAGAGATTTTATTCATATTTCAGTTAATTAATTAACATTGCTAAAATATGGCTATCTCTTGTCGGAATGCTAATTTGGACCAACAACTAAAAGCTGGATTTTCGTTTTGTCCATCATAGAAATCCTTGACGTAAATCAAAGATTTTTTTGTTCCTTTGTCTGAAAGGGGATTCTAACTATCTAATTAAATGTATAAATGACATCTGGAATGGAAGTGTTACAACACAGCTGTGCAATTGGTCAGAAATCAGGTTCATGTATTGATCTTCTAACTAAACAAGAACGGGATTTGGTTAATTCTAAAGCAGCTGAAGTAAATTACAGGAAAGGGGAGATTATCTGCAAACAGGGTGGTTTGGCAAATCAAATCATGATAGTGCGTGAAGGATTGGTGAAAATTTATATGGAAAGCAATACAGGAGAGGATCTGGTACTGCAAATTATGCCATCAATGAACATTATTGGCTTATCAGCTTTGTTTGATGGAAATTCAGTTTACCAATTCTCTGCTCAAACTTACCTCGATACAAAAGTTCAGGTAATTGAAATCAGTATAGTGAAACAACTAATCAGGTCGAATCCCGAATTTGCACTTCATATTGTTGGGATGTTGGCTGAATACAATACTATTATAAGTGGACGTTTTTTTTGTCTTACTCACAAGCAGACTTATGGTCGCTTTTCTGATGTTATACTTTGTCTAGCTAATCGGATTTATAAAGACATGACCTTTCCCCTTCAGCTATCGCGCAAAGAACTTGCTGAAATCGCAGGAATGTCGATTGAAAGTGTTGCCAGAATTCTTACACGGTTTAAAGAGGAAAAACTCATTGAAATTGATAATAAGCAAATCCGAATTCTCGATTATGAAAGGATGTGTGAGATAAGCTTTAAAGGTTGATCAAGTAATGATTCATCACATATAAAATTCTATTCTTTTGCTATTATATCTGCAAAAAAAGAGCCACTCTGTTCGAATGGCTCCTGGCATATTATACAAATGCAAATCTAAATCAATCCACACCCATTGTGGTATAATGCCGATGAATAGAAATGTTAAGCCCAATCGAGTGTACGATGATTGGGCTGTTATATTTCTTCAATCGGTATTAGCATCCGTTGCTGCTGTTTCTGTCCCTCCGCCCAAAGCCTGACTGGCACCCATCCGGAAATTGTATTTGGCAATCTCTTCGTTCGGACTTCCTTCTGATGGTTTTTCAGGATTCATGATGGTGGTGGCCCAATAATTTAAACCTCCCTGAAGCACGTAATTGTTTTTATAGCCCAATTGCCGCGTGATCATCCAGGCTTGATTGGCTTCGTTGCTGCTGTTCGAATAAAAAATGTTGAGTTTCACATCCTGATTCAGTACCTCTTCGAATTCCGTGCTAAGTAAACTTTCGAGCGGAATATTAATGGCGTTGGGCAGGCTGAATTTTTCGAATTGATCTTTGCTTCTGACATCAATCAGTTGCAAGCTTGGATCTTTATCAATCAGCATTTGCGCAATTTCATCCGGACTCATAAACTGTCGGCCTTCGGTTACTTCAATCAGTAAATCGTCGGCAGTTAATTTGTATGGTCGTGTTGTATTTTCAGGAACTGCTGCAATGATAATTC
>JFJP01041196.1_pt1 | contig 10098 bp, 8 predicted proteins | sample 431651 | NCBI WGS metagenome assembly JFJP01 (sample SAMN02602958, study PRJNA72255) | Microbial mat metagenome, whole genome shotgun sequencing project. | biome: fresh water; feature: sink hole; material: water; isolation source: purple microbial (photo- and chemosynthetic) mats found in... | reverse complement strand
GCCAAAACCGACGATAAAAAGAAAGTTGCAGAACAGACCAAAGAACCGGTAAAATCGAAAGACCTTAAATTCGAATTTAACGGTTTGGAAGACCGCGTGGCTCGTTTAACCATTCATTCGTCGGCAATTTCGGATGCGGTACTTACCCCCGACGGTAAAAAGCTATACTACATTTGTCGTTTCGAAAAAGATAACGATTTGTGGATGCACGATTTTAAAAAGAACGAAACTAAATTGGTTACCAAATTGGGCGCAAGAGGCGGTGCCGGAATGGAAATGGATAAAGACGGCAAAACTTTGTTCGTGTTTGCCGGCGGACGTATGATGAAAATTGCTACTGCCGACCATGTGTCGAAACCGATAAACTACAACGCCGATTTTAAGTACGATTACTATGCCGAAAAAGCCTATATGTTTGAACACGCTTGGCGACAAGTACAAAAAAAATGGTACGTAAGCAATTTGCACGGTGTAGATTGGATGATGTATAAAACCGAATACCTGAAATTTTTGCCGCATATTAACAATAACTACGATTATGCCGAAATGCTTAGCGAAATGTTGGGCGAATTAAACGGTTCGCACACCGGCGCAAGCTACCGTGGCAACATTCCGAATGCCGACCAAACGGCTTCATTGGGTATTTTCTTCGATTGGGCTTACACCGGACAAGGGGTGAAAATTACCGAAGTAATGGATAAAAGCCCACTGATGTATGCCGAAGGTAAAGCTACAGCCGGCACCGTTATTACTGCCATAAACGGCGAAAAAGTGCGCGACATAAACCATTATTTTGAAGTAATGAACAAATTGGCAGGCAAAAATGTGCTGATTGCTTTTGAAAACGGTGGCAAAACTTGGGACGAAACCATTAAACCGATTGGTATAGGTGCCGAAAACCAATTGCTTTACGAACGTTGGGTGAAAATTATGCAGAAAGAAACCGAACGACTTTCGGGCGGCAAAATTGGCTACGTTCACGTTCGCGGCATGGACGACGGCAGTTTCCGTACCGTATACTCGGATATTTTTGGCAAGAATGCGCAAAAAGAAGCCTTGGTGGTTGATACTCGTTTTAACGGCGGCGGCTGGTTGCACGACAACTTGGCGGTGCTTTTGGGCGGCGAAAAATATGTAACTTACGTGCCTCGCGAGCAAAAAATGGGCTACGACCCAATGGATCGTTGGTTTAAACCTACCATTTTACTTATGAGCGAAAGCAATTATTCCGATGCACATGCATTCCCGTATGTTTACACCCAGCTTAAACTTGGCAAAACTGTTGGTATGCCCGTTCCGGGTACAATGACCGCTGTATGGTGGGAAAACATGATTGACCAAACCGTAAACTTTGGTATTCCGCAAGTAGGTTCGGTTGATATGAAAGGCAACTATTTGGAAAACCAACAGCTAAACCCCGATATTCCGGTTCGTCAGGATTACGATGTAATTATAAAAGCGCGCGACCAACAACTGGAACGTGCGGTGCAAGAATTACTGAAAAAATAATGATTAATGCGATAATTTGAAAATTAAACGCCGGCAACATATTGCATGTTCCGGCGTTTTTTATGGCATTTATTGCAAAGCGACTAATTCGCTTGGTGCGAAGACTATTGAAATACGATGATTACTGCTTAAGCATTCATAATTTTTTGAGCAAAATCGCGTCCTGCGTGCAAAGCTTCCAAGTTTTTGTTTACCACTTCGTCGCCTTTACGTCCAAATATTTCGCGTACACCTTTTTCAATAGCTTCAAAAGGCATTTCGATAAATGGCGAAGCAGCACCCAACATAACCATGTTCGACGAACGTGGCGATTTAAGTTGTTTTGCAATTTCGTCGGCATCAATAGCAATTACGTTTTTGCGGGCATTAATTTCTGCCATCAACGCTTCGTATTCCGGATAATTCGGAATATTAATAAATGGTTTAACGTTGGTTACAATCCAGCCGTTGTTTTTCAAAAACGGAATATAACGCAAGCTTTCCATAGGTTCAACCGAAATAATCAGTTCGGCGTTTCCTTCCGGAATAAGGTCGGAAGCTACCGGTTTGTCCGAAATACGCAAGTGGCTTTGCACTGCACCGCCGCGTTGGCTCATACCGTGCACTTCGGCTTGTTTCATGTGCAACTGCTCTTCAATAGAAGCCATGCCAATACAGGCTGCAATACTTAAAATACCTTGTCCGCCTACACCGGCTAATATAATATCTATTTTCATGGTCGTTTAGTTTAAATAATTCATTTTTTTGTTTTTTACCACATAGGCACATAGAACACATAGATTAAAATTTAATTCAATAATAACTATGCTACTATGTGTCTATGTGGTTTAAAATCTATTAATTAGCCGCAGCGTCTTCACGTTTTTTGCGCCCCATAGTTTGAATGCATTCGCGGCGCGGAATAATAACCGAAACCCCGTTGTATTCAAGCTCTTCTTTCATAATTTTCACCATTTCGTCGTGGTTCTTTTTAAGCGGCGTAAACACGCGAATGTGGTCGGGGTTTACGCCCAATCCTTTGCAAATATCTTCAATTTTACCGTATGCGTGCGAGCATTGTCCGCCGGTCATTGCGGTGGTAAAATTGTCCGAAATCATAACGGTAATAGGTGTACCTTCCTGAATGGCATCCAACAAACCGGTCATGCCCGAGTGAGTAAAGGTAGAGTCGCCAATAACCGCAACGGCAGGCACCAAACCGGCATCGGCAGCACCTTTAGCCATGGTTATCGAGGCACCCATATCAACACACGAGTTAATTGCTTCATATGGTTCCAAAGCGCCTAATGTGTAGCAACCTATATCGGCAAAAACTCTGCCTTTTCCGTAAACAGCCAAGGCTTCGTTTAGTGCGTTGTAAGCGTCAATGTGTCCGCAACCGGCGCACATGGCAGGTGGCCTGTTGGCTACAATAGCCGGCACTGTACCTACTTCCGGAACATTAAAGCCCAATGCTTTAGCTACTAAAGTAGCGTTTAATTCGCCATCGCGAGGTAAGGTGCCGTCCAAGCGACCTTTTACGTTTTCTTTTTCCAAATAGCCTTTCAGCATTTCTTCAATAATAGGGTAGCCTTCTTCCAAAATAAGCAAACTTTTGGTTTCTTTAGCCAGTTTGTTTACCATTTTGCGAGGCATTGGGTATTGCGAAAGTTTAATTACCGGATAAGGCAGGTTACCATCAGGATAATTTTCCATTAAGTAGTTGTAAGCTATACCGCAAGCTATAATGCCCATGCTTTTGTCGGCACCGTCGATGTATTTATTATATTTTGATTCTTCCGAAGATATTTCGAAACTTTCTTGGCTGCTAAGCAAGCCTTTGTAACGTCGGCGAGCTATGGCAGGCAACAGAATAAACTGTTTCAAATCGGTTGGCAACGAAATTTTATTTTCGGGTTGAAGCGGTTTTTGAGCAACTGCTGCACGCGAGTGTGCAATGCGAGTAGTTATGCGAATCATTACCGGTACATTAAATTGTTCCGATAGTTGGAAACCATAATATGCCATATCGTAGGCTTCTTGCTGGTCGGCAGGTTCAAGTACCGGAATCATGGCAAATTTGGCATAAAAGCGCGAATCTTGCTCATTTTGCGACGAGTGCATCGACGGGTCGTCGGCAACCGTTACAAGCATACCGCCGTTTACACCGGTTATTGCGGCATTGATAAATACGTCGGCAGCTACGTTCAAACCTACGTGTTTCATACAAACCATAGTGCGTTTGCCGGCGTACGACATACCCAAACTCGATTCCATAGCCGTTTTTTCGTTGGCCGACCATTGGCTGTGAATTTTACGCTCACCTGCCAGTTTGTTGTGTTGTACGTATTCGGTAATTTCAGTCGAAGGGGTTCCGGGGTAAGCATATACGCCCGACATTCCGCCATCAATTGCGCCTTGTGCAATAGCTTCGGCACCAAGTAGTAATAATTTTTGCATAAGTATGTTGGTTTTTAAAATTTTTATGTTGAACGGTTGAGGCTAAAAAGTGATTAGCCTATCGAAGAGTTTTCGATAAATTTGAGGGGAAACTAAAAAATATGTGCTGTCCGACGTTTGATTCGGATAAAAATGTTTTTCTCGATAATAGATGCGTTTTGTAAAAACATCGTATCAGGTTTTTTAGTGCTGCAAAATTATATATTTTAAAGGCATTAAAAAAATGATTTTTGGCAGGAAAAAAAGAAATTGAAGAATTGGTAGAATTAAAAAATTATTGGAATAATAATTAAAAATCAGTTTACATTTTTTGCAAGGTTGAAATAAGCTGAACCAATGGTATTACAAAAACGATTTCGCAAATCGGAAACATTTCTTGCAAGGGTACAACAATATAGGTTAATTCGGGTTTATTGGTTTCAATGGCAATCTAAAAGCATTTGGTTTATTATGGCTAATGAAATTCATTAAAATGCTGAAAATCTGTTTTATTGACTCTATTTTCAGTTACAATTATACCCGTAATTTGAAAGTTGCGCTTGCAAATTACGGGATAATTTTTTCATTTCCAAAAACTACACCTTCGTTTTTTTTATTTTGAAATATCTTTTACCGCTCTAAAGCCGTAATCGGAGTTGGAGTTTGCCGGTAAATCGCGGAAGCGCCCGGTAAGCGACAAATATTTTTTGATGCTGCCCCACGAACCGCCTCTTAACACTTTAATTTCGCCTTTTTGGGGCCCTTGGGGGTCTACTTCGTCGCTGTTGGTATAATATTCGGGGTCGTACCAGTCCGAGCACCATTCGGCTACGTTGCCGCTCATGTCGAACAAACCCAGCTCGTTGGCTAATTTTTGCCCAACCGGTTGCGTTGTAAATGCAGAATTGGCAGCAAACCACGAAACTTTGCTTATGTTATTTCCGCCTGCATATTTATACGACCTGCTTTCTTTTCCGCCCCGGGCTGCAAATTCCCATTCGGCTTCGGTAGGCAAACGGTAATCGTAATGCTTGCAAAATTCGTAAGCGCCGTACCAAGTTACATGCACCATTGGGTAGTCTTCAAATCCGGGTTGCGGTTTCCATTTATTTCCTACTTTACGCACACCGTTTAAAGCTTCCGAAAACAATCGCATTCCGCGGTAATGTCCTTCTTTTATTGTTTCACTGTCGTAGGAGTTTAAAAAAGCAGCGTATTGAGTGGTTGTAACTTCGTTTTTCATAATATAAAAACTCGAAATTTCGACCCAATGAACAAAATGTTCGTCGTCGTCGCCTTTTTTATCGCCCATAATAAATAAACCTCCATCAACTAAAACAAACTCGGTTTTTTCGTCGAAAGGCAATTTTGAATTGCTGCCGTTTTGGGCAAAAACCATAGAATTAAATAAGACCGAAAGTGCGAAAAATATTAATTTATAGCGCATAAAAATTTTCATTAAATACAAATAATAATACCGTTATAATCGGTTATCGTTAATTAAACATGTCAATTTCCGATTTGTTATACTTTGCTTTCGTTGGTTTTGTTAATCTCTTCATCCATTTTCTGCATGTAAACATCTTCTTCTTTTTGAGTTTCCTGTATGGGTGCAGCACTAACTTTTTTTTCTTCCGAAATATCGGTTGCTGCATTATTCCAATTCGTAAAACTTTTTTTGTCTATTGAATTAAATTCGGCAAGCAAAAACCGATGCGAATAAAATTCCAGAACCGAAGCATATGACCAAACGTGCATATATACCCGAAAAAACACAAAAATTTGTTGCAAAACAAATAAAACAATAAGTCCTAACCAGGTTGCGCCTTCCATATCGTGCGTTATTTTATACCAAATATAAAATACGGGCAGCGGAGTAAGCGACAACAATAGTTTCAGAAAAAATGTGTTTAAAAAATGTTTAATCACAAATACCAACGAACGCCAAATTGCCTTTAAAATATTATTCGATGCATTAAGCATTAAATAGCATTTTGTATAATCGGAAATAGACTGCAAAAATAAACTAATAATTGAAAAACTAAGAAAAAAGCTAAAAACGTACCAAAAAATACTGATTTCGCTACTTGCAGTACTGAAGAAATTTTCAATTGTGGCACCTAAAATACCAAAAACTGCCAATGCAAAAAGCACTTGCAAAATTATAAAAGTAAGAGAGACAGCCAAAAATCGAAGAAAATTTGCCACTGCACCGTTGAAAAAAGTGGTTAGCGTGTACGAATTTCGGTTTAAGGTATGCAAAATTCCGCCTGAAAAAAATACCGATAACAACCAATATAAAGGTATAATTACAAGCAATATAGCAGTAATAAAGGTGAAAAGATGGTTGTTTTGCGACAGAAAGTCGTTTATAATGGTATAGTTGAAACCATGAAGCAGTTCGGTAACAGCTAACGAATTTCCAAAGCCCTTGGTTATTAAATTCATTAAAGGTTTTATGGCTAAAATAGCCAAAACAAAGTTTACCGCAAATAATAAAAATAGCACGCGTAAATTTTTACCGGTTTCTTTAAAACCTTGGCTGTATGCATTAAATAAGTTCATAATAGTTCAATTTATTAAATGAAAAACTGGATGAAATTTTGCAGCCAAAACAAAAAAGTTGCAAATATTTTTCGTTTTGCAGCTTGTTTTACGGTTATGCTGTAGCTGTTGTTTATAACATTGGTATCCAGCGGAATTTTGAAATTTGGGTCTATCGTTGCCGAAACTACACGGTCGGGGCCGGAGTATTTTAATCGAAATCGTTTTTGGTCGGAGTCGAAAGTTTCGAGCACCTCGCGCCCCGACGAAAATTTAACCAGCACTTCAACCGGCAAAATTACTTCGCCAAAACGTTCAATTTGTACGTACGACTCATATTGGTCGGTGCTTTTTTCATTCTTAACCGCCAAATTGCCGGTGGTTTCGAACCAACCTTGTGCTCCCGGTTTCAGTTGGTTCGAAATATCGGTTACTGCATAATCCATATGCCCCGAACCATACACTGTTTGACTAAAATACTGATTTATATCGAATTTTGGGTTGCCGTTCGAGTTCGCTTCAATCACTTCGGCGGCTATTTCAATAAAATTTCGGGTGCTTGGGTGCTTAAATTTCCAGCGTTTAAAATACGTTTTCAGAATTTGATACATAACTTTTTCGCCAACAATTCCTTCCAATGTTTGCAAAACCACTGCCGGTTTTTGGTAACTGTACACCCCATAACCGCCATACGGATAATCCCACGCGTTGCGGTAAATTTCTGCCATTCCTTTATTTTTTAACGATGCGTAACCGCTGCGGCTAAATTCGAAATCGCCAATTTGAATGCCGGCAATGTCGATAAGTCCGGTATTTTTTCCGTAGTAATGGTCTAAAATTTTAGTTTCGAAATACGAGTTAAAACCTTCGTCGAGCCATGCTTCTTCGAATTCGTTGCTTGCCAACATGCCCATAAAATAGGCGTGTCCGAACTCATGTACCGTTACCATTTCCGTAAAGCGTAATCCTTCGGGCTCGTTCCAAAACGAGCCTGCGGTAAACAAGGTAGTATATTCCATTCCGGAACTGCCCATGCCATAAAATGGCGGGTCAACAATTGTTAAATGCGGGTATGGAAATGTTTCCAAGGTTTCTTCGAAATATTCCAAGGCAGCAATGGTTGCATCGAAATGCCTTTGCACCAAATCTTTATGTTCGGGTTGGTACAACAACTGAATTTTTACATGATTCCACTGTTTTTCGGCCACTTTAAACCGTTTGGAAGCGGTCCAAGCAAAATCAACAATATCTTCGGCTCTGAAATACCAAGTAGTAAGCCCTTTGGCATCTTCTTTTTTATCCATCAATTTACCGCCGCTGCCTACTACATATTCCTGCGGAAGCGTAATATATACATCGTACGTACCAAAATTCGAATAAAATTCCGAATTTGCATGAAATTGGTGGCAATTCCAAGCTCCTCGTTTAGCATAACGCATTCCGGCAGGTTCGTACACTCCGATTTTTGGAAACCACTGTGCAATAAAAAAATAATCGCGTACGTAGCCGGTTCGAGCAATAATTTTTGGCAATTTTACTTCGAATTCAAAATTAAGTATGACTGAATCCTTCGGCATTAATTTGCCGGGCAATTTTATTTTGAAAACTGTACGGTCGTCGGGGTTGTTGTCGTCGGGTGAAAAATAAGTTAAGCTCGGCAATAAATTTGCACTGTCGGCAAGGCTTAGTTTATTAATTTTGAGGAAACCGAAATCCCATTCCGGATTACCGCTTGAACCCGGTCTGTTCGACTCCTTCATAAAAGTACTTTGGTTGTTCATAAAGGCATTCATGTAGGCATGAAACTGCAATTCGGTAAGCGTATCGGCCGATTGGTTGATGTAGGTAAGTTTCTGTACCGCTGTAAGCATTTTGTTTTCGGTATTCAAATTTACCCGAATAATGTAATTCGCTTGACGGTTGCTAAGCGGCAAATTAAAAATGTATTGAGCTTGAAAATTAATTGCAAAAAATGCAAAAAAAATGCTCAAAAAAAACTTAATTGCAGGTGGTTTCATAATTCCAAAATTTAATTTTCGCAGTTGCTATAAGTACATAAGATAAAAATTACATAAAACTTCACCGTTTTTGAGTCGAAATTTATGTTTTATAAAATTATTCTTTTACTTTTACTATTCCAAATAAACAAAAAAAATATTAGGCATATATTTTGTTTTTTATATTGAAAAACGAACAGTAATCATGACACGAATTATAGCTTTCAGTAATCATAAAGGCGGCGTAGGTAAAACAACCTCGGTGGTAAATGTAGGAGCCGGTTTGGCAAGGCTTAAAAAGAAAGTTTTGCTTATTGATATGGATCCGCAAGCCAATTTAACACAGAGCTTTGGCATAAAAGATGCCGAAATTTCCATTTACGGTTCGCTTAAAGGCGAGCACGAATTGCAACCGGTAAGCTTGGGCAAAAATTTCGACTTGGTACCTTCGTCGCTCGATTTGTCGGGTGCCGAGCTTGAATTAAGCTCCGAAGCCGGACGCGAATATATTTTGCAAGAATTACTGAACCCAATTAAAGACAAATACGATTTTGTGTTAATCGATTGCCCGCCGTCCTTGGGTTTGCTAACCATTAATGCATTAACTGCCGCAACCGAAGTTTTTATACCGTTGCAATCGCATTATTTGGCTATAAAAGGCTTGGCAAAAATTATTGAAGTTATAGGCAAAATTAAAAAGCGTATTAATAAAGATTTGGAAATAAGCGGTGTTTTTATAACCTTGTTCGATAAACGAAAAGTATTGCACCGCGATGTTGCCGAAACCATTCATACTTACTTTGGCGACAAAGTATTTAAAGCACGCATTCGCGATAATATTGCCTTGGCAGAAGCACCAAGTTCGGGGACGGATATTTTCCGGTACAACGAAAATTGTTATGGTGCTGAAGACTATTTGGCACTTTGCAAAGAAATTATTAAGCAAAAACCGGTATAAACCATGGCAAAAAAAAGTTTTAAAGGCGGCTTAGGCTCGCTAATTCAAGATACCAGAATAGGAAACGAGCCGGAACCGATTGAGGAAAAAGGCACCGACGAAACTGATAATACACCGGGATACGAACTTAAACGAATGATTTCGCGCTTGGAACGTGAGCTGAAATTGTGGCGAACAGGCAAAATGAACGTTAAATTATTCCACAAAACCCTTAGCGAACAAGGATTGAGTTATAATGCCGACACAAATTTGTTTGAACAGGAAGAATAGCTTTGATTTTTTATAGTTTACGCAGTAAAAACATGTTATATAACATGTTTTTTACTGCGATTTTTTGTTGGTTATGGCTAAAATAGTGCTTTATCAAAAAAAAACAATAGTTTATCAAAAAAATAAAAATTTGGTTTTTTCTTTTGTAATCTAAATAATTTATATTTTTGTTGATGTAAACGAAGTGCCTAACCTATTATTAACCTGAATTGTATGCAAACTGCGATGTACGATCATGCCATTAAACTGTCCAAAACGGAGCTTATGGACGAAATTCTTCGGCTCTCAGAAGAAAATGAAGGGTTGCAAAAAGACAACCGAATTTTGCGCGATGAAATAACTAAACTTACCGGTAAATTGCTTTATTTTATGAAAATGTTTCATATTTACAAAGCGTAAAAC
>JFJP01027701.1_pt1 | contig 10098 bp, 7 predicted proteins | sample 431651 | NCBI WGS metagenome assembly JFJP01 (sample SAMN02602958, study PRJNA72255) | Microbial mat metagenome, whole genome shotgun sequencing project. | biome: fresh water; feature: sink hole; material: water; isolation source: purple microbial (photo- and chemosynthetic) mats found in... | reverse complement strand
TTTTTTAAAATTTTTTTTTTTAAAATATTAATTAATTTTTTCTCATTTAATTTTGAAAAAAAATTTTTTTTTTTTTGAAAAAATTTTGTTTTGATCATTTTTTTAAAAAAAATATTTTTTAAGATTTCATAGGAATTTCAAATGAATTATTAATAAATTTAAATTTAATTGGTTTTTTTAATGTTTTTTAACAAATACACTGTAATTTTCCTTTATTTTTATTAAAATAGCAGCTTTTTAACTATAAAACCCCTGTTTTTTCCTTTGAAAAATCTCCTTTTGTCTTTGTAAAGCTCTTGTGATATTCTCTTTGTTGTTTTTAATTGCAGAATTCGGGTATTTCGTAAGAAAAAACGAAGAATTTTGAATTTCTTTGCTTTTTACAACACTTTTTATCATTAAATTTTCATTGAATTTCTGTGTTTTTTCCAATAAAAACCCTTTTTTTAAAGGACTTTCGAAATTTTTCATTGTTTTATGGTGATTTTCCTGATGAATTTTAAAAGGGATTTTAAAAGGAATTTTATCAGTAATTTCTCTAGTTTTATTGACTTTTTGGGCGATTTCTTGCAAATTCAAATTCGTGGTTTTTAAATGAATTTTATGAAGATTTTCCAAATAAATCACATAGCTTTTTTTATCGATTTCTACAATTTCTTCATTAAATTTATTAGAAATATCAGTTTTTTCGGAAAAAACCTCGAAAATCTCTTGTTTTTTGCTGATAAAATAGTTAAAAAGCTCAATTCCCTGCGAAAAACTATGAGAATTCTTGAGTTTTTCGTTTAAATTCATTTGAAATTCCCTGATTTTTTCTATTTTATCATTAAATTCATTGATAAAAGCATCAATTCGCTCGAATTTCTCTGATGCTTCACAGTCTTTTTCCAATAAAAGCTCATTTTCCTTATTAGATAACCTCTCTTTTAATTCAGCAAAATCATCAGAAATCCCCCTTTTTATCTCATAAATTTTATCAGAAATATCCCTTTTTTGTTGATAAAATTTCTCGATAATTCCTTTAAATTCCCCCTCTTTTTTCTCGAAATTCATTTGATTTAGCACTTCTTTGCAGTTTTCTCGAATTCGAGTCTCATTATAAATATCATGGTTTTTATGCTGACCATTCACCACACATTCAATACAAAGAGGCTTATTTCCACAGGTAAAACAAAGGAGAATTGGCTCTTCAGTATTGTGAATGGAACAGGGAATATAAAGGGGGTTTTCCTGGGTTTTTCTATCGTTTTTACCCGAAAATTTATCATTTTTATCAGAAAATTCAAAATTTTCAATGTTTTTTTCAATGGTTTTTTCAATGTTTTTTTCTTCGTTTTTCTGGCTTTTTTCAATGTTTTTTTCAATTTTTTTTTCAATGTTTTTTTCAATGTTTTTCCCATTTTTCTCATTATAATTCAAAGGGGAATTACTGAAGAAATTCCTATTTTCCTTGGATCCAAGGGAATTCTTCCCAATTTTCATTTCAAAAGGACTATTCATATTTCTTTGTGATTTTCTCTTTGAAAACTCATCAGTGGTATGGAAATTTTCAGCACTTTCTTCGAAAATCACCTCATTATACACGTTTTTCCTCTTATTTTCTTCAATAAAACTGTCTTTTACCTTATTTAAAGCCTCAATTGAGCTATTATTGAGCGAAGTCGGGTTATTATCAATAGGACATAATATACAATATTCATATTCTGTGGTAATTTTATCAGGATTTTCATTAGAAATCGGGGTTTTTTTCAATCGAGAAACACCTGATTTTGTTGGTAAAAAACACAGTTTTGTAAGACAAATTAGACAAAAATTATGTGAACAGGAAAGTGCTATATATTCTTCAGGGAGCTCTTGGCAGAGATTACAAAAGGTAGGCTTTTCATTAGGGTCTTCTTGCTCTTCAGATAAGGGGGGATTCATTAGGTTTTTGTGGGATAGGGTTCGTTATTTCTTTGATTTTATTTGATTTTATTTGATTTTTTTATTTATTTTTAAAGTTAAAGTTTTTTTTTCTTTCGAAAAAACTGCCTTTTTTTTTCCTATTTTTTTTTTCGAAATTAAAGGAAATTTTATTAAAAAAAAGCCTTTCTCGAAGAGTTTTTTTTCATAATTTTTTTGTCTATTATTTTAACAAAAAAATTGAGTTTTCCCCCTTATTTTAATTAATTATTCATGAATTTCCTGATAATTTCCTTTTCCTCTTCATTATTGGGCGATTGGCAGTCCATAGCTTTTTCATTATATTTCTTCTTTTCCTGTGCAACGATATTCCAATCATAAACGCAATCATATTCGAATCTGGACCTAATGAACAAATCCTTGAACAAGTTCTTCAGAAACAAATAATCTGGTTTTTCATCAAATTTCATATTTTTGCAATAAGTGAGAAAAGTGACAAATTCAGTGGGAACCCCTTTACAAAGGCTTTCAACAGAAGTACTGAGCTTTTTCTCCATGATTTTCTCATATTTATCTTTTTTATTTGTGGCTTTGAGGTTTTGCCATGGTAAAAATCCCTTAAGGAAATATATCATTACATAACCTAAACTCTCTAGATCATCTCTTCTTCCCTGTTCTATTCCTAAATGAGTGTTTATACTTGCATATCTCGCAGTTCCTGTCAGGTTCTTATTTTCCCTATAAGGGATATGCTTCCCATCTTTCATAATATATCGTTTAGCAAGACCGAAATCTATGATAAAGACTTTATGTGATTTTTTCCCAGTTCCTATAAGGAAATTATCAGGTTTTATGTCTCTATGAAGAAAATATCGTGAATGGATATATTCGATTCTCGATAGCATTTGATCCATAAGGCTTAATACAGTCTTCATTGAGAATTTCCTATTGCAGATATTGAAGAGATCTTCCAGAGAAGGACCTAATAAGTCCATTACCATTATATTGTATTCACCTTCTGTTGAACAGAAATAAACATTAGGAATTCCTTTATCAATTACCGATAAATCAGATAGTAAGTACTGATAGAGTTTCGCTTCATAGAACAATTGAGGGTGCTTTGTATTCACTGGCTCCAACTTTATCGCAACTTCGAGGTTTGTCTTTAGATTGATGCCGTGGAAAATTTGACCGAAAGCACCACTGCCTAGCTTACGGGTTAGTTTGAAATTTTTACATACTTTTATCTCCATTTTCAATTTTTTTATTGAATTTAATGAAGTTTTTATTGTTTTTTATTAATTGGTTAATAAAGAATAATTCATTTTTTTGAAGTTTTTAACAAATTTTAATTGATTTTTTTGAAGTTTTTAAAAAATTTTGCAAATTTTGTTGAAAGTTTTTAATTAATAAACCTATAGATAATCTTCCTCAAATCATCTGATTTGTTCTCTTTAGAAAGTCTTCTGTCCTCCAAACCTGTAGAGAATATTCCTCAAATCATCATCCAGTAATTCAAACAGTTTGGTATCAATATCTGAATAATCTCCCTTATACAATAAATTGTTATAATAGCTCAAAATATCCTTGCAGTGTTCTTTTTCATTGCCTTTTTCCATATATTTCATGATTCGACTGAGTTTTGTTCCACTATGATTCTCTTCATATTCCTCATCATCATTTATCTTTTTAAACGGGTCTTTATCAACACTTATCATAGGTTTTGATAAATAATTGAACAAAGCTAATTGATGTTTATTTAGTAAAATCATCTTTAATTTCTCCATTTGTTGTAGCATTTGAACTATTTGAAGGATATTTATATATTTCAATAGACCATCACTGGCTTTACGATAAAGCATCAGCTTGTTTTGAAGGTATTTCGGAAGGAAAAAAGGGAAAAATATCGATCTTATGATCTCATAAAAGGAAAATTTCAGCTTGTTCTTGTTAGAATTCTTCTCTTCGTTTATTTTCTTCAGAGTTTTTTTCAGTCGAACTTCTAGTATGTTTTTCTCGTTAAGTGACTCATCAATTTTTTCTTCAACGATTAAAACTTTAACTTTAGGCTTTAGAGTTCGTGCTTTCTCTCTCAGATTTTTATTAGGATTCCTATGAAGATTTTCATTACAAAGATTTTCATTATTAAGATTTTCAATAATAAGATTTTCATTACAAAGATTTTCATTCATAAGATTTTCATTAATAAGATTTTCATTAATAGGATTTTCATTAATAGGATTTTGATTCATAAGATTTTCATTGATAAGATTTTCATTGATAAGATTTTCATTAATAAGATTTTCATTAATAAGATTTTTATCAGGATTCTCATGAAGATTCTCATTAAGATTCTCATTCAGATATTTACTAAGATTTTCATAAACATTTTCATGAAGATTTTCATCATAAAGATTTTCATCATAAAGATTTTCATCAGGAAGATTCTCATTAAGATTTTCATCATGAAGATTAACATCAATTTCACCATTTTCTTCATTTTCTTTAATTTCACCATTTTCCATATTTTTCTCTTTATTCACATGTTTCTTAAGAGATTCTGTTTCTTCAATCAATGCCTTCTGCTTATCAAGCAGATTCCTTCCCGTTATGAAACTATTCGAGCCCAAATCCTCCACAAAGGGAAAAGCTTGATTTCTTCTTGTAAAAGATTGTGGATAATCACTCTGGATCACTTTTTCGTCCACAAAATTATTTTCACTTTGATTTTTGCTGGAAAAATTTATTAGTTTTTCTTCAAGACCCACGTTTTTCAAAGAAACTTCTTTTGAAATTTGGTTAATAACAGGATTATCTTTCACATTTGTGACAATTTCCAAATTTTTGAATTTTTTCCAATTTCCCAAATTTTTAAATTTCTTCGATTCTATTTCTCTTGGCGATAAGTCTAATTTAATTTCATCAGGAGATTCTTTTAATTTTTTCATTCTTTTAAGATCAAAAAGATTGAATTCCTTCAAAGGCAAAGGCGATTCTCCATCACTGGCCACTAATCTCGCATTTCCTTCTGTTTTATTCTTCAAATAGGTAGAAAAAGTCCTATGAAATCTTCTGACTTCATTTTTTTTTGCAAAAGATGTTTTTTTATTATGAACTTCAGGTTTTTCATTCAAATGAAACAAGAACAATTCATTGAGTAATTCGCTATTAAGCCTCATTTCATTGTAATATAACGTGATAAAAGTGCCTATTATGATTAAGAATTTTGAAATACCCCCTACTGATGCGAAAACTGAGAGTAAAGTGACATAAGTTCTTTCAATGATTTCGATTTGATTCGAAGAATATATATAAATTTCCCAGAAAGCATTAAGAGTTGCATTGGAATCAACATTGAAATTTCCATTGAAATCGAGATCAACAGAGCTTTGTTTAAAGAATTTCTGCATTTTATCATCAGAATTAAAGAATAAAGCATCATTAGTTTTCAATCGTGCTTCTTTTATATAGAAATTCAAGTCTTTTTTTATATATGGATCCATTAAATATGAATAATACTTCATAGATTTCTTCAAAGGATTCTTATAATCATTCCCATCAACATTCTGAGTTTCTATATAAAACGTTAGATAGCTGCCTTTGAAAAGAGATTCAATCACTTTCCGACCTTCACACTTCGGATCAGTTTCATTACACATATTTATCGTCATATATAAATATGACATATTTGCTTCATCCCAAAATCCTCCCAAATCCATTGAATAGTTCTTCAGACAAAAGGCATGTTCTAAATTAATGTGATAAAAAGAGCCAAATTCAAGGAAATCATTCAAGTCGCAAGGCTCGAAATTGTAAAAGAGTTCATTAACGGTCTCCCATTTATATACTTCTTCAGTGAAGTTTTGTGATTGAATGATATATGAAACTGTTATCGTGAAATATTGATCAAAAGTTGTGACATTCAATGGATTTCCTAGATTATCTTCAAGACGAAAGGCAAAATGGAAATTTTGGGAGTCTAAATGAATGTATGAACGAGAATTCGTGTCAAAATCTTGAATGTTTATTTGAGGATTTGTGTGAAGAAATGTGTTGAATGAAGAAAAAAGGAAGTAAACGATCATTAGAAGAAGAAGAATATGGGAGATTATCATGCTGAAAAACGTAGAGTTCTTGTTTTTTCGGCCGATTCGCAAGAAGAACTGGTGGTTGAAAATATCATATTGGAAAATTGAGAGATATTTCTTGATTTTCATTGTATTTATTAATATTTAAATATATTTTTTCTTTAATTTTATTGCAAATAAGAGGATTTTCTTCATTGAATTTAAGACAGTTTATTATCTATTTATAAGATTTTCTAATGAATTTATGAGTTTTCCTCAATTAAATCACTTCAGAATCTTCATTCTCTTTCTTTATATTCATTGAACTTGATAAATGATGATTTATCAATAGAAACGCGTCGTTGAGTTTTTCATAGCAAAGCAGAAATAGTTTCTCTTTATCATGCGTTTCCTCAAAATTGTATTGATTTGATAGAATATGCATGCAAGTCTTATAAAATTTGTTAAGAGAATAAAGAGATAATTCATCTTTTATGTTTTTATTTTGAGTTATTTCTGACATTTTTTAGATTTTGATGCTTAAATTAATAAAATCTTTAATTTAATTTTGTTTTTATGAAAGAATTTCTTGAATTTAATTGAGTTTCTTTTGTATTTCTGCGTGTACTTTACAAAGAAAATCTGAATAGCTTTCCATTCCACGTATTTCGTCTTCTATGAGCAAATTCAATAGATATAGATCTAAAATCGGATCCCTTTATCAAAAAATGTCTTATTGAATAAAATATCTAAATTTCCTTTACTTTTCAGTCACAATCCTTATGTTTTGATAGCTGCCATTTTTCTTTTTTCTTAATTGATCTATTATATATTGTACTCTTTGCGAATATTCACTCTCTTCTATAGATGGAAACTGTACGATATCCATCACTTCACTAAAAGAATCAACTCCCAACAGCTAAAATAACTTAAAGAACATGAATAAATTCTTGATAAATACTGCTTTTATTATATGGGGACTCGCTTCTTTCAGTAAATAAACATAGATGGTTTCATTTGTATCAATCAAAAACACCCCTAAAACAACAAATAAAAGTTTTATCCATATAAAAATCAACCTTGTGTTTCCATTTTTTCTATTGATAAAGGTATATTTGATGGTAAAATTATAAAACGATCTTCAAATAAATTTCCTGGCTTTATTTTCAATGAGTTTTTCCATTTAAAAAAAAAAAACGAAAATTTACTGTTAATTCGTTCTCATTCTCAACAATGCCATGTATAGGATAAAGCTTTGGATAAAGAAAAGCTGCAATATCAGAGCAAGAGGAGGTCAGAAGCTTAAAACACTCATAAATTCGATCATCAGGCCTAACATCACTTCCTACACGCAAAACATCTTGTTTAAAAAGGGATAAGGTATAGATTGGCAAAAGCTTTAAAGCTTCAGGTAATATTAATTGTCCAGCTGAGGTTTGTCCTCCACACTGTTTGTAATGAGAAAATGATAAAAAAAATGAGGTATATTTAATATAGTTGCAACATTCAAACGATAAGCATGAAGAATATTGATCAAATTTGTCAGAATACTCTCTCGAACCAGTTTAATTGTGGTGGTTTGTATGTTTTTTATCAGACTTCTGATCATCAAAGAAAAAACGCAATCGATATCAGCCATTTTAAAGATATTTCCTTTAGAAAATAATGTAATATTTTTTATACAAAACACTAAAGACTTAAGCACTCACCTATAACATTATTCACTTGCAAACTCAGGTTTATAACCCTAATTACTCTTTGTCCATAAGGATTGCTATATAAAATAGCGTATTGAATATAAGCTTCTGATTCAGTGAGTCTATTCTATCATAAAGAAAAAAAATCTTGCTTATTTATCATACTTTTCCTCCTGTTTCAAATAAATTGCAATGGTTTTATCAGCATCTACTGCTGAAAACTCCAAATCTCTGACAGGAACTTTGCCCATTCCTGTGATATATTCATTCAAAACAAGTCCAGAACTTAATTTCATTGAATTTCAATTGAAAAAAAATTGAAGAAAACCTGGTTCTAACAGTCATTATCACATCCATCCCACAAAATCTGGTCAGGTTTCGAGCCAAATCATAATGCAATTTCTCGCCATCACTGCAGGTAATATAAAATTTATAAATAAAAATAATAAATATCTACAAAATTCCATTGTATCTCGGATAATAATAAAGACTACCTCCGGTTATCGCACACAAAGGACTGATGGTAGCTAAATCAATAAACTGATTGTTGAAAATGAACAGATCCAATGAAATCTTATTTTCAAGATAGTTTTTCCCTAATTTCTCATAAAGATCTGTTGCAGGAAGATAAAGCGTCTTCTCTTTATCGGTTCCCATTAGTTTATAATCGTCTCTTCTCTTCAGTTTTGCGTATCCAGTCGTTGGCATTTGGCTTGCAAATACGATGATTCTCCCGATGTTTGGAGCGAAACAATTTCCTGCACTTAAAAGCAAACTGCCAAGCGAAGCAGAAACTGAATTCGTTTTTTGTGAAGGATCAGACTGTTGTGATATGAGATTTTCTCCAAACTTGTTAATTTTTTCCAATATATAATCTAATTGTTCTCGTTGTTTTTTGGCATTGAGGAACAGTTTGTTAACGGGCAAAGGAACAAAACTTTCTTCTAATTCTCCCACCACAACGATTTGTAATTCTTTTGTTAAATCCTGCGGTATATTATAGAAATTTAAATTTTGATCAAAGGTCATTATACAGATATTCGTTTTTTCAGGACAAGAAATGTGATCGATTAAGCTTTGCAAAGAAGAAATCACTTGATTGAAAACCCCGTTGAGAATATTGCTTGTCGTCAATTCAATACAAATCATGATATAATTCTCACATAAAGGCTTATTTAGATATTCTTGAGGAGCTACGAATTCAAAGCATCCTTTCATTAATTCAGGCCTTTCATATCGATCTTTTCTTTTGCCATGTTCATCCAAAGAAGAAAAGTAATCATTAGGCACATCTGCAGAAAATTTACAGAGATTACAAATGGCTTTTGCTCCATTCTCCACCCAAGTAAAAAAAGGATTCACATAAGCTTTGCATCTCGAGCATCTAAATGGAGCACTGGTTGAACAAATCAAAGGCACTTCCTCTTCATCAACTGAAGTATCTGCAAAAGGATGAACTATTAATCCGAATGGCAAATTGCTGAGATTAAGCATAGAAGGATCATTAGGAAGACTGTAGCAAGAAGCTCTGATATGTCTAGGCCCTGCATTGCAATCTTCAGTCGTAATGAAGAACTGATGGCTCTGTGGAGGTAAATTGCCTCTATTTGAGGTGATATATTTAAAGGGTTTGTAAGAATTCTCAGTTGAAAGAAAAGGCCTTGGGATTTGATTTACATCGATTTTGTGAGGAGTCTTTTTACGACCCACTTGGCTTGAAAGTGAAGGAGAAACTGGTTGCTGTTGAAGTTGAGAGTTGGGTGATGGGGGGGGGTTTTTAGAGACTTGAGAGTTCAGCAATGGGGACTGTAATTGCGGATTACTGGAAGTGGGGTTGGGATTTGGAAGCGAATCATTATTAGCATAATTTTGATTATTGTAATTCAGGGAAGTAGCTGTATTCTATGAAAAAAATTAGGGGAAATGGAAAAATGGTGGTGTTACTTGCTGGTTAGTAAACCTATGCCCTAAATGGGGCAGTCTTCTTTCAGTCATTTGTTTGTGGGGGGGAGGTATTTAATGAAGAAAGATATAAGTTTAAGTTCTTTTTATTTATTTTTTTAATTTGAATTATTGTTTTTTATTATGGGGGTGAAAACACTCCACATCGCAGTTTTCTTGTTAAGAAATATTCATTTGTTATATTATTTAATCAAATTTCTTGACATAAATAAAAAAACGATGAATAACTAAAAAATATCAGAACGTGCAATTTTTTTTTATACATGCATTACAATAATTTTCATGGTGACTAAATTTACCAATACAAACTTCCCGATTTTCTTCAAAAACTGCATTTGATGGAATCAACTTTGCAAGTTGCAAAAAAAGGAATGCATTAACTTGAACTTCCTTGTCAGAAAAACCAATCAAATGAGGTGTTTTGCCACAGTTAAAGCAATTTTGCAAATAAACAAATGAATTGAAAAGAA
>JFJP01022828.1_pt1 | contig 10098 bp, 8 predicted proteins | sample 431651 | NCBI WGS metagenome assembly JFJP01 (sample SAMN02602958, study PRJNA72255) | Microbial mat metagenome, whole genome shotgun sequencing project. | biome: fresh water; feature: sink hole; material: water; isolation source: purple microbial (photo- and chemosynthetic) mats found in... | reverse complement strand
TTTCTATGTTTAAATTCATTCATGCCGCAGATATTCATTTGGACAGCCCCCTGCTAAGGCTTGAGCAGTACGGAGGCGCACCCGCGGACGCACTTTGCGGGGCAACCCGGCGGGCTTTTGAAAATCTTGTCCGGCTTGCCATTAACCAACATGTTGATTTTATGCTCATTTCCGGTGACTTGTATGACGGTGACTGGAAAGACTACAACACCGGGCTTTATTTTGTCTCACAGATGTCAAAGCTTCGTGAAGCCGAAATTCCGGTTTTCATTATCGCCGGAAACCACGACGCGGAAAGCCGCATGACAAAGACGCTCCGGCTTCCTGAAAATGTCTCTTTTTTTTCTGCCGACAGACCGGAAACCAAGCATATAGACAAGTTAGGCGTGGCGGTTCACGGGCAGAGTTTTCCGACGCGGGCAGTAAAAAAAGATATGTCTGCGGCGTATCCTTCCGCCCTTCCCGGATATTTCAACATCGGTATGCTGCACACCTGCGCGCAGGGACGCGAAGGACATGAGCCTTATGCGCCCTGCACGGTCGAGAGCCTGCGTTCAAAAGACTATGACTACTGGGCGTTGGGTCATGTGCATCAATCAGAACGACTCTGCGAAGAGCCGATGATTCTGTTTCCGGGAAATATTCAGGGCAGACATATCCGGGAAAGCGGTCCCAAAGGCTGTATGATTGTCACTGTGGCGGATAAGGGGCAGGCAGATGCCGATTTTCATGCCCTTGACGTGATTCGCTGGAAAAAGCTCCGAATTGACGCAAAAGACTGCACAGACCGGCATGAGGTGATTGAGCGCATCTGTGAACAGTTAGAATCACTGACCGAGCAGAATGACGGTCTGCCGGTGATTGCACGCATGGATGTTTTCGCGGGTGCCGGTGTGCATTCGGAGCTTGCAGGAGATATGGCGCAATGGACAAATGAAATCCGAGCGACTGCCATTGACTCGGGCGGGGACAGGCTATGGGTCGAAAAAGTCAGGGTGAGAAAATCGCCGGAGATATTGACGAACCCGGCAGATTGGGAGACATCCAAAGGAGCAATGGGCGAACTGCTTTGTTTTTTTGATGAAATCCGCTCGGACCCCGCGCAGTTGAAAAGTCTTGCCGAACCGTTGAACGAGCTTTGGAAAAAACTTCCGTCCCCGCTCCGGGAAGGTCCGGACGCACTTGCGCTCAACGATGCGGAATGGCTCACAAATGTCTTAAATGAGGTGCAGTCTTTGCTGATTCGCCGTCTGACATCGAAAGGAGACATCCGGTGAAAATTCTCCGCATGAATCTCATCGCATTCGGTCCCTTTACCGAAAAAGTGATTGCTTTTAACAGCAACTATCCGGGACTGCATATTATTTACGGACACAATGAAGCCGGTAAAAGTTCCGCGCTGCGAGCGCTGCAATGTATGCTCTACGGCTTTCCCGAAAGAATCTCCGATGACTTTATTCATCCCTACGGAAAGCTCAGAATCGGCGGAACCCTTTGTCTCAGCAACGGAAAAATTCTGGAATTTATCCGGCGCAAAGCAAGGGTCAATGCGCTGCGGGGAGCAGATGACGCTGAAGTGATTGAGTGGACAAAAGTTTTTTTGAAACCATGTTCGGAATAGATCACGCCCGTCTCGTTGCGGGCGGACAGGAAATCATCAGCGGCGGCGGCAATATCGGACAGATTCTTTTTGCCGGCGGATCAGGCATTTCTGATTTCAGAAAAATCCAAAACGAGCTTCAGAACGAAGCGGAGGCATTGTTTACGCCCTCCTCCCGCACCCGGCGGATCAATGCGGGCATTTCAAGTTTTAAAGACAAGCAGAAAGCCATTCGGGAGGCGCAACTGCCCGGAGAGGCTTGGGAACAGCATGACGCGGCATTGTCTGAGGCGATTCGGAAAAAAGGAGCGGTTGAAGCCGAACTCGGACAACTGCAACGGGAGCATTCACGGCTTGAGCGGATCAGAGATGCCTTTCCGCCTATCGGCAGGCGAAAAGAATTGCTCACTGATCTTGAGCAATACGCAGACACGGCGCTGCTTCCTGACGATTTCGGAGAGCGGCGCAGGGAATTGCTTACAAATCTTCGGATCGCGGAGAACGACGAATCGCAGGCAGTCAGGAAACTTGAGCAGATTCGGCAGACGCTGACAGAATCGGATATGCCGCTGACATTGCTTGAAAAAGCGGATATTATTGAAGACATTTATAAAAGATTCGGCGCATATCAGAAAGCCGCGGAAGACCGCCGCAGAATAGAAGGACTACTCAGCAGCGGAAAGTCTGAAGCCAAAGCTGTTCTTCACAGACTTCCGAAATCGCTTTTACGCGGATTCCCCGGAGATTTTACGCTTGAGCAGGCAGAACAGCTCCGGCTTGAAAGCGCGGAAATCGTCCGAATTCAGGAATTGAGCAGCGAATATGATAAATTGAAGACAATAAAGGAAAGCACGCAGGAGGAAATTGCCAAACGGTCTCTGCGGATTGAGCGAGTAAAAGCGCAAATTGAGGAAATTGAGAGCCATCGGGATACCGAAGAACTCCGAAAAGTCATGGAAGATGCCCGTCAGCACGGAGATTTGGAAGCGCATTATGAAGCGGAATGTCTTGAAATCCGAAAAGCGGAAGCAGCAGCGCAAATCGCACTCAAAAAGCTGACGCTCTGGACCGGAAGCCTTGAGACATTGGAAAAATCAGCGGTTCCATCGGCGGAAAGCCTTGACAGATTTGAAAGTCTGATGAAAAAAGCAGAAAATGAGGCTGAAAAACTGCGGGCAAATATTGAAGATATTGAACATGCGCTTACGGAAATTGACGGACAGACAGAACGACTGCGGCTTGAGCGGGAAGTCCCGACCGAAGCGGATCTGCACGAAGCAAGACATAAACGGGAAGAAAACTGGCAAGTCATTCGCAAAGGCGTTTTTCCGGTTTCGGAGAATTTGGCGGATGACTACGAGAAAAAGGTTCAACATGCTGATGCGCTGGCAGATCGGCTTCGCCGTGAAGCGGACCGGGTGGCAAAAAAAGCCGCATTGCTTGCCAATAGTGAGACTCATAAACATCGTTGTGTCCGTTTTAAGGAAAAACTCGGAAAGCAGGAAACTGAAATTGCAGGACTTGCGGAAAAATGGAATACGCTTTGGGAACCTGTCGGAATTTCACCGAAATCGCCCGTAGAAATGCGGGGCTGGCTGCAAAGACAGGGTTCTCTTGCAAGTCAGTCCGCCGTGATTCGGGAGCGGATTGTCAGGGCTGAACAACTGAAAAATCGTATTGAAATGCACCGCCGGGAGATCAGCCGATGTCTCTATGAGACAGAGAATATCTCATCAGCTGATGACAGCCTTTCCCAGCTTTTGGAAAAAAGCCGACGAGTCATTGCCCGCATGGATCAGATACGAGTCAGACGAGACAAACTTTCCGGCGAGTCGGAGCAGTCCGAGGCTGAACTCCGGGAGGCGAAAGCCCGTGCGGAAAAAACAGCGCAAGGGCTTGCGGAGTGGCTCACCCGCTGGACAAAGGCGATTTTGCCGCTCGGTCTTGAGGCGGAGGCAAGTCCCCGTGAGGCAAATGCGGTCGCCGATGATCTCAAACATCTTGCTGTCAAACTCAAAGAAGCAGGCAATCATCGCAAACGCATGAACGGCATTGACAGAGATGCAAAAGAATTTAGCGAAAAAGTCAGAACATTGATCGAAGACGCTGCGCCCGAACTGCTTGAACGTCCTTTGGAACAGATTGTCGCCGAACTGAATGCCCGGCTGACCCGGGCGCGGGAGGCAAGAGCAAGGCGTCAAAGCTCGCAAAAGCAGGAGCAGCACGAAGAAAAACAGCTTCAGGACGCGAGGAAAAGAATGGCTGACATCCGCGCCGGGCTTGCAGCAATGTGTGAGGAAGCGGGATGCAAAGATTATGAAGGACTTGCAAGGACGGAAGAAGCCTCGAGTCATTTGAAACGCATCCGTGCAGAACTTGAACAGACCGAAAGGCAACTGCGAAAATTTGCCGGCAGCGCCACGCTTGACGAGTTCATTCAAGATGCTCAGAATGTTGATCCCGATGATATAGAACAGCGTCTGAAGCGGCTTTCCGAAAGAATCGCTGAGTTAAATCAGGAGAAATCCGAGTCGGATCAGATCATCGGAAGCGAGCGCACGGAACTGAAAAAAATGGACGGCAGCGCACGGGCTGCGCAATTGGCTGAAGAAGCCCAAGGCATTCTGGCGCGTCTGCAAAGCGATGCGGAGCAATATGTCCGGCTTAGGCTTGCTGCAACGGTGCTGACGCAGGCTGTTGAAAAATATCGTGAAAAGCATCAGGGTCCCATATTGAAGCGTTCCGGCGAAATTTTTGCTCATATTACTCTCGGATCATTTGAAGGGCTGCGCTTGGACCCCAATGAAAAAGGCGACGGAATGGTGCTGAAAGGCATTCGTCCCGGAGGAAAGAACCTTGTAGATGTCAGCGGCATGAGCGACGGAACTGCGGATCAACTGTATCTCGCGGTGCGCCTGGCAAGCCTTGAAACGCATGTAAAGAAAAATGAACCGATGCCTTTTATCTTGGACGACATTCTGATCAAATTTGACGATGAGCGATCAGTTGCAACGCTTGAGATATTGGCGCAATTATCTGAAAAAACGCAGGTAGTTTTCTTTACGCATCACCGACATCTGCTTGAACTTGCGGAGGCGCATCTCAACAAAGAGCTGCTGTTTACGCATTCTTTGTAGGGTGGGCATTTCATGCCCACCCTACGAGAATTATCAGCGGTCATTTATCCAGAAAAACAGTCAACGGCAGCACATGAAGTTTGCGAGATATTTTATGAGTAAGACCTAATTGCCATTCCCCGCATTTTGCCTTTCCGTCCAAAAGCCGGTCTATTTCCTGAACCAATCCTTTGATGTTGATAACCGGATGGCGCAGGAATACTTGCGGAAGTCCGTAAGTCAGATGGCAGGCAAGGCATTTGCCAGGACGCTCTTTCAAGTGAAACTCAAATTCCAATTTGTTTTCATTATATGCTTTAAATTGAAGATAAATATCGAATGCGCCCTCTGTTGCATCTCCGAAAAGCGCATCAAAAAACCGGTCTGCCCGGTCTGCGGGAAACAATTTCTTCAATGTCTCCTGTGAAAATATCTCATTTATGAGATAAGCTGTCATGGTCGGTCAACTCCTTAAAGAAAGAAAACAGAAAATCTTTGCTTTGCGCCCTTCTCTGCGTCCTTAGCGTCTTTGCGAGAGATTTAAAAAGTTCTCGCAAAGGCGCTAAGTCCGCAAAGAAAAAAAGAAAGAAAACAGAAAATCTTTGCGCCCTTCTCTGTGTTCTCTGCGTCTTTGCGAGAGATTAAAAAGTTCTCGCAAAGGCGCTAAGTTCGCAAAGAAAAAAAGAAAGAAAACAGAAAATCTTTGCGCCCTTCTCTGCGTCCTTTGCGTCTTTGCGAGAGGGCGCTAAGTTCGCAAAGAAAAAAAGAAAGAAAACAGAAAATCTTTGCGCCCTTCTCTGCGTTCTCTGCGTCTTTGCGAGAGACTTCGTGCGCTTTGTTTCTTTCGTGCTTTCGTGTTAAAAAAATGACTACTTCATCTTGCGGATACGCACTTCGATTTCCTTAACATTTTTGAGCAAATCCGCAATTCGGGAGGTATCTGTCTCGCCGAAATGATAAGGGTAAAGAATTTTCGGCATAAAGGATTTTGCCGCGTCCGCAGTCATTTCCGGCGACATGGTGTAGGGCAGGTTCATCGGCAAAAACGCAACATCCATATTTTTAAGGTTTTTCATTTCCGGGATGTTTTCCGTATCTCCGGCAATATAAACTTTTTTATCAGCAAAAGTAAGCACATAGCCGTTTCCAACGCCTTTGGGATGGAAAGGCGCGCCGTTGTCCCGCACATTCACCAGATTATAAGCCGGAACCGCCTCGATTTTCAAGCCTTCGAGCGTTTTAACATCTCCGTTTTTCATCACGATGCCGCCGGCAAGCTTTTCAGCACATGCTTGGGTTAAAACCAAAATTGTTTTTTCCGTGCGAAGCGTTTCCACCGCTTTGGGATCCAAATGGTCATAATGTTCGTGGGTTATCAGAATCACATCTGCTTTCGGGAGCTTGGCATAATCCGCCAACTGACTCCAGGGGTCAACATGGATCGTCTTTCCGCTGAAAGCAAACATCAGCGTGCCGTGTCCGATAAAGGTAATTGCCAGATCGCTGCCGGATGTTTTGAGAATGTCTGTTTCAAATTTCTCCTGCGCGTGCGCCGAAAACGCAAACAGCAGGATAAAAACACCGGACAAAAGAAATAGTTGTTTCATAATGCCTCCTCCAAAAAAATAATTTTCCGAACACAACAGGCACAGAGCCTTGTGAAACCTTTGTGTCCTTTGCGTTCTTTGCGGTTTAAAAAAAGCTTAACATCACATCTTTTTACATATTCGCATTTTTGCTGCGATTTTTGCAAGGAAAAATATATTTGATGCTGATTTTTCAAAATATCTGCCTTTTTTCTGTTGAATCTGTTTCTTATTCCTGATATAAATATACAGATTTGATTTAACACTGACAGATAGCTGTGTTTATAACATTCTGATTTTAATATCTTTTATTGTTGATAAAAAGATGAAGACTCATAATATCAAATATTTATTTGCTGCGGTGTTTTTCATTCTTTCAGGGCTGTTCGGAACCGTTTTTTTACGGGGAACAGCTTCAGGGGGAGAAATTGACTTCAGCGGCTATCTCAGAGACACTTCATTTTTCAAGGCTCGGAGCATACAGGAAATTGAAAATGTAACGGAGTCGCTGACACATCCCTATTCGGCATATCCTTTGTATGACCGATATGCCCAACCCCAGGAAGTTTATATTTCCTTTTATCCGGGAGATATGACATTCCGTTTCGGTTTTCAGAAATATTTTACAGAAACAGGCGGTTACGGCTGGACATCCGCCGATCTTTTCAATCCGAAAAAAAACTTTGATCCGCTGCTTTATAAAAGCGAAGCCTCGGACAGCGCGTATTTTTCTTATGCCTTTCCCGCGGAGGCTTTTCCGGGCAGATATGAAATCAGCGCGTTTTATTCTTTGGGAAACCGTGATGATGAAGCCTATCCGAACATCAAAGACGGAGACTATCAGATTCGGATGAAAGCGGACACCGATGTGCTGGATTTGGCAATTCATTACTCAGAAGCCACCCGGGAGGAAAGCGATTATGAAGGCGTAATCAACGGCTCGGTTACCGCGGAAGCCGCGACCGTCCCTGTGAGATGGCGTATGCTTGCTGCCGGCGTCAGCGGCGAAATCGGAAGGCTCGGACTTCATGCGGAAGGCGGCCACGCATGGCTTGACAGCAAAGATGACAAACAGGGGCTTTCCGCAAAGGAGTTGAAAGACCATTCCAAATTTCTTGTCGGCATGGATTATACTTTTGAAAACGAGCTGTATCTTGTGTTGGAATACTATCAGGACGGTCAGGGCAAAGCCTCGCCGGAGGAATATTCGCTGAACGAGCGGTTAGCTTATCTCAGCGGCGAGCGCAGTTTTATCGGCAGAGACAATGTGTTTGTGGGCGCAAAATATCCCATTGCCCGCATGACATCTGTGGAACTTTACAATATCATCAATGCAAATGATCCCTCGGTGATTGTGAACCCTTGGCTTGTCTGGGGTTCGGGAGGCCCGTTTTCTGTGAAGTTTTCCGCCCAGTTTCCTGTGGGCAAAGAAAAAAGCGCGGTGGGGCAGGCAAAACCTTCCGCTTTTGCACATATTCAACTGAATTTTTAGCTGAAATTCGGATAGTCATAAATTATCATCCGCATCTCTCGCAAAGATGCAGGGTGATGCAGAAATTCCTAAAACTGACAATAATCCGAATCAGACGACAATATCATCGCAGTTATTTCATTCAAAACATCCCGGATTTTCGGCATATCAGAACTGATAATTCCTGATAATGTATGCTTATGGTGAGGAAAATTTTCTGTTCCGGGATGATGCGGGGCATTGTCATATCGGAATATCATCTGATCATCACCTGTCATATAATGATACCTGTAATCCGTTATAAACACTTCTGTTCCGTCCGTCCTCACATGCTGAAAAAATGCGAGTCTTGCACCGTTTGTGAAAACGATCTCAGCTTTGACATAAGCACCGGCAGGACTTGTATAATTTCTGTGAAGATCAAACGAAATAATCAGAGGTTCTTCGGAAATCGCCTTTTCAATGGTTTCAAAAATGTGCTTTGATCAATCTGTCAGCCTTTCAATCGCCTGTCTGGACTGCTCCCATTCCGAAATCCCCTCAATCAGTGCTTTCCATTCAAAAAAATCCTGCTCATCTCCCATTTTTCCTTCCTGAAACAGTGTGTAAAAATTGTCGGATGACAGATGATATTTTTTTTCGAATACATCGCACTTTTTTTTCAAATGTTGTATGGCTGCTTCGCAGATTCTGTTTTCCCGTCGGATAATGCTGAGAAATATCCGTTGTGATTTCGGATGTATTTGCATTGTTGAAATTCCTGATAGTTGATAAATGCGCTTACAATGTTCTTATCTGATAGTGCATAATACCGATTCGCTTTCAAAATTACAGGTCGCTGACGCTCACTGCCCGGAGCCGGCAGCGTCAATGAAGCCTGCACAGTGCATTACAAAGGAAAGCTTCGCAATGCGCCTGTGCAGAGCTTCAATAAGCCTGATTTGTTACGATTTTTTTCTCTGTTTCCGATATGAATTCGGCAAAAGATATTGTTTTATGAATCGGAACATGCAGATCAGGATTGTCAAACGGGTGAATATGCCATTCTCCCGTATTATCCGCACCGAAGATTCGCCGACCCTGATGAATCAGTGTGAATGCTGTTGTTCCTGTCTGCTCATTATGAAAAGCCTCAATGAATCCGCCTGCACTGACAGATAACCGTATGTTGATTGCTGTGGAAGTCAGCCGCCGGATAACCGGAATCCCGCAAATTGCCGAATCTGTTGCCGCATCGCATACCTGTCTTTCAAACTCTGCCGGTTTCATAACAGATTTTCCCGCATCTGATCCAACTGCTCATAGTCGCTTACAGCCGCTTCCCATTCCCGGAAATCTCTTTCGACTTCGTAAGAATACTGATTCGGAACCTGTTTTTGATGCCAGGCTGTTTTGAAAGCCTCAAAATCCGTCCCGTATCGCTGTTCAAACGACCTGATCTCCCCCGCAGTTTCTTTAAGCTTCAGACTGACAAGTTCCCTCACAGCAAGCGGCAGAGCAATCTCAATTCTTGATGTGTGAGTCATATATGTCAGAATCTGATATATAGGCTTGGAAATCATATCTGCATAAGTTCTTTCCATATCTGTCCTTTCTGACTATAATTCCGGTTAAGAGAATGAAAATACAGGGTAATCAGCATCATGTATCTCCTTTGCATCCTTACCGGAAAAATTGATCGGATAAAAAATCGTACTCGGCCGAGCGCCGCCTATCATGCCTGAAGCTGTTCTTTGAGCCACGCTTTTACTTCTCCCTCAATCGCATAAACGCCCTTGTTATTGCCCACAGATTTCATAAAACGCTTTTCCATATCTTGGGGCATGGAGATTTCAGCCAGTTCCACAGCTTCATCCGAATTTCTGCGGATAAAATAAATGACCGGCGTTTCTTTCCATGTATTCACCACAAAATAATGGCTCACATCGTCTTTGGAGCGAATCACATAATTCCCCCGCGCCCAGTTGTTTCCCCATTCAAGATAGAGCCGAACCGCTTCTTCCGGCGTCATGTCCCAGTCTATGGCATTTACCAAGTCTCTGTTTTTCCGTATATCTTCCAATTGCATGTCATATCTCCCATAGATTGCAGGGTGGGCATTAAATGCCCACCCTGCATGTTGCGCCTGCCGAATCCTGTTTTAAACCACAAAACGCTTTCCCGCACAAAACTTTCCTGATGTCTTATATTGCTCATAAGATGATCCCCATGCTTCTGTACAATCCGCCTTTTGGGTCTGCCTGCTTTCTCATATATTTCAATGACATCGGAAACCGGCACGACTTCATCAGCATCGCCGTGAAACATCAGAATATGACGAACCTG
>JFJP01041195.1_pt1 | contig 10099 bp, 6 predicted proteins | sample 431651 | NCBI WGS metagenome assembly JFJP01 (sample SAMN02602958, study PRJNA72255) | Microbial mat metagenome, whole genome shotgun sequencing project. | biome: fresh water; feature: sink hole; material: water; isolation source: purple microbial (photo- and chemosynthetic) mats found in... | reverse complement strand
CATGAACCGCATCATGGGCTTGAAAAAAAAATCTTTGACGGGTCCCATACCGGGCTCTAAACGCCGGATCTTAGTATCGCCAATGTGTGCTGTTGTTGTATAAACTTTTACCAGTACTTCATTATCCCTGGGAACAGGTTTTTCTATTTCCGTGATTTGCAGGACTTCAGGCGGTCCGTATTTAGTACAAATAATTGCTTTCATATTTATTTATCCTGGTTTTAATCGAGGTTATTCTTACCAATTGTAATGACTACATTCCCTTTTATATCACCTTGCTCAACAAAGCGGTGAGCTTCGGCAATCTGATCTAAACTGTAAATTCTATCTATGACAGTCCTTAACTTTCCATCTTCAAAAAGTTGCAAAAGATTTTTAAGGAAACTTAAGCGCCTTGAAACCGGCATAAGACCGGTTGCTGAAAATATTGCTTTCTTGTTGTTAAATATCCCGGTCCAAACCATTTGAAAAAGAATAGAAAGTGTTGGATAAGTGGTAAGATAGAATCCCTTTCTTTTCAGTGAATTCTTCCAATGTAAAAACGAAGGTTTACCTGTCATGTCCAATATTACATCATAGGTCAAACCATTTTCAATGAAATCCTCAGTTGCGTAATCAATCACCTTATCAGCCCCCAAAGATTTAACGAATCCCAGGTTAGCTGTACTACAAACCCCCGTAACTTCAGCCCCGAAGGCCTTGGCAATCTGTATGGCTGCTGAGCCTATGCTTCCGGCAGCATCAATTATGAGAATGTTTTGCCTGCTTTGAATATTTGCTTTATCTTTCAATAAATTCCATGCTGCCAATGCCCCGCAGACAGGAGCGGCTTCTTTAAAAGTTGTTTTTGGCAGTTTTTTCGACAAAAATCCATCTTCAGGCATGCACATATACTCAGCATTACAGCCAAATCCGGCACCTGTTGCCCCGAAAACCTCATCAGCTTTTTTAAACAGCTTTACATTTTTTCCAACAGCTTCAATCACCCCTGCAAATTCAGTTCCCAGTATAGGTTTTCTTGGTTTAATCAAGCCAACAAAGATTCGCCCAAAGTATGGTTTACCTTTTCGTTGCAGAGGATCCTCAATTCCCACTACAACTGCAATTATTTTTATCAGCACTTCATTATTCCCAGGCCTGGGTTTTTCAACTTCTTTTAGTTGAAGAACTTCCGGTGGTCCGTATCTGGTGCAGATAATTGCTTTCATTTTATTAGTATTTAGTATTTATTCAGGTTTGATTATCCTTTCCTATAATTAGTAATTAAAAGCTTAATCCCCAACTTAAGACTTTAATCGCAGGGTTTATCAATCCAGTCACTCACAACTGTTGTTTTACCAAATCCGGCAGGTGCGGAAATCAGAATCAATTTCCGTCTCAGTCCTGTGTTTAATTTCTCATAAAATTCTGAGCGATGAACTATATTATTTCCGACATGAGGAATATGGAGTTTTGTTAATAGCATGAGAGCATATTGCTAGTTATGAGTGTCTACAATATCTTTTTAGAATACATATTACAAATTTAAATATATTAATGCGTTTTTCTAATTTTTCTAATATTAAATCATTCCACTGGGCCGCTCCACTGCAAAGGTAAAAGTGCATGAAAACAAAAAAGGACCGGAAATAAATCCAGTCCTTAAGTCCCTGAGGGTGGTGCAGACTGATTCAAATTGTTCAAACAGTTTTTTAACACGCCATTCATTTTGATTTTGCCATCCTGCTACTATTATAAAATATGTTATGTTGCAAAATGACTGATTTCTGAAATCGGAGTCATTTATTTCATCAAGGCATCATCTATATTAATAAATAAGTCAATGTATTTGGAGCAGGCAAATATTCCTTTTCAGCTAAGTTCAATGGCACGTACACTTACATTACTCTGCAGGTCTCTATTTTTATTGACTTAGAACTTCTTCTACCATTGCGCCAAGGTTTGCTGCCATAACCGGTTTAGGGGTGTTGGGTTTCTTCTGGGTGGGCTCGTCCAGATAGAGGAATTTACTAGTGAAATATTTAGCCAGATTTTTATGATATTTAATTTCACCCTTCGATTCCATACTTGATAAATGGTATAAACAGCCATTAGTGAGAATATAAGTAAATTACGCTATTTTGATTCTGTGCGCTTTAAATAACTATATCAAAGTTTCCTATGTCAAACCTTTACCTCTGTATATTTAGGTTTGAACCAGGCCATTTATCACATCAGCAAAAATTTCAGCAGTTGAAATCACTTTGATTTTAGGGTGGTATTTTTTGAGAGGTATTGAATCAGTAACAACAACTTCCTCGAGATCAGATCTCTCAATATAATCATAAGCATCTCCTGAGAGTAAAGGATGTGTACCAATAGCCCTCACAGACGCTGCACCATGTTCCATAATGACTCTTGATGCCAGGCAGATTGACCGGGCTGTATCGATAATGTCGTCGATAAGAATGACATTCCGGCCTTCAACCTCTCCTGTAAATGCGTCTTGCTCAATATTTAACTGAGGTTTTATTTTATTTAATATCACAAAATTGGTATCAAACAACCTTGTATATTTTTCTGCCAATGCAGCTCCACTAGTCTTTTTTGCAGCAAAAGTTAGATTCTCAAGGTTTAAAGTTTTAATGTTGGAACTGAATAGGTCAATGGGATAGAGGTGGACAATTGGCACCTTAAAGAACGCCTCAATCTTATCGGAATGAAGGTCGAGGGTGATGATTTGGGTAACTCCCGCAGCAGAAAGCAGCCTTGCATGTAATTCAGCAGTTACCGGAATTCCTGGCCGATCCATTTGATACTGGCGACTATACCCGAAATAAGGGATTATTGCTACAATTGATTTTGCGGAAGCTATCCTCGCTGCGTCGATAAGCATTAACAACTCTTGGAAATTCTCAGCCGGAGCATTTGTAGACTGTACGATAAATAGCCAGGAATCGCTAATATCATCCTCAAACATGGGTTGAATTTCTCCGTCGTTAAACTGGCAAACCGAAACTCTGCCAAGCTTGGTTCCACAATGAGATGCTATTCTTTGAGCCAAATCATAGGAACACCGGCCTGAGACAATTTTCAGTTTTACTGCGCTGTTTGATTTTTTATTGCTCATTTGATTAACTTATTCTTATGTCATCATCGTTGAAAAACCGGGTAAACTTAGGGCATGCAAACATCCCCTTGCTATTCAATTCAATAGTGTGTTGAACAGAATCACCAGGGGATTTAATGCACTTTTTATTATTCCAGAGGATGGAGACTTCCGCAATGGTATCTGACTTTTTTTTAGGCTGATTTGTTTGCCTATTTTCAACTGACATCATTATACTTTATTATATTTTTCAAGTCTTGTGAATTTACACAAACATCGGTTTACTTTTACCAGATCTTCCACCAGGGTTTAGAAATTTCTACTCCCATCGTTGTGAAAACCAAATCGTATTTTTTGTCCAACCCAAGCAATTTCGCTTTCCTGAAGCATCGGATTCCCTCTTTCTTATTTGTTCCATGTATAGCCAATCCTTTGGTTAACCATGCTTCTGCGTTTCTTGGGTTAAACTGAATTGCTTTATCCAGGCATGCTATTGCTTCAAGAGTTTTTCCTAAAATTAGCAGGGTTCTGCCTTTATAAAAATAGGGAACTGAATCTTTATCATTTATTGATATGGATTTATCAAAGCATATGATTGCTTCTTCAGACCTTTCTAAAAACCACAATGTTAGCCCTTTGTTGTTCCAGAATGTTTCTTCACCCGGTGAAAATAAAATAGCCGTATCAAACAATTTTAAAGCCTCTTCATAACTTTTTGATTGAAAAAGTAAAGTTGCTTTTTCAATTATTGCCTTAACTTGTATATCATCATCAGTCATCCATACATCTGTTGTAATAGCCCAGTTGCAATGGGGACAAAATATTTTAATTTTACCATCATCCTTGAGAATTGCATTTTCACAATTAGGACAGCTTATTTTATCTTTAAACCGATACATACTTCCTCCTTTTTTATTTATTATTTTTTGATAATGTTGGTTGATCCTGAACTTATAGTCAAAGTAAATTTACTAATAAACCAGGCTTTATCTTTTTTTAATTCTCCACTGAGCGATCAATTTATTCCTTCCGGATAGTTATTTGCATGAAATGGAATATCCGGAAGCCCACGAATTTCAAGGAATACGACTTCTCCAGCCGTTGTCCCTAATATTACATATGATGATGAGGGCGAAATAACCACTGAACTGATAAATGTGGACGAGAGATGTATGGCTTTGCGGATTCCTGAATCTAGTTCCCATAACAGAAGCTCACTTCCATGGGTAGTAATGGCTATTTTCCCATCAGCTGCGATATTTACTTTTCCAATCCAATCGTCATGTGAGAAGGTGTTTATGCATTCTCCTAAATTCAGGTTCCATACTTTCAACAATTTTTCATCGCTAAATACTGCAAGGCGACCGTCGGTTGTTAAATCCAGATGATCAGAATATCCGGAACCAACATTCTCTATTCTCAGGATACAATCACGGGTCTGTAGATCCCAAACCCGCAAAGTTTCATCAGCACTGTATGAAACTACTCTTTGACCGTCAGTTGAAAATCCTACACTGTTTACTTCACCTGTGTGCCCTTCAAAAGTACGCAGGCAGATACCGGTATCCAGGTCCCATACCTTAACCGTATAATCTTTGCACATTCTGCCCCCGTTGCCGGAAACACCCCGTTTCCCGTCATTTGTAACACTAACACAGTTAACCTTACTCCTGTGGTTGACCAGGCTGCGAATTATACTGCCGGTTTCTAAATCCCATGTGTGCAGCCAACCGGAATCATCCCCGGTGATTATCCACCGGCCATCGGGAGTAAAGGCTGAGCAAGTGATTGTGTTTCCGGGCTTATCATACTTGTGCACACATTCACCACTTGCTAAATCATAAATAAATACCAAATCTGACGAAATGCACACAGCCCTTTGCCCATCTGGTGTAACGAACCCGCTAATTATAAAATCCGTCTGTGTTTCAAAGATTTTAGAGAAAGAAGTCTGATGCAGATCCCAAATACTCATAGTATTGATTAGTCCTGTTGAAACGGCCCAGTGTCCGTTTGGTGTAATACGCAATTTCTCAACACTATCATGTTTGTCTAAGTTTTCATCGTGTCTGGCTTTTTCCAAGTCCCAGACTTGCAGCGTATCACCCTCACCGGTTGTGATTGCCTTGATTCCGTCAGCCGTTACTGAAATGCAGGAGAATGTAGTTCCTTTTATTTTGCAGAGGTATTCGCCGCTTACCAAATCGAAGATGTATAAGTGATCAGTAGTTACGCCAGTAGCCAGGCGGGCATTTGGTGTTATACATAAACTGCGAACCGGATGGATTATATCTTCGATAATGTGGAGGCATTTGCCGGTTTTCATATCCCAGACCTTAAGTATACTGTTTTTATGCGCTGAAATTGCAAGTTTGCCATCAAGAGTCACTTGTATACTATTAATGCCGGGTTCTCTCCAGGGGTGTAACGAAGGGGCCAACCTGTTCCAACGCTTCCAATCATTATATTTATTTATGTCATCGATTGAATTGAACAAGGTTTGCAAGCATATGCCATTTTCCAGGTCCCAAACCCGGCAGGTATCATCATCGCTGCCTGAAACCGCAAGCATTCCATCGGCGGCCATGCTTACACTTGATACCAAACCAGTGTGCCCTTGCAAAATGTGTAAACAACTTCCTGTATTTAAATCCCAAACCCGCAGTGTATTATCACGGCTTGCTGATACTGCCTGGCTCCCGTCAGGTGTAATACAAACACTCAGGACATCATTTGTGTGTCCTGGCATGGTGTGCAAACAGGCACCTGTTTTCAGATCCCACAACCGCACAGTAAAGTCTACGCTATTATCAAATATCTTATCTCTTCCACTGCCTGAAACTGCCTGCTGCCCGTCGGGTGTCATACTTAGACAATGAATTGCAGAAGTGTGCCCAATGAGAGTTTGCAGGCATATACCTGTTTCCGGATCCCAAACACGAATTGTATTGTCATCACTTCCTGAAACTGCCCTACGTCCGTTTGCGGAAATGCTGACACAATTCACAGTTCGCATATGCCCTTCCAACGTATTGAGTAAAGCTGGGCGTGGATCTGCATCTATATTTTCCGGCCAATGACGTAAAAAATATGTCATTTGTGTTGCTGACAGAATTTTTAATGCAGCCTCGTGAACAGGTCCGGCTTGCTGGTAGTTGCATGCATGCTGAGGAACAAATCCAGGTTGATTACTGTACTGTATCAAAGGATAGCACTGTGAAGTAACAAATGTCCGGAAATCCGTCAAGCGTGCTAAGCGTATTGGTTTTTCGACTAATTGCCGGAATTCAGTATTTATCCTGGTTTTTGGCCATAATTCAAGCTGAGAGGGAGGTTCCGGAATTTGGGGTTCTTCAGTGTCAACAACTACACATTGAGAATACAGCTTGTGGCGAAGGCTCCATTTTCGCGAGTATTCAATCAATTTCAAGGTCCAGTTATCAATTCTTTCATGTCGCAATTTCTCATCGTGATATTGCGTCTGATTCTCAGGCAGATGTTTGAGTACCCTGATATAATCGTCGATTAGAGCAAAAGTCTTTGCAGCTTTACATTTGGCTTCAATAAAATGCAGGTCGCATAAAGTTTCGGTCACCTCATTCCAAAGTAAAGCTTTGGTTTGCTGCCAGGGTAACTCAACGAGTTTGCGAGTGTTGGGTTTTTTCTGAGTGGGTTCATCCAGATATAAAGACTTTCTGGCAAAGTAATTTGCCAGATTTATATTGTAAGATTTTGATATTGTATCCATTACCTGATGTATTAAGCAAATAATCGTGATCTAAAACAATTTTTTCCACCAAGGTTTTCCAGCCTCTTTTATTAAATCCAGTCGTTCTTTTAATTTTTCAGTAATGATTTGTGCTTTTTCATCCTGGTGTTTCTCTTCTAACAAACTGATTAACAAATTAATATTAACAATAATCTCCTGGTTAATTGTGGTTAAGCCATTTATCCTACAAATAGCCATATTGAACCTCATGTAGCTCGCATCAAACTTCTCAGCCGAGATAAGTTTCAAGTATAGTTTAAAAGCTTCATCCCATTTTTGTTCTTTAAAAGCCTTTTCAGCATGTTCAAAAACAGTCTCCCATTCACGATCTTTTTCAAGTTCTAATAGATAGTCTTCAATTCCTTTTTGGTTGGAGCCAAAAAATGGGTTAAATTTCAAGGATTCATGGCATGCGGGGCATTCGCCCAATAATCCGGGATGTTCCCAGGCTTCGTCGGGAAGTTCCAGACAGGGAGATTGGTCTGGTTGAATATTGTTTTCATTCAGAATGTCAATTATTGTTTTAATAATAATTTTGGGTGGTTCAAAGCGGAGACCACACAAGGGGCAATACACCATTGGTTCTGTAAACCTTTTTAATTCAAAATCCCATATTTGTTTAATGGTTGAAATAGCGATACCTGAACAGTAAAGCTTTCGATCTGGTCGAAGTTTCACCATTTCCCCAAAATCACCACAAAGAAAAATTCCTTGGGGCAAAAAACGAACAGCCAAAAAACTGGAGGTTGAAAAATAACTTGATAAGAGTTTTCCATTTTCCAGATCCCATATAATACATGTCCCGTTGCTCGATCCAGATATTGCCGTTTTGCCATCAGGGCTAATTGAAACGGTATTAATTGAAGATGAATGCCCTTTTAAAATTTTGGAGACTTTACCTGTTTTAAGGCTCCAAACAATGCAGGACATATCTTTTGCAATAGATAATACCGATTTACCGTCGGGAGTTATTGTAAAAGCTCTACCCAAAGGTGGAATAACATCCGGCAATACTTTACCCATTTCAAGATTCCATAATTTGCTACCGGCACCGCTTGTGCTGAAAATAACAAGTTTTCCATCAGGAACTAAGCAAATTTTATCTACAGCACGTCCATGCCCCCTATATATTGGATTAACATTAAATTCATGTCCTTTAAATGTTTTAAGCTTTTCCCCGGTTACAATATCCCATAATATGCAAGTTTCGTCTTCAGAGCTGGAAATGGCACGAAATCCATCCTCGGTTATACAAACATCCAAAATACTTTTTGCATGCCCGGACAATTTATTGATTGCCAGTCCTTTTGATAAATCAAAAATATTTAAAAAATTATCTCCATTACCAGAGAACGTCATATTCATTGTAGCTGATATTCCTCGTTGACCATTTGGATTTATTGCAACAGCATATACCCTGTAATGGTGTACTTTGAAGCCAGGAATCCGGGTTCTCCTCTCGGCATTTTCAAATATTGCATACTGCTTGATTCCCTTTCTCAGATTCCACAAAGTACATGTAGCATCGTTTTGAGGATCGTTGGAACCAATAAAAGCTAGCTCACCATCTGGGGTTATGGAGATGATTTCCAGCTGTAATTCCAGATCATTATTCCTAGGTAATGTTATGCCTTTTTCCAGATCCCAAAGAATGCAGGTTTTATCGCTTGAACCGGTAATCCCAAATTTACCATCAGGAGTAATTGAAACAGAGGTCACAAATGATTTATGTCCTCTAAGTATTAATAGTTCTTTACATGATGTCAAATCCCACAGTGTACATGTAGTATTATCTTTTGAAACTGAAAGTGCACGTGTTCCATCCGGGGTAAAAGAGGTTTCGCTTCCGAAGAAAACATTTAAACCTTTAATGGTTTGATGCATTTCTCCAGTAACTAAGTCAAAATATATCAAGCAATTATATCCATAGCAGATCGCTTTACTCCCATCATGGGTTATATAAAGCTTTTGAATCGAGAAAGGAAAAGTATTTAGACTCAGTAATTTCTTTCCATCTTCAAGATTCCAAAGTATAAGATTGTCCAATGCGTCATCAGAAACTGAAATCGCTCTCTTTCCATCGGGAGTTATGGAAACAGATTTAGCGCTTGCAAGATGTTCATCGAGTATTTTAAGTTCGCTTTCTGATTTCATGTCCCACAATATGCATGTTTTGTCAATTGATATGGCCATAACCGACTTACCATCAAGATTAAACGATACGACATTAATCGAGCCAGAATATCGTTTAAGGTCATAAGTCTCAAGAACCTTCCCTGTTCTTAAATTCCAGATGATACAGGATTTATCCGATGAAACTAAAAATGCAAGGTATCCATCAGGTGTGATAGAAAGAGAAGATATACTCCCTATACCGGTTAACGTCTTAATCGACTCACCTGTTGATAGATTCCAGTGAATACAATCATTATCATAATAATATACTATTGCTTGTTTGCCATCTAGTGTAATGGCTACTAACTGAACTGCTTGTTTGTCTTTTTTAGTAATGGGGAACAGTATTTTAAGTGCTCTTGGCAAAGGATTCCAGGGTGGACGAGAGTTTTGATCATGGAGAAGCAAAGATGTTCTTATTTCAAGAGAAAGCTTTTCGGCTGATTTACCTACTGGCCCATCGTTGGCATAATTCCAAGCCTCCTGATAAGTAAGATAACGGGATTCAATTGAGTATTTCTGAAAAATACCCGCCTTGTTCCCTAAGAAATAGGAAAAATCTTTTAACTTGTCGGCATTATTTAGGTCTTGCTTTATACGTTTAATCTCATCTTCAATTCTGTCCTCACTCCAGGAAGTAATACTTTCTGGAATTTCTAATGCTTTTATTTCACTTTTAGAATATAGAATAAGGTCTTTTGTATAACTATCTATCCTTGCTTGACGAGCCCTCTCCGTATCAATGTTTTTCAGGTTATCAGGAATAACTTCCAATGCTGCATTAAAATCATTCACCAGTTGATACGTCATTTCAGCAACAGCTTTGGCCTGAATGAAATCGAGGTTGCACAGAGTTTCGGTTACTTCATCCCATAGTTCCCCCTTAGTTTGCTGCCAAGGTTGCTCAACAAGTTTGCGGGTGTTGGGTTTCTTTTGGGTAGGTTTATCCAGATAGAGGGGCATGCTTTCAAAATAGTTTGAAAGATTTTTATGAAAATCCGTATTCATCAGAGACATCATAATAGAATCAGGCTAATTTTTAATACCTCGTTCTGAGAGTTGGTACC
>JFJP01041192.1_pt1 | contig 10099 bp, 10 predicted proteins | sample 431651 | NCBI WGS metagenome assembly JFJP01 (sample SAMN02602958, study PRJNA72255) | Microbial mat metagenome, whole genome shotgun sequencing project. | biome: fresh water; feature: sink hole; material: water; isolation source: purple microbial (photo- and chemosynthetic) mats found in... | reverse complement strand
TCCTTTCTTATGTGCCATTTGATTTAAATATTTTTAGTTATGCAACAATTTCTTCGATCTGAATACGGGTAAAACTCTGACGGTGACCGTTAAGTTTTTGATACCCTTTTCTTCTCTTCTTTTTAAATACTAATACTTTATCGCCTTTGTCGTGTGATAAAATCTTTGCGGATACTTTTGCGCCTTTCACGGTAGGTGTTCCAACTTTTACCTTTCCGTCATTATCTAGCAACAGTACATTTTCGAACTCAACAGTTGCTCCTTCTTCACCTTCTAAACGATGAACAAAGATTTTACTGTCCTTTTCTACTTTAAACTGCTGGCCTGCTATGTCTACAATTGCGTACATTGATAAAAAATTTTAACAGTTTGATTTACAATTTTGGAATGCAAAAGTATAAAAGTTTATCTGATTAACAAAGATTTGATAATTTTAATTTTATTTTCTGCAATAATATATTAAAAAACATGACAAATATAAGGTAAAAAATATGCTGTTTTTTTACTTTATAATATTAAATATTGCAAAATTTTGGAACCTTTCTCGCAAAATTTAATTTTAGAGAAAATATTAGATAAATTTGCAGAAATAAAACAGACTATGGCAATAAATATTTTTCATATCCCAAAAAACAAAAAGTTCAATTACAAACCTCGTTATTATGATGAACAGAAAGAGGATCTCGAAAACAGAATTGAACAGATAAAAAGAGAATTAGGGAAAAGCGAAAATCAAAGTGACGAACCCTATTCGCCAAATATCAAAGGTCGAATGAAAGGATCCACTCGACGATCTTTGCAGGATAAACAAAAATCAAATCTGCGTTTGATCTTCCTAATTGCCATACTTGCCATTATTGCTTATTTTATGTTTTTTGCCAAATAGCAATATCTAAGTATGGCCGACATTATACACCTTTTACCCGATTCGGTTGCTAACCAGATTGCAGCAGGTGAGGTTATTCAACGGCCAGCATCTGTTGTAAAGGAGCTGGTAGAAAACTCTATTGACGCAAATGCTACATCAATAACCATTAATATAAAAGATGCCGGTCGGACACTAATTCAGATTATTGACAATGGTACGGGAATGTCTGAAACCGATGCCAGATTATCGTTTGAACGACACGCCACATCAAAAATAAGAAAAGCAGAAGATTTATTTTCAATAACAACAATGGGTTTCCGTGGTGAAGCACTTGCCTCAATTGCCGCTGTTGCCAGTGTTGATCTTAAAACCCGTTTAGCTACAAATGAAACTGGAACACATATTGAAATTGAGGGATCTGTAGTTTTAAGTCAAAACTCTGTGAGTTGCGCTCCTGGAACAATTTTTACGGTAAAGAATCTTTTTTATAATATCCCTGCCAGAAGAAAATTCTTAAAATCGAATACTACTGAGTTTGGACATATATTAAGCGAATTTGAGCGTATTGTATTGGCTAATCCCGGTGTTGAATTTAAACTCTATCATAACGACAGTCAGCTCTTTAGCTTACCTCAAACGCATATAAGGCAACGGATTGTGTCGGTTTTTGGTAAAAAAACAAACCAGAATCTTGTAGCCATTGAGGCTGAAACAAGTATAATTAATGTTCGGGGGTTTATAGGCAAACCCGAAAATGCACGAAAAAAATCAGGTGAGCAGTTTTTCTTTATCAATAACCGTTTTATGCGCAATCCCTATTTGCATAAAGCAATTGTTGATGCTTACAAAAATATCCTTCAACCAGATTCAATACCTTCGTATTTTCTTTATCTCGAAGCAGCTCCAGAAACTATTGATGTAAACATTCATCCTACAAAAACGGAGATTAAGTTTGAAGATCAGCAAGCAGTTTGGCAAATAGTACACGCCACTGTAAAACAATCATTAGGAAAAAATAATATTGTACCCTCTATTGATTTTAATGTAGAACAGGGATTTGAGATTCCTGTTTTAACCAAAAATACTGAAATAAAAAAGCCGGTTGTTGAGATTAATCCATACTTTAATCCCTTTGATGAAAAACCAGCCTCTTCCAGAGATCATAATAAGTCGGTTAGTTCGCTCGAAAAAGAAAATATTGCTAATTGGGAAAAACTTTATGATGGTTTCGAGAATGAAAAAAACCTGAAAGATGATGTTTCAATTCCAACTCAAGTTGAACCTCAACAGAAAATTAATGACTCTAATTTAAGCGGTAAATACTTTCAATTTAAAAACAAGTATATTCTTACGCCTGTAAAATCTGGGTTAATGGTTATTGACCAGAAGAAAGCCCATGAAAGGATATTGTTCGAAAAATTTATGTTTTCGCTCGAATCAAGAACCGTAATATCACAACGCACTTTATTTCCAAAAATCATTGAGTTGAGCCCGAAAGAGCATGGATTGTTAATGGAAATTATTGATGATATCAGGATGCTTGGATTTGATATTTCGGATGCAGGCAATCACTCATTTACTGTAAATGGTCTCCCGGGCGATTCGAGTGACCAGAAACCAGAACAGATAATAGACAAGTTCTTACATGAATATTTGAATACCGAAATAGATATAAGAACAAGAGCAAAAGAGAAAATTGCACAATCAATGGCAAAAGCATCTGCCATAAGCAGTAACCAGAATTTAACAACAGAGGAAATGAGTGAGTTAGTTGATTTACTGTTTGCCTGCTCAATACCGAATTTTTCGCCTTTTGGGAAAAAAATTATATCCATTTTAAAAACAGAAGAGATTGAAAAACGTTTTAGTTAAATATTTAAAAAAACAATTATGCCTTATTTCAAATCATCCGGTTTAAGCAATATACCCCCTGTTGTTAAGAATTTAATTCTTATTAACATAATTATGCTATTGGCTTCATGGGTATTTAGTAGCGCCTTAAATATTCAGTTAAACAGTATTCTTGGATTATATTATTTTAAATCTGAGCTCTTTGAGCCTTTTCAGATTGTGACCCATATGTTTATGCATGGTGGTCTTATGCATCTGTTCTTTAATATGTTTGCATTATTTATGTTCGGACGTGTATTAGAAGCAGTTTGGGGAAGCAAGCGTTTTTTCATTTATTTTATAATTACTGGTTTGGGAGCAGCTGCATTACATACGTTGGTTATTCATATTCAGATGCAAAGTATTTTAAATGATGCAACAGCTTATTTAAATGCTCCATCACCTGAAACATTTGCTGCTTTTATAAGAGAGAATTTTAACGAATACTATTCACAAATCTATAACGGAATGCTTGATAAATGGTATTCCGATCCAAATAGCACTGAATATATTGCTGTTTCGAAACAATACGTTTCGGATTTAATAAAATACAGAATGGATATTCCTACTGTGGGTGCATCGGGTGCTGTTTTTGGTGTTTTGCTTGCTTTTGGTATGCTTTTCCCAAATACTGAATTAATGTTACTTTTTCCTCCAATTCCTTTAAAAGCGAAATGGTTTGTTATATTGTATGGCGGATTAGAGCTTTGGTTAGGATTAACCCAGCCAGGCAGCAATATTGCACACTTTGCCCATTTGGGAGGTATGCTTTTTGGTTTTATTCTAATTAAATACTGGAATAAAAAGAGATCTGATTTTTTTTAATATCATTTTTGTTCATGAATCTGGTATCGCATTTAAAAGCTAAAATATGAGTATTGCAGATGAATTAAAACAATCGTTTAAGAGAGGAAGCACGCTTACAAAACTTATCTATATCAACCTGGCTGTTTTTCTGGTAGTAAAGCTAATTGGTGTTTTTTACTTTCTATTTAAAATTGATGATGGATTTTCACTAATAAGCTGGCTTGCCGTTCCGGCTGATCTTACAAATTTGATATATAAGCCATGGACTGTTTTGAGCTATATGTTTCTTCATCAAGATTTTTTGCATATTCTTTTTAATATGTTATGGCTTTACTGGTTTGGCCAGATTTTCCTCCATTATTTTGATCAGAAAAAATTACTTAGTGTTTACCTTTTAGGAGGATTATCAGGAGCGTTTATTTATATTCTTACATTTAATATTTTCCCTGTATTTAGAGATATTCTACCCGTATCGTATGCCCTCGGAGCATCGGCATCTGTTATAGCCATTGTGATTGCAGTTTCAGTATATGCTCCAAATCATACTATCCATTTACTATTTTTTGGACCAGTTAAATTAAAATACATAGCCTTAATTACCATTCTAATTGATATATTAAGTATTGCATCAACCAATGCAGGTGGACATCTAGCTCATCTTGGCGGTGCGATGTTTGGATATTTTTATATTGTACAACTTAAAAGAGGCAATAATATCACTAAGTTCTTTGACCGGTTTATGGATTGGGTATTTTCGATCTTTAAACCCAGACCCAAAATCAAAGTTACTTACAAACGGCCAGTGAATGATATGGATTATAATAAAACGAATGCCCAAAAGCAGGCCGAAATTGACAAAATCCTTGATAAAATTGCTCAATCGGGTTATGAAAGTCTTTCAAAAAAAGAAAAAGAAGTGCTTTTTAAAAACAGTAAATAATTTTAAATTCGATTTAATTTATAAATAACCCTGTTTGAAAAATGTAATTTACTCCATAGCTAAATACCTGAATATTGCTTTTGCAATTGCACTTTTATTAGCTTATGTATCGGTTTATGCTGATCCGGAAAAATTTTGGGTGTTGGCATTTTTCGGACTTAGCTATCCATTTTTATTGTTTGTAAATGTTTTATTCGTAATCTTTTGGATTTTCAGAAAAAACAAACTTCTCCTCATCTCTTTACTATCCATTTTAATTGGTTGGAATCAGTTAAGATCTTTTATCCAGTTTCCAATACGAAATAAAAACATCAATTCGGCAACATCATTTACTATATTAAGTTATAATGTAAGATTATTTAACCTGTATAATTGGAGCCTAGATCCAGAAACTCCAAAGAAAATTTTTGATTTTATAAATAAAGATCAAATTGACATTCTTTGTTTCCAGGAATATATTACTCATACTACGGGTAAATTATCAGAAAATAATATTCGTAAAAACCTGAGTGTAAATTATAATGTGCACTATGGCTATTCTCATAGAACCTCCAAAAGTAATTATGGAATTGCTACATATAGCAAGTATCCAATTATAAACAGAGGTATAATATCCTTCGGAAACACATCTAATATGAGTATTTATACGGATATAGTAATTCAAAGAGATACTGTCAGGATTTTTAATTGTCACCTGCAATCTATACGATTTAACAAAAACAATTATTCCTTTATCAGCAATAGTAAAAGTTTGAATGAAGGAGCCAAAATATCAGAAGCAAAAGATATTATTATAAGATTAAGAGATGCTTTTGTTAAAAGAGCCACTCAGGCAGAAATTTTATCAACACACATAAAAAATTCTCCATATCCGGTAATCGTTTGTGGCGATTTTAATGACACACCAGTTTCTTATACCTACAATAAAATAAGTAACAATTTGAACGATTCGTTTATTAAGTCTGGAAAGGGCATTGGCAATACCTATCGAGGGAATTTTCCATCATTTAGAATTGATTTTATTTTCTTTAGTGATGAATTAGAATGTGTTAAATATATTGTTCCAAAAATCAAACTTTCAGATCATTACCCTGTACTTGGAAGATATAAAATCATAAATTAATGCCAGTTATCAGAAGGGTAACTGATTAAGATCGACATTACCACCAGAAAAGATTATTCCTACTTTTTTGTTTTTAAAAAATCCTTTGTTTTCAATAACTATAGCTAGCGGAACAGCAGCAGATGGTTCAATAATTATCTTCATTCGCTCCCAAACCAATCTCATCGCTAAAATAATCGTTTCTTCTTTTGTTGTAAAAATATCATCAACATGATCACGAATAGCCTGAAATGTGATTGTCCCAAGAGATGTAAGTAATCCATCTGCAATGGTATTTGGTTTTACCGAAGGAATTATAATTCCTTTTTTAAATGAGCGGCAAGCATCATCGGCATTTAAAGGTTCAGCACCATAAACTTTAATATTGGAATTAATTGCTTTTGAAGCAATCGCAGTTCCGCTCAATAATCCGCCACCTCCTACTGGAGCAATCACTGCGTCAAGAAAGGGAGCTTCATCAAGCAACTCAACTGCTGCAGTTCCCTGACCAGAAATTACATTAAAATTATTATAGGGATGTATAAATGTGGCTCCAGTTTTTTGTTGAACTAGCTCAAGTGTTTTTTCACGTGCTTCGAGCGTTGGCTCACAATAAGTTATTTTGGCACCATACGATTGGACTGCAATTTTTTTAATTTGAGGGGCATTCTCAGGCATAACTATATAAGCCGGGATTCCTCGTTGTCTTGCAGCAAGGCTAAGAGCTGCTGCATGATTGCCCGATGAATGCGTCGTAACACCGTTCAAAGCCTCAGCATCTGTTAAAAGCCTAATAGCATTTGTAGCACCGCGAAATTTAAAGGCCCCTACTTTTTGAAAATTCTCGCATTTAAAATAGAATTCGGTATTATAAAGTTCATTTATCAACGACGATTTTAAAACAGGTGTTCGATGAATAAACGATTCTATTCGCTTATGTGCATCTTTAATATTATCGAATAAAGGATAAAGTTTAGCATTCATCTGGAATTGTTTTTTTTCTAAAATTAATGAATCAATTAGTAACTTCTGGTTTTTTATATCTTTTTTTAAATACTTCAGATTTCTTTACTATTTCATCATAAAGTAAATAATCGCTAGTATTTATAATGTACGAATAGCTATAGTTGCAAGACTTCATAAACTCATCTAATTCGTTTCCATCCAGCCCTGTGAGGTTTTTAACAATCTCCCTATTGTATCTGGCTTCAGCTCTTAATTTAATTGGCTCTTCTTCTTTTAGTTCCATATATTTTCTGCGGCTTTTACCCTCTTTGCTAAACATATCATATAATAATGTAATTGGATTACCAAGATTTGGTTCATATGGTACAGGGTTCTCAAGCGTCGGAAGATCTTTCAATACTTGCTTGTTTATGAGATTTTCATCTTTTAACTTAAAATTAAGGACTTTGTATTCGAATTCCTTATAGGTCCCAAAATAGGTGATTGAAACTTCAGGCAATTCATATACCTTAAATTTTACATGAATTTTTATTAATGTATCTGGAATATTTTCAGGAACTTGATATTCTGTAAACTCAAATCCAATAGCTGAAATAATTAGCATATTTTTTGGCTTAACCCATATTTTAAAATACCCGATAGTATCTGAAGCAACTCCTGTTTTTGAATCTATATTTATAACATGAGCCAGCGAAACCGGTCTTTTTCCTGCGGTTATAACCTGTCCATAGATTAGTTTTAAGGAATCCTGAAAATCCTGTGCACTAACTCTACTATTAAAAGAGGTTAACACACAGGCCAAAAAAACAATTCTTAAGATGTGATTTATCAATTTTTGTTAAGATAATTAATGAGTAAATATAACACAGAGTTTTTAACTCTATTAATTGGTTTAACATACTTTAACTTTCAATAGGGATTTTTAATTCGTAATTCAAATCCTCTTACAAATTTAAGGAGAAAACAATTAACTATTATTTTAGTTATCTTTACATGATATTTATTGAAGAAAATAGCAAATTAATAAAAATCATTATGCACTCAGAATTAAGAGAGATTATAGAAAAAGCATGGGATAATAAGGAACTACTTGAGAAAAAGGCAACCCGTGTAGCAATTGAAGAGGTTATAAATCTGCTTGATAAAGGACAGATACGCGTATCAGAGCCAACTGATCAGGGCTGGATTTTAAATGAGTGGATAAAGAAAGCTGTAATTATGTATTTTCCCATAAGAGAATCTAAAGTAATCAAAGTAGGTCCTTTTGAATTCAATGATAAGATTGATTTAAAGACAGGCTATGATGCATTGGGCGTAAGAGTTGTACCTCAGGCTATTGCCCGGTATGGTTCATATATTTCGAAAGGTGTAATAATGATGCCCTCGTTTGTAAATATTGGTGCATATGTGGGGGCAGGAACCATGGTTGATACTTGGGCTACAGTTGGATCATGTGCTCAAATAGGAAAAAATGTTCATTTAAGTGGTGGTGTTGGTATTGGTGGAGTATTAGAACCTGTGCAAGCCGCACCTGTAATAATCGAAGATAATTGTTTTATAGGCTCAAGATGCATTGTAGTTGAAGGTGTTCATGTTGAGCAGGAGGCTGTTTTAGGAGCTAATGTTGTTTTAACTAAATCAACAAAAATTATTGATGTGTCGGGCCCAAATCCAGTTGAATTTAAAGGACGAATACCTGCTCGTTCTGTTGTTATTCCAGGAACATATACCAAAAAATTCAATGCAGGTGATTATCAAGTTCCCTGTGCTCTTATTATCGGAAAACGCAAAGAATCAACAAATCTTAAAACATCGTTAAACGATGCATTGAGAGATTATGATATAGTTGCTTAAAAAATGAAAAGATTTTTGATCATTCAAACAGCCTTTATTGGAGATGTTGTTTTAGCAACTCCCTTAATTGAAAAGCTACATGCGTTTTATCCCGAATCACAAATCGATTTTTTATTGCGCAAAGGGAACGAAAACCTATTACTAAATCATCCTTTTATTACGAATCTAATGGTTTGGGATAAGAAAAAAAACAAAAAAAAGAATCTTTTTCGTATTATTAAGCTACTCAGAAAAAACAAGTATGATTATGTGATAAACCTACAACGATTTGCATCTACCGGAATTATAACTGCATTATCAGGTGCAAAAACCAAGATTGGATTTAATAAAAATCCTTTGTCCTTTTTATTTACCAAAAAGGTAAATCACGAAATTGGGAACGGAAAACATGAGGTTGAAAGAAATATCGAATTAATCTCAGATATAACTGATAACGGCCTTTGCAAACCCAAATTATACCCAACCGAAAATGATTTTCAATTTACCTCTCAGTTTAAAACACAGCCATATATTTGTATTGCTCCTACATCGGTTTGGTTTACAAAACAATATCCTAAAGAAAAATGGGTTGACCTAATACATCAAATTGATCCACAATACCAGATATATTTAATCGGTGGTCCAGATGATGCAAATGCCTGCAACGAAATAATTGCATTAAGTAAAACAACCAATATAACTAATCTGTGTGGAAAATTGAGTTTTCTGCAAACATCAGCATTAATGTCAGATGCCAAAATGAATTACGTTAATGACTCGGCACCTATGCACATGGCATCAGCAATGAATGCCACTGTAACAGCTATTTTCTGCTCAACAATACCAGCATTTGGATTTGGTCCATTATCTGACAACAGCAGGATAGTTGAATCTTCAGAAAAACTTGATTGCCGGCCTTGCGGATTACATGGTTTTAAAAAATGCCCGAAAGATCATTTTAATTGTGCATTTACGATAAAAACAGCGGATCTTCTATTTTAAAAAAGACTTTAAATAGTTATTTAGCTTTCTAATACTTTCATAAATTCATTCAAGGTACGCTCAACAGAAAATTTGTTTTGGAGAATTTCAAATCCTGTTTCGCCCATTTGTTTTTGAAGTTCTTTGTTTTTATAAAGTTCAATAATTCTTTCTGTTAAAACATCAACATTGTAATCAGGAATAATAAATCCACTTTTTTGATCTTCAATTATTTCAGAAGAGCTTCCTGTATCAAATGCAATTAAGGGTAGTTTATAATTCATCGCTTCGAGTAAAACAAAACCAAATCCTTCCCATACAGATGGTAAAACAAATACGTGAATCTGATTGTAGAACTTTTTCATGTCTTCAACAAATCCGAGTAATTCAAACTCTTCTGTTAAACCAAGCTTCACAATATCAGTTTCGAGCTTTTTCCTCTGAGAACCTTCACCAGCTATTATAATCTTAAATGGAATACCTCTTTCTTTTAGTTTTTGCGCCATTATAACTAGGTAATGATGGCCTTTTTCTTTTGATAACCGACCCGCTGAACCAATTATTATTTTATCCTCTGGTAATTTTCTACATCCCTCGCCCTGCTTATTAACCTCAATTCCATTATAAATAACTTTAACAAAATCATTATTAATAATATCAGAGTAATTTAATAAAACACCCCTTTTCGAATGCTCAGAGTTGGTTATAATTG
>JFJP01041191.1_pt1 | contig 10099 bp, 8 predicted proteins | sample 431651 | NCBI WGS metagenome assembly JFJP01 (sample SAMN02602958, study PRJNA72255) | Microbial mat metagenome, whole genome shotgun sequencing project. | biome: fresh water; feature: sink hole; material: water; isolation source: purple microbial (photo- and chemosynthetic) mats found in... | reverse complement strand
AATTTTTAAAAATCGATTTTCAAGAAATCCTTCTTATAAATTGAAATTATTATTTAGTGGAAAACTATCCACAAATGGAGTTGAAATACCCTATAAAGAAGAAAGCTATTTTAGAGATGAAGACATGTATTTATTCACGTGCGTACCGAAAGAATTGGCTGATACAATTGTAGCTAAACTTGGATTAAGCTATTATAAAAGAACTTTTTTTGAAAATATACAATAAATAACATCAACATGAAAGACCCAATTAAGATTTACGAGAACCTTAAAATGCAGTATTTTAAGTACATTGACACTACATATACAATAGATAATGAGGCATTACGCAGCAAAAGAAAAGAGTTATACCTTTCTGACGAACATAAAATATTGGCACAAGAACCTTATCTTGAATTAATCAAACCTTATCCATCTTCAGGTACAAAAATCAGCGATATTTCTTTCGACCAAATCAAAAAGTCTGACGGCACTTCTTATTTCAGTGATGAAGCAGAGTTGAAGTTATTCAAAGATTTTTGTTTGTCAGGTTTAGTGGGTGATTTTCCGCTCTATGCGCATCAAATAGAAATGCTTCAACGTTATGCTGAAGGTAAAAACTGTATTATTACTACTGGCACAGGTTCTGGTAAAACAGAATCATTTTTATTACCGCTATTTGCCTATTTAGCCAAAAATCTCAACAAATGGAGAAATAATGAAGAAAAATCAGAAGCGTATAATTGGTTTAGTATCCCAATTGACTCTACAAGAACACAAAAAAGAAAAGGAAAGACAGTAGGTGGAAATCCTATTTTTGAACCCAGATTACAAAGAAATGGTTCTATAAGAAATAGTGCCTTGAAAGCAATTATCATCTACCCAATGAATGCATTGGTAGATGACCAAATGACACGTTTAAGAAAAGCATTAGACTCAGAGGCAGCTGAAAGTTTTTATACTAATTCTTGCAACAAACATCGAATCTTTTTTGGCCAATACAATGGAGCTACGCCAATTTCAGGCGAGCTTAATTCCTCGGAAAATAAAACAGAACTTGCCATAAAAATAAATACTATTAAAAAAACATGGGATAAAATTGTAGAACTAACCCAACAGCCCAATTTCGATCTTGACGAAAAGGAAGATTTATTGTATTCTTTTCAGAAAGTGGGAGGTAGCGAACTCTTATCAAGATTTGATATACAAGGTACTCCTCCAGATATATTAATAACAAACTATTCTATGCTCAACATTATGTTGATGCGCGATAGAGAAGACAATATATTTATAGAAACAAAAAAATGGCTTGAAGAAGATGCTACTAATAATATCTTTCATATAATTGTAGATGAGCTTCACCTAAACCGAGGAAGTTCTGGTACTGAATTAGCACTTTTACTTCGTTTAATTGAGGAAAGATTAGGCTTATATCCAGGGCATCCTCAATTGCGAGTTTTGGCTAGCTCTGCTTCACTTGACCCGAACGATGAACAGTCGAAAAAATACATTACTGATTTCTTTGGGATGGATTTTGACACGCATTTTAAAATTGTAAAGGAAGAGAGAGGTCAAGATGAACTAATCGAAGTCAATATTGATTCAAACCTGCTGATAGATTTCTATAATCGTTCAGTTGAGACTAATGTGGAGATAGATGATGAAACTTTAGCCACTGATATTTTTGGCGAAAAATTTTTGGAAAATAAGTTTAACCAAATAAGTCAAATGCTCAGAAGAGGATTTGAGAACGTAGATGGAAAACACACATTGAGCTTGTCGGCAGTAAAAAATAAATTGTTTGGAGCAGATGTTGATGATAAAGCGCTTAGAGGTTTGTTGTTGTTAAGAGCTTTATACAATGACGATAAATTCAATAAAATCAAAAGAGATTTACCAAGGATTCGTTTTCACCTGTTTTTCAAAAACATAGATGCTTTATACACCAAGGCAGGAGAGATAGATGCACTACAGTTAGAAAATAACATTACCAAGGTTGATGGACATAAAGTGTTGCAAAACCTTTATTGTGATGAATGTGGCACACTATTTTATGGAGGCAGAAGGCTTGAAAGAAATGGCAGCACTGAAATATTACCAATGTCATCGACTTTTGAATCGATGCCAGATTTAAATTTAGACCAAAGGCTTGAGTATCTCAATTACGATGAATATGTTGTATTTTGGCCAAGTAAGTTGTTAGTGAAAGAGTTAAATACTGATGCTGCTGCTGATTTTCAAACTGCATACAGTGTTACTGGAAAATGGAAGAAAGCAAACCTAGATGTTTCTAAAGGATTAATAACTCGAGAATGGAAGCAGGAAAATACTGATGGTTATGTTTTTTTAGTAATTGGAGCTGATACAAAAACACTGGCTTTCCCTTGTCAATGTCCGCAATGCGCACAAACATACAAAGACAAGCAATTCCGAAAGAGCCCAATCCGAACATTTAAAACAGGTTATAGTGCCGTTAGTCAGGCACTTGCCTCGAATCTTTTGCGGCAACTAAGCCCCAATGACCCAGATAATCGTAAATTGTTGATTTTTTCTGATAGTCGCTCTGCAGCTGCCGACATATCCAACCAATTGGAAAGAGTTAACTATAACGATGCACTGAGGAAGAATTTTTTTAGACTTGGACTGTTTCAATCAGATACTATTGTTCAAGATTTATTGGCATTTCATAATAACAATGATCCTGCTTGTTGGAATTGGAACAGCTTGACTGAAATACAAAAAACATTCTGTGAGGCAAATATTTCTAATCCATTGGTTACTGCTTTGAAGGTAATGAATAGGCAAGGTTTTAAAGATTTATTGACAATTCAATTGAATTCGCTGAATGTCGAAATTGGCAATGTAATTCCGATAAGCAATTTACTTCCAAGCACCCAAAATAATGAACCTAATATTTTATTTAAGGAATTTATTATCCGAGGGATAAACCCAGTTGGGAATGATATTAAAATGCAAAATCAAGGACAAATCCATTGGTCTCAGATATACAATTTAACGACAGGGGGAATTGGAGAAAATATGGATGGTCAATTTCATTCGATTCTTGCAAAAGAGTTTTCAGAAAAGATTTGTGCGATCTTGTTTGGTAGGAGTCAGTTTTCTATCGAAACTATGGCAAAGGGATTTGTATCTTTTCCTCAAAACCAAATTGAGAATATTTTCACAAAACTCACGACTAGAGGCGTCGTATTAAATAATGATTTAAAATCATTAATAACAAATATATCTAATACATTTCTTCGTATTCTTGGAAATAAATACAGACATGTTGGAACAGATTTTGAGCCCACAGGTAATCACCCGAACTTTGATTCATTTACCAATTTAACTTCTGATTATAAGACTTATTTTGAGAATGTTTTTGAAGTTAATTCTGTATTGGGAAATATTGATAAAACCGGTTTTGTAAATGATATTCTAAATGTTTTGAATGTATTTAATCCACCAAAGCAATTTATATTATCTTATAATCAAAATATACCTGTATTAGGGAATCCATTCCAACCATTTTTAAATCCAAAATATTTTGATTTAACACTCGTAAATAGAACAGATACAATTTATGTTTGTGGAAATTGTGGTGCCAATCATGCCCATTTTTCGGGTGGGGTTTGTGCTCTCTGTTTTAACGCATTAGATATTAATAATACTAAAATTGCAGAAGATATTTGGAAAATAAATTATTATTCTTCCGAAGATGAAGCCATTCGGATTCATTGTGAAGAATTGACAGGGCAAACTGATCCAACTGATGCTAAAGCACGTCAAAGGGCATTTAAAAATATTTTCATTGATATTGATGGTCAAAATAAAATAGACCGCAAGGCAGAGCAAATTGATGCATTATCGGTTACTACTACCATGGAAGTAGGTGTGGATATTGGTAGTTTGGAAGCAACTTTACTCGCCAATATGCCACCTGAAAGGTACAACTACCAACAACGGGTAGGTCGTGCTGGTAGAGGTGGACAGGCATACAGTATAGCGTTGACATTGTGTAGAGGAAACTCACACGACAGTTATTATTATCATCATTTGGATGGTATGATCAATGCTGCACCACCCACTCCTTTTATCCCAATGGAAGAGAATAGTGATATTTCTAAACGAATGTTTCATAAAATGCTACTAAGACGAGTTTTTAGAGAAATGGGTATTCACAATTCAAAAAATATAGTTGTTGATGGGAGAAATAAGAAAGTAAAAACAATTGATAATCACGGTGAATTTGGCTGGCGTGAAGATTTTGAAGGATATGACACATTTATCGATGCATGTAATTTTGTGCTTCAAGATCAATGCTTTACAGAATTTGTTAGTACTCACCTAAATTTTACAGATTTTCCTAATGGAGAGCAATTGAGAACTGAAATTCTTGGCAATATAAGTGGATTAGATTGTCCTCCAGAAGGTTTGGCAGAATCACTTGCAGAATCGGGCATGCTACCGATGTATGGCATGCCTACAAGGGTAAGGGTGCTGTATCACGATTACAAGAATGGTAAATACAGTGAAATGTCACGCGATTTAGATATGTCTATAAGCGAATATGCCCCTGGAAGCGAAGTCACAAAAGACAAAAGAGTATTCGAAGTGAATGCCATTACTGCCCCAATAATGAAAGGGCATACGAATAGTCTTACACAGTATGAAGAGCCAATTGGTGGCAATACATTTTATTATGACAAGCTAACAAATGGAACTGTTACTATTGATAATGATATAGACCATACTATTGCTCATAACTTCAAATTAGGCATAAGACCAAAAGCTTATATAGCTTCGTTCTATGCAAAAGATAAGGGAAATAGTCAAAAACCATATTTCTCACTTACCATTCCGAGAATAGTTGCAGGAAATGAGGACGTTGATTGGGCTGAAGTGCCTGTTATTGTAAATGCAGTACAGTATTTGCATCAAGGTCAAATTTATTCGTTTAACGAAAACCAGTATCAAGCAGGTTTTCGTTTTGGCACACCAACGAATATATTTCAAAATAACGATAATTTGAAAATGAACAAATTATTAAAAGAATCTGAAGTCCAACAAATGGAGCGAGATGGAATTGATATTTCAGATATACATTCCTATAATCTGGCAAGCAATAAAACGACAGCACTTTTACAAATCAGACCAAAGGAAAGTATCGCTAATATTCAGTTAACTTTTCAGGACTTACCAGATAGTTTGGCAGTATTCAGAACACAAGGGGTGAAAGCTGCAATATATTCTGCTGCATTTATACTCCGTACAGTTTATACTCAGCATCAAGACATTAATGATTCGGAGCTGGATGTGTTAGGTTTACGTATTTATGAAACAGATAATGGTTCTTTGGTTACAGGATTTGCATATGCCGATTTATTGCCAAATGGTTCAGGTTTTACTCAAAAACTTTCCGAAAATTTATCTGAATACTTGCAGCTTTGTCTTGAACCAACAGGGATAATTGCGGAAAAATCTTCACCGTATATTCAACATCTACTATCCGTTGAAAATCAAGAAAAATGTGATGCTGCCGATTATACTAATTTATTGAATTATCGCAATAAACGTTTCCATCCATTATTAAATTGGAGACTCGGTATTGGTTTCTTACGCATTTTAAAAGGCAACGATAATGACATTATTGGAATTTTAAATGCAAATCCTGAATTACCTGAATTTGGGAAGTATTATGGCAAAGACTCTTGGTTACAAGGCGTAGCAAAACAGCTTATCGAGTTTGCAGAAGAATACTCAATCAAGGCTGAATTGATTGACGATTATACATTACCATATTTGCAATACAAAGGAGATTACAAAAAACTTATAATTCCAACTCATCCATTGTGGGCTTATGATTCTATTGACGAAAATCTATTGATTCAAGAAGTGAAAAATGGATTAGTTGGTTACGACTACATTTACATAGATACTTTTAATCTCACAAATCGTCCTGGAGATTGTTATGAAAAATTGGTGCAAGGTGTTCAATATAACGATGGTGGTAATTTTGCTTTGTTGATGTAAAATAAAATTTGTATGATTGTAAAATTAGTTTGCAGTAAAAAACAAACTATATTGTTTCGGAGAGTACCGAGGTTCAACATAGGCAGTTCAGCGTATTGTTCGGAGAAAGTTTCATTCCCTGAGAAGTTAGAATTAAGTTTTTTACCTTATATCTTCAAGAGTCAAAATAAAATCATTGTGCTAAAGAAAATAAGTAAAAACAGCTGAGGAGATATTGTGGTATAAACTTCGTTATGATGCAAAAAGATGGACATTTAAATCTGGCTGTAATTTAACAAGTAGAGACAATTAAAGATATTGCTGCTTTGTACGCTTACATAAGCTGTTTGTTAAAAAAATAATATATGAAACCTCACAATCAAAAACAATGAACATAGAAACCTATCAAATTTGGATAATCATATCTATTCTACTTTTTATAGCAGAAATTTTCTTGCCCACGTTTTTGGCTTTTAGCCTTGCAATAGGTTGTTTGGCTTCAGCTGCGTTTGCATTTTTAAGTTTTGGTTTTGAGGGGCAAGTAATTGCATTCTCGATTGGTACACTTGTTAGCTTTTTCGGTGTGCGACCATTCATGCTCAAGTATGCGCACCGAAACAGCTCCAAAATAAAAACAAATTTGGATGCCTTGGAAGGTAAAATAGGGAGAGTATCAGTAACAATTGACAATTCAAAAAATGAAGGTCGCGTGATAATTGATGGCGACAACTGGCGTGCAGAATCGGAAAACGATGAAGTGATAAACGAAGGAGAAAAAGTAGAAGTAGTAAAATTAAACAGTACTATATTAATTGTAAAACCAATCATTAAAAATTAGGAATCATGGGAGTTACTATCATTTTCGGATTACTTGCGGTTTTCGTAATCGCCTTTGCATTAATGGGTTTCAAGATTGTACAACAATCGGAAACAATGGTAATTGAACGTCTTGGAAAATACAGCCGAACGTTGCAAGCGGGTATCAATATTATTTGGCCTGTAATAGACAGACCGAGAGAAATTATGTGGCGTTATTTGAAAGAGGGCACTGATGGCAGGAATTTTATTCTGAAAACCAGCACCAGTAAAATTGATTTAAGAGAAAGTGTATATGATTTTCCGAAACAAAATGTAATTACCAAAGACAATGTGGTAACAGAAATCAATGCCATACTTTATTTTCAGGTTACTGACCCGGTAAGAGCGGTTTATGAAATTTCAAACTTACCAGATGCCATCGAAAAACTGACCCAGACTACGCTCAGGAATGTAATTGGTGAAATGGATTTGGATGCAACGCTTACTTCCAGAGATACCATTAATGCCAAACTAAGAGCGGTATTGGACGAGGCTACGCACAAATGGGGTGTGAAAGTAAATCGTGTTGAATTACAGGATATTAATCCACCACAGCACATTAGAGAAGCCATGGAAAAACAAATGCAGGCGGAACGGTCAAAACGTGCTTCTATACTTGAAGCAGAAGGTTCAAAAGCCTCAAAAGTATTAATATCGGAGGGTTTGAAAATCTCTGAAATTAATAAGGCGGAAGGCGAAAAACAAGCTATGATACTTATAGCCGAAGGACAAGCACAAGCCAAAATTAGAACAGCCGAAGGTGAAGCCGAAGCAATTGAGAAAATAACAAAAGCAATAGCTTCAACTAAAACTGACCCTGTCAATTATTTGGTAGCGATACGGTATATCGACACATTGAAAGATATGGTAAGTGGTAAAGATAACAAAGTGATTTATCTACCGTATGAAGCTACTGGAGTGTTGAGCTCGATTGGAGGGATTAAGGAAATGTTTAATAAATAGAAACAAGGAAAATGGAAAAGAATAAAAATAATAGTGTTGATAAATATATAAATATTATTTTAGGAGTAATTTTCATAATAGCAGGTGTAATTATGACGATTATCGTGAGTGGCTTAGAGGGCAGAGATGATAAATTTTTAGCAACCTTTTTATTCGGTATTTGTCCTTTACTTGTTGGCGTTTTTTTGGTTTATAAAGGAATGAAAAATAAAAGGCGAATAGAAGAAGAGGAAGAACGGCAGTTGATTGAAGCGAAAAAGCGAAAAAATGAATATTTTGAGTCGCTCAAAGGATTAGATAAGGCAATAGCTTTAAGACTTGGACGTGAGTATTATGGTTCTTTGAGGGATGATGGAAGAGTTACAACATACGACGAGCAAGCTATTAACAATGATATTAATTCAATGGCAAATACCGTCAATGTAGTAAATACGGTAATTCATAAAGTTGAAACTGAGGACGCAAAAATAAACGTTTCCGCATCCAATCAGAGGTTAATGTATTGTTCAAAATGTGGTAAAGAGTATGTACCAAATGAGAATAAGAAGTTTTGTGAGGCGTGTGGGAATAGGTATTGACAATCTTTCTCTGTTCAGCGTAGGATATTTTGTTCGGCGATGGTTTCACCCTCGTCGAAGTTAAAAACAAGGCAGTGTGATAAAAATCGGTATGTGACCCGAATTTAAATTTAACTGCCTGGTTTGTAGTGAATAATAACAACTAATGCCTACGTTATGGATAAGGAATACAAAGAATGGATTGTAGAAATAAATCAACGGATTCGTTCGGCGCAGCTCAAAGCAAGCATTGCAGTAAACGAAGAAATGATACGTTTATATTGAGATATTGGAAAAAGTATAGCTGAAAAACAGAAATCATTGGGGTGGGGAGCAAAGGTGGTGGAAATGGCTGCTTCCGATTTGAAACGTGAACTGCCCGAGACCAATGGCTTTTCGAGAACAAACATGTTTGAAATGCGTAAATTTTACTTGTTTTACAGCAAAAACCAAATAGTCCACCAAGCTGCAGGACTATTACAAAATGAGCAAGCAAGGGCAGATAATAAAGCTAACTACCAAGCTGAATAACAGTTTGAAAATGAACAGAATAGACAGGAAAATGAAATTGTCCACCAAGCTGGTGGACAATTAGAAAAAGAGTCGATATTAACAAAGATTCCTTGGCGACACCATGTGGTTATTTTAAACAAATGCTCAAAAATAAATGAAGCGGAATTTTATTAAAAACAAACCATACTGAATAACTGGAGCAGAAATATTTTAGAACTTCAAATTGCCTCAAAATTAATAGATCGACTAGGTAAGGCGCAAAATAATTTTAAACTAACACTACCCAAATTCCAAAGTGATTTGGCAACTGAAACTTTGAAAGACCCCTTTAAGTTTGATTTTCTGACGCTCGAAAGCAATGTGCAGGAACTTGAACTAGAACGAAGGCTAACGGAAAACATCATGTTATTTTTGCTTGAACTTGGCAAAGGATTTGCCTTTGTGGGGCGACAATATCCTTTGAAAATAGGAAATAAAGAACGAAAGATTGACTTACTTTTTTACCATCTAAAAATGCATTGTTATGTGGTAATTGATTTAAAAACGGGCGAATTTGAACCTGAACATGCGGGCAAAATGAATTACTATTTGTCGGCTGTGGACGATTTGCTTAAATCAGATATTGATGAACCAAGTATAGGGCTGATACTTTGCAAAACCAAAGAAACAATCGATGTAGAATATGCACTGAGAGATGTAAATAAACCTCTGGGTATAAGTACTTTTACTTTCAAAGAATTGCCCGATAGCCTTAAAAACAACATGCCTACAGTACAAGAACTTGAAAATGAAATAAATAATTTACGCTTATGAATAACATTCAAATTGTGAATACCGATTCTGTTCGGTGTAGTTGCTTTATTGGGCGAAAGTTTCATCTTCGCCGTAGTTAAAAACAAGACTGTGCCTTGTTGAGTGAAGTGTCATTCCCCGTTGTTTAGTTCGACATAAGGCTCTTGACCATGTTTCAGCTGCAAGTTTTTTTAGAAAAACCCACATATCATCAGACGGAATACAATAAAAAAATGGTGGAGGTGAAACGACCTAATGGGTTAAAAACATATTGGTTATATCAAATATACAACATAGACCTAACATCTTGAGAAAATGACAAGTTGAATAAACAAACGATTAAATAATATGGAAAACAAACAGAATGCATTTATATTGTTCAAAACCGAGGACGAAAAAATATCGGTTGATGTTCGTTTTGAGGA
>JFJP01031818.1_pt1 | contig 10099 bp, 6 predicted proteins | sample 431651 | NCBI WGS metagenome assembly JFJP01 (sample SAMN02602958, study PRJNA72255) | Microbial mat metagenome, whole genome shotgun sequencing project. | biome: fresh water; feature: sink hole; material: water; isolation source: purple microbial (photo- and chemosynthetic) mats found in... | reverse complement strand
GATGTTCACTACCGCATAGGTAGCTTAGAAAGCCCAACGCGCCTTTTAACTCTTTTGAGGGTAGTTCACTACCGCATAGGTAGCTTAGAAATTATAAGGAGACCGTTATCATGTCAAGAAAACGTTCACTACCGCATAGGTAGCTTAGAAATCCAAAAATAACAACTGCACTTGGAAACGGTGGTTCACTACCGCATAGGTAGCTTAGAAAATCCCCAACCATATCCCACCAGATTTTTCTTAGTTCACTACCGCATAGGTAGCTTAGAAAAGTCAGTCAATAGGTTGTAAATTGCCCAGCTTGTTCACTACCGCATAGGTAGCTTAGAAAAATGCAAAAGTTTATAGGTGTTGATAGGGCGTTGTTCACTACCGCATAGGTAGCTTAGAAAAATTTATCAATCGGTTTAAAGGCTTCCTTCTGGTTCACTACCGCATAGGTAGCTTAGAAATTACACGTTTGCAACCAAGGGGGTTAAAGATTGTTCACTACCGCATAGGTAGCTTAGAAAGTGGGGGACTTACATCGAGATTAGTGATTGTCGTTCACTACCGCATAGGTAGCTTAGAAAATCTCACGCGATACTACGTCCACTGCTGAAAAGTTCACTACCGCATAGGTAGCTTAGAAAGTATTCAGCTAAAATTTGAAAAACTGAGTTATGTTCACTACCGCATAGGTAGCTTAGAAAGCCACTAAATCATCCTTGCCATCGTCACCCGCGTTCACTACCGCATAGGTAGCTTAGAAAATTTCACGGTCACGCGCTCGATTCCAAATTGCGTTCACTACCGCATAGGTAGCTTAGAAAAAAATTGGGAGATAACCAAGCAGAGTAAACGAGTTCACTACCGCATAGGTAGCTTAGAAAAATAACGCGGCGTGTACTGCAAAAATCAACAGGTTCACTACCGCATAGGTAGCTTAGAAAATATAGCCGCGAATCAGCCAGCTTGTTTTTTCGTTCACTACCGCATAGGTAGCTTAGAAATTTAATCTCCATCAAATTGTGTACGTTATAGCGTTCACTACCGCATAGGTAGCTTAGAAAATAGGCTTTGGTTAGCTTTTTAATCGCATTAAGTTCACTACCGCATAGGTAGCTTAGAAAATAAAGTTAGTGATATTGAACGTTTGGGTTGCGTTCACTACCGCATAGGTAGCTTAGAAAGCGAGATTCTAAAGACTGGAAGCGGCGGGGTAGTTCACTACCGCATAGGTAGCTTAGAAATGTTTTTTAGTCAATGGCGCAATCGAACCATCGTTCACTACCACATAGGTAGCTTAGAAAACGCCGCCCTTTGTCATTTTAAAAACAACACTGTTCACTACCGCATAGGTAGCTTAGAAAATTGAATGATAAAGCCCCAGTAATGGGGCTTTGTTCATTACCGCGCCAGTAAAAAAAGGACAAAATGCGGCGTAAAGTCGCTCTATCATCATCTACTGAAATAAATTTCCATAGCCCTCTTCCATTAACACCTGTTTTACGGCTGGACGTTTTAATAGCCTGTGATAATGTGCCGCACAATTTTCTGGCAACGGCATTTTCAAATACGTTCCCCAAAATTCCACATAAAACAGCGCGGCATCGGCAAGGGTAAAATGTCCCGCCACATACTCACGCCCCGCTAACAAATTATCCACAATCACAAAAGCTTCTGTCACAATTTCCTCACCCCGTGCTTTAACCGCTGCATAATCGGCAGGATTGGGCGTGTATTTTTCGCTGGTAAAAATACGAGTAAAACCTTGCCCGTGAATCGTATTCACTGCGTAATTCATCATCTCTAAAACCCGCACTTCGTCTTCTAAGTTGTCAGGTAATAATTTACGCTTCGGATAGGTTTTCGCCAGCCACCACGCGATAGACTGAAAATCAGTTAATGCCGTGCCATCTTCACGCACTAAAGTCGGAATCGTGCCTTTTGGATTAATTGCCCGATAATCGGCTTTGTGTTGGTCGCCCGCCATTAAATTAACCAGATGCGCCTCAAAAACTAGCCCGATTTCTTCCAGCAAAATGTGAATGCCAGTCGTGCAAGAACCGGGAGTCATATAAAATTTCATGTTCATGCGTGTTCCTCCTCATGTTCCATATCCCGAAAAATACTGCATTTTTTAAACACCGCTAAACTCGGTGCAACCGATTTGTGATGACAATATTTTGCCGCTAATTTCGCCAACCCTTTAATATCGCGTCCACTGGCTTTGGGAAAGGTTTTTGACAAGGTATTAATCAATTCAGCATCGACATTTAATCCAAATTGTTCCACCATCACCGCCCAAATTTTGCAGCGGTCATCAAATGTGGGTTGATGATAGCGAATAATAGCAATACAGCGCGAGATAATCGCCTCGTCAATATCGCCCACCCGATTAGTGGTTAAAAATAGCAAGCCATTAAAATATTCCAACACCCGCAAAAACACCCCCACTACCGCATTCGCCGCAATATTGTCATCACGGCGTTTAATATACACATCCGCCTCATCAATCAACATCACCGCGCCCCAACGTTGCGCCCGCGTTAAGGTATTTTTCAAGGCTAATTCCATTTCCGTGACATTTAAGCCCAACTGCCCCGAATGCACCCGATACAGCGGGCGTTTAATAATTTCTGAATACACTTCCGCCGTCAAGGTTTTGCCAACTCCCGCAGGCCCAACGCATAACACGGTTGTACCACCAGATTTTCCTTCGACAATATCATCCATCAACATATCCATTTCAGCGGTGAGAATGTCGATTAAATCGGTTTGCTCAGGCGGCAGGATTAATTTATTTTTTAAATCAGGCTGATACTGATAAGGCTGCACATCATCAACATGCACCCATAAATGCTGATGCAGTTCCAAGTGAAACATCAAAATATAGCCATGCACAGGCAGCTCGGTAAACAAGCCTTTTGGCATTTCTGCTTGGATAGTTTCTGCCGCGCTTTCCACTTTATTGTTATAACTGGTGCTGCGTCCTGCTTTGCGTAAATATTTGCTTAAAATATCCCCTGTGACATCCAGCGCAAGCTCACGCTCTTTAATCACGTCCTCATCATTAACCAAACGTGCTGAACCCCCGCCCGAGGATAACACCACCACATTTTTGCGCGACCAATCGGTATTGCGATGGGTGGCGGTAGGGTCATCAGCAACCACGCCCGTACCGCTGCCAGAAAATTGCTGGCTGTAATCGGCACGGTGCTGAAAATAACGCGCCGCCGAACGGTCATAAGTGGCTATTAATTCAGGGGTTTCTTTTAAAAAACTGTTAGTGGCAAAAATTTCGGCAAGGGTTTTATCCAGAATATCGCGCTCACGAATCATCATGGTCACGGAAACAATTTTTGCCATTGAATTGGCTTTTAATTCCAGTAAAATTCGCCCGTTTTCTTCTTCACTGGGCGGGGTAAAATCAATCCGTGACACTAAATAGGCTAACGGTCTCCCTAACACATTGATTTTAAATAACCAACCGCGCAACACCTTGTTGATTAAAAATTGCGCAATAGCGGGGACTAATAACTCCAACTCGCCCTCAGCAAACCGTTTGCCGCCCTCTGTTAAAGCCTGTTGCAAGGTAAACAGTTGCGCCGCTTTGCCTTGCATAGACGCGCCTGCTTGCTCATACAAACTGCGCAAAAAATCCAGTTGCAGCGTAGACAGGTGATGAAAAGGAATATCGGCTTTGTTACCAAACTTGAGTTGTTCGGACAAACTCTGAAGTTCAGGAAACCTTGCCACCATCGCTTCAACATAGCTGCGTTCAATTTGTAATTTCATAATGGCTTAAAACCTGGCTGATAAACTGAAAATTAAATACCAAGCAATGGCTATACCAACCCCTTAACACATTGTTATTATTTAACTCTTTCTGGTTTTAAAACAAAATTGCAGGGCTGTTTATGTCGTTAATCAAACATTTATTTTCACAGCTAAACCTTTCAGGTCTTTAATACCTGAAAGGTTTTTGTACCTGAAAATTATTTAAGTAAGTGAGTCAAAGTTTTTGTACGTTTTATTTGCTAGAGGGAGTGCAAAACCTAGGTTTTGCATTCCAAAACTTTTGTTTTACTACTTAAGGCTTTTTTAAACAGCAATTGCCTTTGCTAAAAGAGCGAATAAAACGCAAAATAGCCGCACAAGTTTTTCAAAATGTTTAATCAGGAGTAGGATGCAAAATGGCATTGAATTTTCACACTTTTATCACCCAAGATATTTGGAAAATTTCAGAAGCAGACCTTATCACCCGCCAAGCGGTGGCATTAAAAAGCTTGAAGATTTTTTTGCTCGCACTGCATGGCTTTAAAAAAAATACCTGTGAATTGCGGGCAATGGCATTAACAATGTACACCGTGTTATCCATTGTGCCGATTATTGCGATGTTATTTGGGGTTGCAAAAGGCTTTGGTTTTGAAAAAGTTTTACAAAAACAATTGGTTGAGCAAATTCCAGCACAAGATAAAATGATGCTGCGCTTGATTGATTTTGCCGAAAAAATGCTCGCCAATGCCGAAGGCGGGGTGGTTGCGGGGATGGGAATTGTGCTGTTGTTTTGGACGGTGATTAAAGTGATTGGCACAATTGAAGACTCGTTTAATCAAATTTGGCAAATCAAACAAGGACGCAGTTTGACTCGCAAATTAAGCGATTATTTATCCTTAATGTTACTTGCCCCGATTTTATTAATTGTTTCCAGCAGTATGACGGTGTTTGTTAAAACGCAAGTGACTTGGCTTGTTACACAATTACATATTAATGATACCAGTAGCTCTATTTTGCTTTACACCTTAAATTATATGCCTATTGCAATTATGGCCATTTTATTTAGCTTTATTTTTATGTTTATGCCCAATCAAAAAGTCAATTGGTCAGCAGGTGTTATTGCAGGAATGATTACAGGGATTATTTATCAATTAGCCCAATGGGCTTATTTAACCTTACAAGTATTACTCACCAGTTATAATGCGATTTATGGTAGTTTTGCTGCATTGCCGTTATTTTTTATCTGGTTGCAATTAGGTTGGGTGATTGTATTATTTGGTTGTGAAATATCGTACTATATTCAATATTATGCGAATTACAAACACAATGAGCATTATAGCAACACCAGTTTTTCTACCCAAAAAATCATTGCGTTACAAGTTTGTCAATTGATTATTCAACGCTTTGCCCGCGCCGAGACGGCTTTAAGTTGTGAACAAATCGCTTTGCGGCTTAATTTACCCCACGCATTGGTTGAAACCTTGCTTATTGGCTTAGTAGACAGTCATCTTTTAATCGCCGTTAAAGCCCAAAATGAGGATGAATCCTTATTTCAACCCGCGCAAGATATTGGTTTAATTAACGTTGCGATGATTATTAGGGCGTTAGAAAATAAAGGCAATAATGAATTGAAAAGTCGTGCAGAATTAGCTCAATTTGTAGAAATTAATAAAGCATTAGATTTTAACTTAACCCAGGATTCGCATAATTATTTGCTAAAAGCCTTAAAAGAGAGCGGCGAATGAAACAAGCAGGTCTGTGGTTTTTAGCAGCATGGCTAATTATTCAAGGCTTAGAAGTGGTCTTTAAATTTTCTTTTCCCAAAGAAGATAAAATATTGCCACTTATTAATCTTGTATCAGGGGCGGCATTATTTTTGTATGGGGTTAAATTAAAACACGGCAATATCGGGATTTTTCTGTTAGGCTGCTGGGCTATTTTACAAAATACTCTGTTTTTATTTCATATTACCTTTCACTATAGTAGCCTTGTCATTGCCATTTTAGGGATTATCGCAGGTATTTTTTTAGTGATAGGTTTATAAAATTGTCTTGAAAAACTGAATCTTTTGTTGAAAATAGTCTACTTGGCATAGCCAAAATATCGTAAAATGTAGGGACTGAGTAATCTCAGTTATAATTTGAAACACACAAAGCAACCGCAAAATTAAGTATGAATGCAGACTCGGATTCTGAGTATCAACGGGTTTTACACGATTTGCAAGTTCATCAAGTTGAATTGCAAATGCAAAATAATCAATTGCAAGAAGCTGAAAATAAATTATTAACCAGTTATCAAGAATTACAACAAGTTAATGAATTGTTTTCACAACTTTATCATCTGTCGCCGATTGGTTATGTCATGTTAAATGACAAAGCGATTATTCATAATGCCAATAAAACTTTTAGCCAGTTAGTTAAGTTTCCATTAAACAAAATTAATCATTTGCATTTTGTAAACTTTATTCATGAAGACAGTAAAACGTTATTTATTACCCGCTTTCATGCTTTTTTTAAAGCCCCTGAAGACAAACAATTAGAAATTTTTTTAAAATCAACCGATGATAAAAAAATCATTGTTAATTTAAAAGCTACGCTGATTTCAGCCAATATTGCGGGCGGATTTCATTTATTGGTCAGTGTTGATGATATTACCGCGCTAAAACAGGCAGAGCAAGAAGCGCAACAAGCGCGGGAAGTGGCAGAAAAAGCCAATCAAGCAAAATCTGAATTCTTATCACGGATGAGCCATGAATTACGCACCCCACTGAATGCGATTTTAGGTTTTGGACAATTATTGGCAATGGATGAAAATATTGCCCCGGATGAGCAAGAAGATATAAGGCATATTTTAGATGCAGGAAATCATTTATTGGATTTGATTAATGAAGTGTTAGATATTGCAAAAATTGATGCGGGAAAAGTTGATTTTCACACGGAAAAACTTTCCATCCAGCATATTATTAACGGGGCGTGTTTATTGATTTCCCCCTCTGTACGGCAAAAACAAATTACGTTAACCCAGTGTTTAGCGAAAGATTATAAAGTGTTGGCGGATGCAATGCGTTTAAAACAAGTGCTGCTCAATTTATTATCCAATGCGGTGAAATATAATCGTCCACAGGGCAGGGTAAAAATCACCAGCACTTTATGTGCAGAGTATTATTTACGCATCAGTATTGAAGACAGTGGTTTTGGGATTAAAGAAGAGGATTATGCCCGTGTTTTTGAGCCTTTTTCGCGTATCGCGCATAATAAGTCAGAAATCGAAGGCACGGGGGTTGGCTTAATGATTACCCAAAAACTGGTCGAAGCCATGAATGGCAGAATCGGTTTTGCCAGTCAATATCAAGTAGGTACAACGTTTTGGATAGAACTGCCCTTAGCGCAAAACTAATTTATAACAATTCGGCTGGGACAGGTTTGGAATAAAAAAAACCTTGCCCCAGCTTGCAACCTTGTGCAATTAAAAAATCCGCTTGCGCTTGATTTTCAATCCCTTCGGCTACCGTATTCAGCAGCATTTGCGCGGCAATTGCAATCACCGACTGAATAATAATCTGGTCATCTTTGTCCTCTGCAATATCGCGCACAAATGAAGCATCTATTTTTAAGGTATCAAGGGGAAATTTTTTTAAATACGCCAGTGAAGAATAGCCCGTCCCAAAATCATCCAACGAAATACACACCCCTATTTCGCGTAATTGCCGCAACACGTTTGATGTTTCTTGCAAGTTTTGCATCATCACCGATTCGGTAATTTCAAGTTCCAGATAACGCCCGTCTAATTGGCAATCGGCTAAAACCTTTTTAACCGTTTCCACTAAATGGTCGCAGTGCATGAACTGTTTTGCCGACAAATTAACCGCCATTTTCAACTCAGAGTATTTACTTGTGTGCCACTGTTTTAATTGCTGACACGCGGTTTTTAAAATCCATTCACCTACCGCATGAATCAAGCCGGTTTCTTCTAAAATAGGAATAAAATCATTGGGCGGAATAATGCCTTTTTTCGGATGTCGCCAACGCAACAAGGCTTCCACTGCCACTATTTTATTGTGATTTTGCAAATCGACTTGCGGTTGATAAAATAGCACTAACTCCTGATTGGCTAACGCAGAATGCAGTTCTATTTCCAACAAACTACGCGCCAGTGAGTTAGAGTGCATTTCGTCGGTATAATGCTGATAGGTATTGCGCCCTTTTTCTTTGGCGTGATACATGGCGGTATCGGCATTTCTAATCAACTCAACCGCTGAATAACCGTCTTTAGGATACAACGTAAAACCGACACTGCCAGAACTCATCACCCGTCCCCCTGCAATATCAAACGGCTGCGACAGAGCTTTTAAAATATGCGCTGAAATTTCGGTGCTTTGTAAAATGGCACTTTCTTCATCGCTAAAGTTAGTCAATAGCATCACAAACTCATCGCCACCAAAACGTGCTACCGTATCGGTTTCACGCACACAGTTTTTTAATCGTTTCGCCACTTGTTGCAATAACACATCACCCGCCGCGTGACCTAAGGTGTCATTGATTTGTTTAAAGCGGTCTAAATCCAAAAAAAACACCGCTAACCATTGTTTATGCCGTTTAGCATAGGAAATAGCGTGTTGCAGACGGTCATTGAACAAAGCGCGATTCGGTAGTTGGGTTAAAATATCGTAATGCGCCAGATATTTTATTTTTTCCTCATCCTGTTTGCGCTGGGTAATATCGTTAAAAATGGCAATGTAATGCGACGTGCGCCCAAATTTATCCGCCACCGAATTAATACTTAACCATTCTGCATACAGAGTGCCGTTTTTATGTCGATTCCAGATTTCACCGCGCCAACTGCCTTGCGTTTTTAACTGTTGCCATAAATTTTGATAAAAAGCCTTGCTTTGTTTGCCTGAGTTTAAAATTCGGGTTGACCTGCCCAATACTTCTTCGGATTCATAGCCAGTGATTTTGCTAAAAGCTAAATTGGTTTTTAAAATTCGCCCCTCAATATCAGTAATCATAATCGCCGCATCACTGTTCTCAAATACAATGGCGGACAATTGCAATTCCCGCTCCATGTCTTTACGTTCAGAAACATTGGTCAGCGTCACTAATAAACACGGTTGGGTTTTTTTGCTTAACTCGCTGGTATCATCTAAAAAATAAGCTTTTAATTCTGCTTCAAACGTTTCGCCTTTATACGTTTTCAGGCGTAATTCTAACGTTTTATTGTCCGGCTTTTTATAAAACGCCGGAAAGCGCACGTTAAATAACGCCAAATCACGTTCATCCACAAACTGGGCAAAATGTTTATTTTTCAGTTTCGTAGGCGGAATTTGCAACATCGTCATAAAGGTTTTATTCATCTGCAACATCTGCGCATTTTCATCTAGGCGAATGTAACCTACTGGGGCAAAATCAAACAAATTGGCAAAATCTTGCCGCGATTGCTGCAAGGCGGTTTGGGTTAATTTAAAATCTTCGTATTGCCGCTCCAGCTCAACTTGATTAATGCTTAACTCTTCAAACAAATGTTTAATTTTTTCAGGGTTTAATTCAAAATCTTCCTCACAAGTTGGATAAACTAACGACTCGGCTTTTTTTCGCAACTCATTGAAATATTTAATATTTTTCCTATTCATAGTGGTGTGTTCGCCAATTGTTCACGACTAATCATTAATAACACATCATCATTGCCGTTGCCTAAAATGGAGGTTTCGACTGCTACTACAATTTCTTGCCCCTCTTTAGTCAGTCGTTTACAGATAAAAGTTTGTGCAATCTTTTCACTATTGATGAGTTGGGAGACTACTTTATCAAAATCGCCCTGGTTTGCTGTAGGCAGTAACTGTTTGATATTCATGGCTGTCGCTTCTTTGCTGTTCCATCCATAAAGCGTTTGTGCTTCTTGGTTCCAGGAAAAAATATTGCCGTTCTCATCGAATAATAAAATAGCTTCCGTGCTGTCAATAACAATATTGGTGACCTGCTTAATGCAAGCCACACATTCATTTTTTGCCTCGCGCTGATGTTTGCTAATATCGCGCTCGGTCAGTGCAACCATCTCATTATATTGCCCTTTGGAATGCAGCAAAGTGGCAGTCACTCTGACATCAATCACTTCGCCAGATTTAATCAACCGTTTACTTTCAAACTCAGGCACTATCTCGCCCTGTTTTATTTTTTCCAACACTTTTTCCGCCACCACCCGATGACTAGCAGGAGTCAAACAGCTGAATTTCATTTGCAAAGCCTCTTTTTCAGTCCAGCCATACAGTCGTTCCGCGCCCCGATTCCAAGTAATAATAGTCTGGTCTAAATCTTGTAAGGTAATGGCATCGTTAGAATAA
>JFJP01028176.1_pt1 | contig 10099 bp, 12 predicted proteins | sample 431651 | NCBI WGS metagenome assembly JFJP01 (sample SAMN02602958, study PRJNA72255) | Microbial mat metagenome, whole genome shotgun sequencing project. | biome: fresh water; feature: sink hole; material: water; isolation source: purple microbial (photo- and chemosynthetic) mats found in... | reverse complement strand
AATCTTCAAAATTTCATCAAATTTAACCTTGGAGGTCATTTGAACCATGAAATGTTCTGGAAAATGCTCGCTCCTATTGGAAAAGGAGGGTGTTTGAAAGAAGATTCCGAGCTGTTGAAGAAGATTAATGAAGCATGGGGAAATTTGGAAAATATGAAGATGGCCTTCAATAAGAAAGCCACTGCTATTCAGGTATTTTTTCTTTCAAATTTCTTGTTGTCTTATTTTTTATTCTTCTTTAATTTTTTGTTTTAATAAATAAAGGGTTCAGGCTGGTGTTGGCTTGTATTCAACAAAGAAACAAAGGCTATATCAATCATGGAAACCATGAACCAAGATACAGTTCGGATGTCTAATTTGGAACCTTTATTCGGTGTCGATGTGTGGGAACACGCCTATTATCTTGACTATTACAATGTGCGCGCAGATTATTTAAATAAAATCTGGGGCTTAGCCAATTGGATTCAAATTGAGAATAATTACAAAGCCGCAAATTTGTAAAAATAAAAATTGAATAAATAAACAAAGGATATTTTTGAAAATAATAGAAATAATTGAATTTTTTTAAAAAGTAGTTATTTAAAAAAACTATAAAGAAAGGTCATAATTGTTTTTTTTTCTAAATCAAAAAAACTTCATTTTTGGAAAAATGAAATTGAGGAAGTTTTTTAGCATTTAAATTTTTTAATTTTTTTATTTGATATTTTTTAAAATTGGAACTTTTTTCTTAGGAAATTTACTACCTTTTCTTTTCTTATCTTATTCTATTTATTTACTATGGAAAAAAATAATCTTCAGTTCATTTTTTTTTGAACAATTTCAAGTTAACTAGACGTTTTTTTTTTGAATCTAATTTTAATGGATTGGCTTCTTTTTTTTTTATATTTTTATGATTTGACAACAAAGTTTTTTTATTAAGCAAATTAATACTATTTCTCTGAATAAATATAAAAATATCATTTATCACAAAATAAATAACAACCAATTTTTTCTCTCTCTTGAAATGTATATGTATATTTAAGATTTACTGGAAATGAAATTTTTCCCGTAAAAAAATTATATAAATCAAATTTTTTTCTTTTTAAATTTGTTTTAAATCAAAAATTAATTCTCTCATGTTTGCGTTTCAATTTTCTTGTCTTTTCATCATTTTTATCTCATGCAGCCATAGCTTCATTATTTTACAAAGAGTGGAAATAAAAGCTCAAGAAAAAATAGATTATTTAAAAATTTTGTCTGATGAGACAGTAAGTCTTTTTCTTTCAGATGTGAATTCTGAGCTGTTGACTTTTATGATCCTTGATACTGATGGAAAAATAATAAAGTCAATTACAAGGCCTTTTGCTGATTATGATTCTGTTTATAGCATATTAGCTTTGCATGATGGTATTGTGTTTGAAATCTATGATAAGTTTTTAAATTTGATTAAAGGACCAACAACTGTTAAATATTCTGACACGTCAAAAAAATATATTTCAAAGGCTTTATCTGATACCACTGTTTTCAATTTAAAGAACAATGGTTTGCATATATTTTACCAAAGAAATGAATCAATTCAGTATATTAATTTTTATGATCAAAATGGAAATTTTGTTTCGAATTCTCCTGAAACCTTTCCAGCATCTAGATCCCATCAAACTCTTCAACAAGTAATGAAAATGCCAGGTAACAATATTTTATATATTGATCAAGACACGTTTAAGTTAAATAATGAGGAGCGATGCATTTCTGAATTTAATGATTGGTGTGATCACAAATTGAAATATGTAAAAAGCAAAACGATGAAGAATGGTATGGTTCTTATAAATTGGATCAGGGAAGATGATTTGTCAGTAGAGAATGAAGTTTATTTCATTATTTTGGATGGTTCATGCTCAAAATTAAAGAAAGAAACAAAAATAGGAATTACAGTTGGGGAACCTAAAATTGAATGTCTTGAAAATGGGAATTGTATCATTATTTATCTAAAAATAATAGATATTAAGCATAATATATATGAGATTGTTTTAAAAATTATTGATTCAACAACTAATGTCTTTAGTGAGGAAATTAAGATAGCAACTGCATGGGCTCTAGACTATACAGTTACTAGTTATTCTAATAGTAATTTCATGATAGTGTGGACCGATATATCAAATAATCAAATAGTGGGGAGAGTTTATAGCTTAGATTGTTTGGAGTATGTAGGGGAGATATGTAAATCTTGTGCCAACTCAAAGGTTTTGAGCGAGAAAGGAAAGGCTTGTGTTACAGCAATTGAAGGCTGTATAGAATATTCAGCAAATGGAAAATGCAAGACTTGTGGCCGAACATTGATAAAGAATGTTAATGGTTCACTTTGTTTCATTCCAATAAATTATTGTTTGAAATATTCTGATGCTGGATTCTGTGATATATGCCAAGATGGAAAAGCTTTAACAATTGGAAAAATAGCCTGTGTTCCAAAAATTATTTCTTGTTTAGAATATAAGAATAATGGAGAATGCAAGACTAGTGATAGTCCGAAAGTTTTTCAAGTTTCAAATAAATTTTATGTTGCTCCAATTAAAGATTGTTCAACCCATTCAAACAATGGACTTTGCCAGAGTTGTAATTCTCCAAAAAAACTTACAGTTGGAATGAGAGCATGTGTTTCAGAAATAAAAGGTTGCTTGACATATTCCGATGATGGACTTTGTCAAACTTGTCTTGCTTCTAATCAAATGACTGTCGGAAAAAAATGTGTTCCACAAATACAATCTTGCCTTTTATATGCAGACAATGAAAAATGTCTTTCTTGTATAAAATCTCACAGATTGATACAAAGGAATACTGCTTGTGGCCCAATTATTGCAGGTTGTGTCTTATATTCAACTGATGGTCAAATATGCCTCAATTGTGCTCCTTCAAAAAAACTTATTGAAGGAGGCATGGCTTGTCGAAAAAGTATTATTGAAGGCTGTACTATTTATTCGTCCAAAAATATATGCTTAAACTGCATTTCTTCCAAAGTTTTGACTAATGAGAAAACAGCATGTGTCAATCCAATTCAAGATTGTATCGAATATACAGTTAAAGGCAAATGTTTAGCTTGCAACAAAAAGGTTTTGTCTTTAGACAAAAAGAAATGTTTTGCTGCAATATCTGGTTGCCTCAAATATTCTGATTCTAAGTGCAATACTTGCATTTCTGGGAAAAAACTTTCTTCAGACAAGCTCTTTTGTCTTGAGGTTTCCAAAAACAAAGTCATTTCTAAAATTTCTGTAAACATTTCAGATAACCTCACCAACAATGGCTCTTCGAACAACCAGAAAACATTTTTCTTGAAAGATGAGATTCAAACCATGGAAATTAATAGCAGAAATGATATGGGCTATGCAATAAACTTAAATAATTCAAGTTTTTTATTGATTCGTTCGAACAGTTCACATAATATTCATGCTAATGTTTCTTATAAAAACTCAAATACCCTTGTATTGACTTTCAATTTATCACATGTTCCTACTGGTACATATAGTTTCAAATTTGATTTATCATTCTTGAAAAAAACTCAAACGATTATTCAAGATAAGACTGATGAAACTCTTCCTGAATATTTTGTTTTTACGTATCAACCTCAAAAAAATGTCTTTATTTGCAATGATGAAGAAGTCCTATTTGAAATTCTGTCCAATAATAGGTTTGATCAAAGTTTCTGTGAAAATTTATTAAGCTTATCAGTGTTTGGTGTTGCCTTGGCAACAGTTTTTTTATTGCATAGAAAGCTGCAGCAGAATAAACCAAAGATGGAAAATAAAATAGAGGAAAATGATCAATACTTAAAGAATAACCGAAGAAATGTTGTTGAAATAGAAAAACAGATTTATTATTGGGTCTATTTCAATTAAAGTTTAATAGTTATTTTAAAATAAATTAAAAATTATTTGAATTAAGACCCAGAAACAAGAAAAATCATAATAAAATTCATTATAATCGCCCAAAAATATTTTTAATTGGTATTTATTCCAATAAATTTTTTATTTAATGTTAAAAACTGTAAGAATTCTGTATGAATAGGTTCATTCTGAAGGTATTTTTTCAAGATTTTCTTCGAATGTGAAGCTTTGAGGTGTTCACTTTGGTATTTAAGTGGTAAATCAAAGAATTCTTCAGCTTCTTTTTCTCCAAATTTCCTTTGATTTATTTTGAATTCTTCAAAGAAATTTGAAGTTTTAATTGGGAGTTTTTTCGCAGTAACACTTCTAAACCCCGAATTTAGTGGAAAAGAAGGATTTACTTGTAAAAGATCCTTATTTATCAGAAATTCTGTAATAGAATCTGAGTTTATCGGCATATTATAGAAAGAATTCAAGGATAACGCAAGTTTTTTATGTGTTTTTGGAAGGATTTTGAATGATTTTATTGATAAAAGTCTGGGGTTTTTGGGAGAATTCTCTAGAGTAATAGTTTTTCTTCGTATTTCTGTGTTTTTACTGATATTATTTTTCATTGTTTTGATGATTTCTTCAGAATTCAGTAAACTCTTCACTAAATTCACTCTTTGCAAAGCTTTTTTTTGATTTTTCTCCGAAAGTCCCCTTTTTTCAAATAAAAAGTCATTGCAATTTTCTGCAATTCTCTCTTGAATCACAGTTTTTTGCTGCATTTTTCTTGCTGTTTTTTTATATTGTTGTATTCTCTGGTTAAGAAATTGGTTTTTTAAAGTAATTTGCTCTTGTAAAACAGCAAAGGTTTGCTCATCAGAAACCATACGTTTCTGAAATTCCTCTTTGCTCATTCTAAAGAGAATACCAGCACCTGAAGCACAAAAAACAGAGTTTTTTCTTTGATTTTTAGCATAAAAAAGCTCCTCTTCACCAAAATATTCACCTTTTTGTAAGATTGATATCTTTTATAAAGGAAAAAATCAATAAAATTTGAGGGTTTTTAAAAGAAAACTCAACTTCAAAACTTTTTGTGATGAGTTGCGGGTTTTTCAAACAACTAAGTGCATAATTCCCTGATTTATACTCCAATGTTTCAAGTTCCTTTCGCAAATTTTCGGGTTTTTTCAAATAAGACACTGTTTTCAGCAGCTTTTTTCCCGAAAATTTTATAGTGAAAAATCATTGAAAAAACCTTGAATTCTCCTGTTTTTATGATATACATATATTCCCCTGGTTCATTTTCTTTATAAACATATTTATCCTTTTGAAATTCCAGTTGTTCCATTGATAAAAAGAGTTTTTTCACAGCATTATAGCTCCAAGAGGCAAATAATTTCATCGCAACAAGGAATTCTATTTGTTGAAATAGGTTTTTTTCTTCTTTTTCCTCTAATTTTTGTTTTTTTAACAATTTAGGGTTTTTTTACATTAATTTACTCAAAATCCAATTAAAATACTCCTTTTCTAATATGGCGAAGTGACTTTCGGTATCACATCTTATCGTAGCAGCTCTGGGCTTTTTCTCCATTAAAGCCAGTTCTCCGAACGAAGCTCCCATGGTTAAAGTCTTGATTTTCTTCTCTAAAAACACCCTTTCATTTGAATTCTCTTGAACTTTTTCAAAGATAATTGGGGAAAGGATGTTCTCCTTTGTTTTTTCTTCGGAAAACTCGGGTTTTTTCTTAGCTTTTTTCATTAAAGAGGGACTAATTCCCGATTTCTCTTCAGAATTCAGGAGTTTTTCCTCAGAAATGTAAATAGAAACTGCTCCTTTCAGAATTATATAGAAACTTGTCCCTACACTGCCTATTTTCAATTAAAATACAAGAAAAACTCACGATTTATTAGTAAAAACCTTCAGAAAAAACAGTTTCTTCAGCTTTTAAGCGTTTATAAGTCATGTATTTACAGCATTGTTCATGAGTTTCTCGTTCATCTTTTCTGATCATAGTTTGAAAAAAGGCGATATTTTCAGTAGATCTCACCAGTAATTTAATATCATTAGCGTTTCGGTAACTCAAAGGTTTCTGCAACACATGTAACGCTATCTTTTATTCACAAAACCCATGAAAAAGACTCAATGTTTTACAAAAGAAATACCTCAAAAAGCTGTTCATTTGTGAGAAAATCTCGGAATGAGTTTCTTTTCCTATCGATTTCGTTGTTTATTCTTTTAAAAATCGACTGTTTTATCTGTTCCGGCTTCAATAATGAGAAATAATGAACCACACTTTCTCGATTCTTTGAAAATCGGCTAGAAATAGAACCTTTTGTCCTAGTTTGATTTGATTCTGAAGCCTGGAGCTTCACAAGAGAACTCTTCATTGAGTTTTTATTGTTAAGAAGACTTAATTGTGATAATTTCAAAGAAGTTTCGGGGTTTTGAGGAAGTGGCTTCTGTGGGATTTCTATTGTAATGGCATGTTTTATGGGGTTTTTAGTGGAGAGAGGTGGGTTTAAAGGGGCGAGAAACTCGAAATCAATGGATTTTTGGGAGTTAATGCTTAGTCTGTTTCGGTTTTGAGACATTGGTAAGTTTATTGATTATTTTTAAAAAAATTCAATAAAAACCCTAAAAAATGAATTTTTTAATTAAAAAATTAAAAGAAAATCCTTAAAAAAATTAAAAAACAAATGAAACAGTTAAATTGTAAAAATATAAATCAAAAAATAAAATGACATCAAACACAATGCCAAATCAAAGTCATTTGGCAGTGACAACCAATATCTCCCCTATTTTCGATGCTTCCACTTCAGAAAAAGTCATCGAAATCTTTGAATCTCAATACACAGAGCAATTGAACGATAGAAAGGCCAACTCTATCATTAAATTTTGTAGAGAACGCAAAGATGGCTTTTTTTATCAAGAGTTAAGCAATCTTATCAAGATGGTCAATTACGCTGTCAAAGACTTAAATGATGGTGTTCAAGAGATGAATCAATCCCTTAAGCATATTTGTGAATGTGCCGCTTTCCCTTTTAAGAAGATTCGGGCTTCTGATGAATTGGAATATGTTCCATTATTATCACAATTTTTGTCTTCGTTCAAGTAAAATGAATTTGAAAAGGTACAGAAAGTTTAAAATTTTGTTCTTTAGGCCTCTTTTAATCACGTCTCAAACAATACAAGAGAATGAAAATGAGAATGAAAATAACCAAAAAGAAATAATTGCTCCACAATTGAGATTTTCTGTTATTAAATTTTTGAAAAATTTCTGTGAGGAAGGAATCGATGAGATTTTAAAAATGGAAGGTATTTATCAAAAATTAAATAAAATATTTCATTTTTAAATGGCATTAGAATCATTGGAAGACACACAAAAGAGTCAAATGTTTGAAGCAAGTCCCTTACAAAGATTGCTGCTTTCAGGAACAAAAAATCTCAGATCCTTGGATAAGTCTGATTTGGTTGAGGATATTATTTTCACAATGCAGTATTATTCAAAAAACTATGAATTTTTGCTGCCACTTCTTGACTTGATCTCAACATGCGTTCTTTATGCAATTTCAAAGATATATGTCATATTCGACTGTGAAGATTTTCGATCTTATATCGTGAAATCTTGTTTTGAAATCATTTGGAATTCATTTGAAGCAGTGGGGATCAATTCAATCAAATTATTTGCTACTGAAGTAATTTAAATAAATTTAACTTTTTTCATTCAAAAATAAATAAATATCTCATTGACAATATATCTTTTCTGTTTGAATTTGCAGGATATTATAGGCTCATTAAAAAAACTCTTCGAAAACATTATGAAGAATGGCTATAAACTAGAGGACAAAGTAAATAATCTATATAATTTAAATTTTAAAAATTAAAGTGTTTACGAAATGAATTGCTTATCTTGATAAACTATCTGATGAATGATGAAAAGGCCCTTTATTATTTTTATGAGAAGCAAAATGTCCCAAGTGTTCAATCCCCAGCAGCATTTTTAGGTGAATTATCTCTTTACATAAAATGTTTTATAAAGGAATTTAGATATAATTTTGTTCTATTCCACAATAGATGAAATGACCTTTTATAATGAACCGATCAGAACCAATAATTTAAGAGCGTTTTTTGGTACAACCAGTGAAGATTTGGAGTTTAAAAAGCTTATATGGAGTGGTGTTTTGACTGCAATTCAATCAAATCAACCTCAAATATTAGAAGCAGTGAAAAATGTAAGAATTGTTTGATTTATTGTCAGAAATAAATCAAATTTTAATTATTAACTATATAAGAGCCCTTTTATTATATCTTTGCTTCTCTATATTGATCCATTAGCCAACAGTTATGCTGTAAATCGATGGTCTGCACCACAATTGAGAGAAATCCAATTGCATTGTCTCTCTATCCTTTCCAATGCTATCTTATATATGAAAGATGAGTTTCATATTTTTTTTAATTATTTTATATTTGATTATTTTCAATTAATTTATTTGTTTTTTCAAGTTTGTATTCATAATATTTCAATAAAAAACTAGTTTCGACGAAAAAAATGGTTTATTTTGTTTAACAAAATTCCTAACCAACAATAATGACCCTGAACGTCGAGAAAAATGCCTTCGGGCCTTTAGCAACGCTTCTTATTTTGATGAAACTTATAAATTAAAGATTACAGAAGAAGGAGTTCTCGATAATTTAATTGATTTACTTCAACATGAAAACGAAAACCCTATTGAAATTAAAGAACTTTGTTTTTCAATCACTTCAAATCTTTGCAAAGATTGCAACAAAAACAAAAGATTGTTTAGACAAAAAGGTGGTATTGATCTGATAGTAAACAATTTGAAGGATCCAGCCATTACTACATCAGCTCGATATGCTTTGTACACTGTAGCGATTTTAGATTGTTTGTGGAACTCAATTCTCGGAAACAAGAAAAGTGAAACACTTTTTCTTGATAATGAAGTATTTGTTTAATCATATTGAAAAATAATGTAATTCTTTAGGGGATGTATGTATTATTGGAATTCTTAGAAACATGTGATGAAGTTCACAAGAAAATGGCTTTAAGCTGTTTGAGTTATTTGATCGAGAACCCAAAAGTAATTTAGAAGTTTGTCATTAAATTTATGCATTTTTTTAAAAATTAACAAGTCTGTGCCTTATTTTTGTGATTGGAATTCCAGCAAAACGATGATAAATTCAACACAACTATTAATAAAAGTTTATGAAAAAGAAGACACCAAGTAATCATTGGACTCTTAAACTGATTAGATTACTGTAAAATTTTAGAAATGGAGTAAAATATGACGATGGAATAATAGTCAGTCATGATCGACCACTAAATCCAAAAACAAAAAGAATTAAATACCAAGAAATAGTTCCAACTTCACCAGAGGAAAAAATAAAAACAAAGCAACAATTTAAAGATTTTGAAAATAAACTCGTTGATACAAACACAATAAAAAAAATGGCAGGGTCCAATTTCAAAGGGTAAAACATATAAAAAATTATTGATTTTTTGTATTTTCTGATTAAAAAAAACAGTTTTCAGAGATTAAAAGAAGCTTTAATGGCTGGGGACTTCAGTGAATCTGATGCAGGAACTGAAGCTTATTTAGTGAAGAAAATTAAAGAAAAAGCTGAAGAATTCGATTTAAGATCGATTGTATTTTGTATTTTATACAGAACTGGTTTCGATCGGAATGAATTGCTTCCAAATGAAAAGCAAAAAATTGAAATAATTCAAATGTATCCTCATTTCAAAGTTGGAGAGATTTGGTGTGACATTAAATTCCAATTAGATGAAGAGGTTTTTTTTAACTTCATTTGAAATAGGATTTTATTTTAATTTAAGAATATCAAAACAACGAGTGATGATAATCATTGGATGATGACTTCGATTGAAGAGTTTCAAGAGATGGTGTTCAGTGTGATCAATACTCAAACTTTAGTAGGATATTAATATTTTTGATTGGATTTTAATTTATTTTTATTGATAGATTGCAAGAGAATATAAACTAATTCAGGAGGAAGAGCTGATTAAATTCTATGAAATCATCAAAAGTAATAAATTAGGCAAATAAAAACTAAGCAAAATTAATTTTTGGAATGAATTATTAAAAAAAATAAATAATCTATATATAATTTTTATTTTAAATTAAAAAAAAATACAGTATCGCTTTTAAAAATAAATTATTTTTCTTTGTTAAGAATAGTGTTAATTTTAAAAAAATATCCTTATCATGAATAAAGAAAG
>JFJP01034899.1_pt1 | contig 10100 bp, 7 predicted proteins | sample 431651 | NCBI WGS metagenome assembly JFJP01 (sample SAMN02602958, study PRJNA72255) | Microbial mat metagenome, whole genome shotgun sequencing project. | biome: fresh water; feature: sink hole; material: water; isolation source: purple microbial (photo- and chemosynthetic) mats found in... | reverse complement strand
TTGTCATTGAGGCCGAGGTTGAGGATGGTGTCCATCATGCCGGGCATGGACTGGGCCGCGCCGGAACGGACGGAAACGAGGAGCGGATCGACAGGATCGCCCAGTTTCTTGCCCATGGATTTCTCGAGGCGGGCGAGGTGCTCGGCAACCTCGGCTTCGAGGCCGTCGGGATATTTGCGCTTGTTTTCATAGAACGCGGCGCATACATCGGTGGAAACGGTAAATCCGGGGGGGACAGGAATGCCGAGGTTCGTCATCTCGGCCAGGTTTGCACCCTTGCCGCCCAGGACTTCCTTCATCTTGGCATCGCCCTCGGCTTTGCCGTCACCAAAATAATAAACATACTTGATCTTTGCCATTGGTTATAATCCTCCGTTCAATCAACAAAGTTATATGAAACAACAGTCTCTGTCAATAAACCGCAACGGAGGCCAGTTCAGGCTAGCTTGAAAAGTGGAGGTATCCGGGGTCAGAGATTGATTGCCATGGTGACGACGGTAAGGTCGGAACCTGATACCTGGCTTACAAAAGATTCGAATTTTACATTGACCTTCTCACAGGCTTCGGACAGGTACGACAGGTAATACAGGCCCAGGTCGGTGTTCGATTCACCTTCCGGCAACTCCTTGTAGAAATCCTGAAGGGAGCGCTTTTTTAGATCGGCATGTTTTTTTTCATCGAATGATTCCTTGATCTTCTGATATTCCGATTCCTTGTTGTAGATGGTTATCTGCAACTTTCCCTGTGTGCCTATTGATGATCCGCGTGAACCGAGTTTCCAGGAAATGGAGACCAGTTCACCCTTGCGCTTGAGTGATTCAAGCACCTGCCGCCTGACATTGGGGTCGAACAGCACGGCATTCATATCTACCGCGCCTTTGAAAATTGTCTTTGCCTCACGTTTGAGGTTGTTGTTTTCAGCATTGGCCGATAATTCCATAACATTGAGGGCAACATACTCTGCTATTTTGGCCTTCTCCATATACTCGGCGAGGCTCGTACGGATGTCTTTTATGAGTGTGTCGTAACCGTCGGCACCCTTGAACTTGGCAATGATGAACCAGGTGAAGGCCCGCAGGGTCGTGAGGAATTTTTCAGAGAGCAACAGCTGGATGTTTTTTTCTTCCGGCAGGAGATTTGAGTTCCTGTTGATATACGAATACATCGGAGCCAGGATGGAACGCTTTATTTCATCTATGTCTTTTTCCTTTTCGAGGTTGGCATTGATGAGGTACGTATCGTTGATCCTGGTTTTTTCGTCTATGATGTTGGCTGGATTCTTGCGGTTCCAGTTTTTTATGACATCGCTCGTGAGCACCCGCTGGAAAATATAAGCATCATACTGCCGATACATCATCGAATAGGTGATGAGTTTTGAAATATCCATCACTTCCTGGCGTATTTTGGCAAATTCGCTTTCTGAAAGCTCTATTTTTGAAACGTAATCGATGAGCATCATCCGTTGAAGGCTTGATGGCGTGAAGTGCTCCAGCAGTATGCCATATTCTTCCACATTGTCGGCGAGTTTGAATTTTCGCAGTTTTTTGTTGTTCTTTATAAAGTACGTCGTGCCTAAGTCTGTAAGCACTACCTTGATGGGTAGCTCTATGGATGCTTTGCGTTCTTGCGACCCCATCAGGAATAGCCCCCCAATATTTACGTGTGCTATGAGAATGCGATTGGCAGCCCCGGGAACTGTTCCGCATCCAGGCCAGTATACCACTATGCTTCTACCATGGTTAATGGTATTGACCAGTCTTGACCTCGACCCTACTATCCCCTACGACATGTTTCGGCCAAGGTCTTGTTTCGCATTAGCACTCATTGCCTCAGTCTTGCTTAATCCACGACCTGCGGAAGCGCAGGTGCCCGTGGGCAGTGACAGGACTGCCGTGTATCTGCAAGCCTTGCTCTCGATGCCGCGTGACGGTACTGAATCATTGGCCAGGGCCATCATCAAGGAAGCAGTATCTGGTCCTGCACGCAGTGTAACTCTTGATGGGGCTTCTGATGTCGTAGCAGGGTATGCCATAGGAACTACTCCGCCGTATGTCGCCATCATAGCGAACAAAGCCGCGACCGGTGCTTCACGCTGGGCCGAGGCTGCCTGGCTTTCGGTGCTGGAACAATTCACTGCACGTTCGTCCGTTGCGGCCAGTCCGGCCTTGCCCGGTACCGTATACCTTCTGTTGATGGACGATGAGGCTCCAGAAGTGGTTCCTTCTTCAGGAGATGCACTGTTCAGAACTCTGCGCCTACGAAGTGCCCTCGTGGATATAGGTGTGGACGCAGCCCTGATACTTGACTTCGACGGTCCCCCCAAAACGTTGATGCTTCGTGCCGCATCATTGAAACACGCGACTCCGCGCCGGGTGCTTGAAGCCGCACGTTCAGCCTCACAGTCTACAGGCATAGCGCTGGACGAAGCTCCCGTGCTTGATTTCTATGCGGCCTCCGGACTCTCCTCGGGGTCTTTGACACTGGCGAGCTGGCTCGAGGCCGGCGTGCCAGCAGTGGCTCTCGACTCGCCCGGTTCTGGTCAGCAAGGTTCCAGTGGTGCGCTCGTAGATGTCGCTGCCTTTGCCGTGGAATTTGCCCGGGCTACGCTTGGGGACTACTCCATGACCAGTCAGGGCGTATCGGTGTCGGGTGACGACGTCGGTTACCTCAGATATCCCACGCCGTTCGGACTGGTCACGCTGACCGATGCAGGCATCGTCGCGGGCACGCTCCTCTCTCTGACCGTTCTTGCGTATGCGCTGGCGCTTGGCTGGCTCAAGGGCCGGCGACGCACCGCCTCGTTCAGGGCGGTGGCCAGCGAGGTATTAGCCTCCTTTGGATTTTCACTGGCGGCACTGCTGGGTTCCAGTGCCCTGTCGGCTGCAATGTTTGCCCTTGCCGGATCCCTGTTCGGTTCCGATACCGTTTCCTTTAGGGATTCAAACTCGCTGTCGGTGGCGCTGGCACTAGTGGTCAGGGTTCTGGGAACCCTGTCGGTGTACTACGCGGTATCCGGCCTTGCATCGAAGGCAGGCCTTCTCGTCGATCACCGCCGTATCGACGCGGCTCGTGCTGCCCTTGTATTGTTTTTCGTCGATGCGCTCGTCGCGCTTCTCATGTTTCCAGCGGTCGTGCCGTTTCTGCTTGTGGCGATGGCGCTCGTGCTGTTCTCCTCGGTTACGGCAGCTACGGCTGCGCTGGGGCTGGTCGTGGCCGGGGTAGTCGCCTTGCCGTTTTTTGATCCCCGGGTGGTGGCCGCGATCGGAAGCTCATCCGGTGGTCCTGGAAGTATCGCGTCGGCTTTGCTCGATGCAGGCCTGCGTGGCCTCGTTGCCACAGCAGCCTTTGCCGCGCCGTTCGGCCTGTGGATCAACATCGCTGCTTCACCAGCGTCCCGCATCCGTCGCGGACATCGAACCGCGCTGTTCTGGTTGCTGGGAGCCCTGGTCTGCGCGGTTGCCGAGGTGGCCGTGAGGCTCGCTTCAGGCAACACATGAGCACGTTCTTCCACATAGACCTGGACGCCTTTTTCGCTGCAGCGGAAGTGCTCGATGATCCCTTGATCGCTGGCCAGCCAGTCGTTGTAGGTGCTGCGCCCGGGCACCGGGGCGTAGTTTCGACGTGTTCCTATGAGGCGCGACGCTTTGGCATCCATTCGGCGATGCCAATCTCCGAGGCTTTCCGGCTCTGCCCCGAAGCCATATTCAAGCCCGTCCGGATGGCGCGGTATGCGGAGCTTTCAATCCGTGTGCTTTCTGTGTTCGAGCGTTTTACACCGGAGTTGATACGGGTTTCAATCGATGAGGCAAGCCTGGACATGACCGGCACCGAGCGTCTCTGGGGACCGCCTCCCGAGGCCGCCGCCTTGATTCGTGACAGCGTTGTCAACGAAACGGGGCTCTCCATTTCAATCGGTGTCGCCACAAACCGGTATGTGGCCAAGATTGCCTCTGGAACGATGAAACCGGCCGGTCTCGTTGTCGTCCCGCAGGGCGGAGAAGCTGCTTTCATGAGGTCACTGCGCCTCAAGGACCTCTGGGGTGTAGGCCCCAGGACCAGGGAACGGTTGTCGGAGCTAGGTATCGATACGTTGCAGCGGCTCCTTGAACTGTCAACGGAAAGTCTGTTGTCGATATTCGGCAAGGCCGGGGGTGATTTCATATACAAGGCAGCGCGGGGCATAGATCCCGGCATCTATTCGGGTGAAGTCAGATCGAGATCGGTGAGTACCGAGACAACCTTTGCAAAGGATGTAAGCGATTTTGGCTTGCTCGAGGAAACCCTGCTGGGTATGGCCGAAGAGCTCTATGCCAGGCTGTACGCAGAGCATGCGGCTTCCTGCTGTGTGGTGTTGAAGCTGCGCTACGATGACTTCGAGACGTTCAGTGTCCAGGAGACGCGCCCCGCTCCATTCCCGGGATCAGGGGGGATCTACGAAGCAGCCCGGGCCCTGCTGTACCGGAAATGGAATGGCAGACCCTTGCGCCTTGTCGGTCTGGGACTCACGGGACTCGGTGAAACGACCTCCGGGCAGGGCAGCCTCTTCGAGGAGCCAGGGGACCGCGAGGCTCGAGTCGAGAACGCCGGCATCGAGGCTGCCCGCCGCGGTTTCGGAAAGCTGACGCGCGCGCGCCTCGTGCACCGGCCGGACACTACTCTGAAAAAGCCTTCCTGATCGTTGCTGACTCGGCGGACATGGTTGCTGTCAGTTCATCGCGGACCTTTACGAGGCAATCGTCTATGGCTGCCTGAACGGTGCCACCCTGACCCCTGATGCCGTCCTTTGGCTTGGCAAATACGACGGTTCCATCAGCCCTGACGATGCGCAGCGTTGCTTTGGCATTTGCGATAAAAATATTGTACACCTTGCCACCGTATTCCATCCGGGTGGGAGCTGCGACCTCGACGCTTACGAGCGCGAAATATCCGGCCTGTACCGAGCCTGCAAGCGCTGCCAGAGCTGTAACATCACCGCCAAAGGCAGCATTGAAACGGGCGGACGCCAGCACGCCGTTGAACGGAACGACCTCTACCCCAAGGGGTTTGAGCGCGCTTGCGACGGCATCGAGTACGCGGGGATTGGTGCTCTCGCCGGCCGGAGTGCGTTCCAGCACCGCGACCACGGCCAGATTTGGCGGCGCTGCGAAGCTGAAGTCCCTGAAGACGTTTTTAAACGCATAGCTGTAGCCTTCGGCAGTAAACACAGGGTAGGCCCGGACCACGGCATCCTTTCCAGGAGCCGTCATGGCAGTGATGCTGGTATTGGCCAGGCCTTTGGCGTCGGTCGTCACGGAAGCATTGAGCGATCCTTCATTGGTGATGAATTCAAAGCGGATGAACGCGTCCGGCACGGCGCTTTTGACGTAGCCGTAGCTCTCGTACAGGTAGACGGCCGGCATCAGGCCTTCACCCCGGGCTGCTGAACGGGAACTTGCCGTTTTCTGCGAGCCATCCGGAGACAGCCAGCTTTCGTGTGGCTCTACGGTCAGCCTCGTGCCGATGGCGGCCAGCGTGCCGGATATTTCATCCACCCTGGACCGCTTGCCGGCCTTCGTGGCTTTTGCGAGCGCCGAGATATAGAATTTGATGCCTTCCGCCAGATGGTTGGCGTCTATGGAGTCACGTGCCTTGCCGATAAGCAGGTCCAGTTCAGTGTCCGCCTGGGCGGCGGTCGAAACGGCAGCCGGCTGGGCTGGAGCGGTTTTTGCACCGGGCGTGGCTAACGCAGGAGCGGGCTGGACTCCAGTCGTGGAAACGGCATCTGCTGGTTCTGGAGCCGGAGCAGAAACGCACGAAAAGACGGAAACCGCGATGAGAAGCATAGTGGCTGGAATTTTACACATGACGACATCCTTTTAACTCTGGCCAGGGACTAATAGACTGAAAAAACAGCCTACCAACTCACGCTTGCTGATACGGGATCAGGCGAGCCAAAGAGATCGGCCGCCTTCATGGAGAACGACGCATTGCGATTGGATACAGTAAAGCCGCTGGAAGCGGACGGATTCCTGGGAAGGTTGATGCGTACGGCTATGACATATTCCGAGAAGGCTACCCGGATGAACTCAACCAGATCCTTGTCGGCGGGAGGTGTACCCTCCGAAAGTGTCATGGAGAGTGTTGCCCTTCCTCCGGCTTCGGTGTAGCTGGCAAGTTTGCCTGCGGGGTCTATGAACGACGCGAATGCCGCGGTTGTAGGGAAACGCAGGGCGGATGTAATCACGAACGACTCGATGCCATCCTTGCGGGACCAGGAACGTAGTTCTCCTCCTGCCCGCTGGGCGGCCAGCTGGAGGTCATCACGGCCTATGGGCACCGGAAGGTACGCCGCGTTGGCTCCGAGTTTGCCGAGTTCATCGAGAGCCGTCGAGACCGTATAGGTCAGGGTAAGGTCGACAGCGCCATCGGTGCCGATGCGTGCGTCGGCATCTATGCCGAGGCAGGAAGCGAGCAGCAGGGGCAGGGCGAGGAAAAGGCAGGAAATGCGTTGCTTCATAGTGAATAACGTAGCTTAAAAAAACCGCATTGTCGAGTCATGCGGCGGCGGTTCAGTCAAAGCGTTCGCTGGCTATGGATGAATCATAGATACGCAACGACAATTCCGATTCTATGGTCGCCAGAGCCTTGCGCATGACGGTTTCGCCGAATCCGGCAGAATTGGATACGAGCGCCGCTCCTATCTGGGCATAGCGCAGGGAATCCTGGAGATCAGTCTCGGCACAGGTTACATGGAAGCGGAGCCTGAGTTTGTCCTTTATCGATTTTACAACACGGCGTTTGTCTTTGAGGCTCAGGGATTCAGGCACCTCGATGATCACCTGCAGCATGGAGACAATCAATGCTGGCGCTTTCCCAGTATGCCAGTCAGTTCCGCGGTGCCGGCCGGCACGTCTTCTGGACGATTGAATACACGGTTGCCTTCACAGTCGCCGTTACTGTGTTCGTCGACTGGTTCTTCCCCGCAGTCCTGCCCGGGGTGTCGAGTCGCTTGTTTTCCTCTACGGCAAGCCAGTGCGTAGCCCGCGGCTGCGGCCAGCGCGGCTAGCGAGGTTATGGCTATGGCGGTTTCTCGTGCCCGTCGCTCATTTGCTACCGAGAACCAGGCTTCTATGCCTCCGGAACGTTCCAGCATGTAGTCAGCGGGAAGCAGGTCTGCAGGAGCGCCGAAGAGAGGCCGGCCCAGTATCCGCAGGGCAACCGCTTCCGCAGCGCGCGCGGCGGACACGCGCTGTGCGTCATCCAGCGCAGTTGCAATCGCAGACAGGGCCGCGGTACGGTGTGCCTCCGAGGCACGCGCAGGGCCAGGAATGAGCAGCGCATCGGACGCGAAGGCTCCGGCAAGCACCGCCGTGATGCCGACGATGGCCGCGGCCCGGTAGCCTGGCGGCAAGGTTGGCCCGCGGAGGGCCTTGCTGTCAGATGCAATCCTGAACGGCCGGGTTACCCGGAGCAGCCGCAGTGCGGCGAGGATGGACAGCCCGCTGGCTGGAGGGGTTCCGAGCCAGAATCCGCGGACGGCGACGGAGCCCAGGTCATTGAACGCCCAGCCAGACAGGAAGGGCCCGGAAACGAAGGCCAGCGGCAACACGGATGAAACGAAGGGCAGCCACGGAAAGCGGGCGTTCCTGTTCTGGAGCCGTACGAAAAAATCATAGGTGAATACGATGTCGAAGAGGGTTCCGACTATTGTGAAGTACGCTCCAAAGCGCCAGGCTGCTCCTGCAACGGCGACTGCCGCTCCGGTGAGCATGGCCATGATGGAGACCAGCGCCAGAGCATCCAGTGTAGACTTCTCAATATCCCGTTCCATGGAATACAATGATATACGCGAACGATGATAAAGAAAAGACCGAACACAGCCACCTACGCCTCGTTCGCCCTCGCGCTCGGTGTGTGCTGTGCCGTAGGCTCCTATTCCCAGGGGCTTGTGTCGGCCTTGCCCGCGGAACCTCCCTCCAGCCTGTTTTCTACCAGACTCGACGATTCCGGGGTTGAGGCCTTTGCTCAGGGCTTCTGGGAGGCCTCGGTCCTGAGTACGGGCTCGTTTTCAACCGGTGCGGCAGATTCAGGCTTCAACGCCGTTCCCTTCCTCTTTACGCAGACACCCGACCTGTATGTGTTCCTCCGCTTCAGGCAAGAGTGGTTGTTCGAGGCCTATGTTACACAGAATTTGGCAGAGTCCAAGTTTACGCTGGCCTTTGAGTCAGCAGGCAGTGGCTTCGTCCGCTCTGCCCGGCTCGGAAATTCCGGGATAACCATGCCGGTGTATCCGTTCATGGCCTTTGGTACGGTACCGGGTTCCTTCGGGGCAACGATCAATGCGTACGACGAAGACAGGGCCATAGCCATCGATGCAATGCTCCGCTGGGATGGTCTGCAATGGAAGACGCGGACCTTCTTTGGCAGTGCCGAGGCCCGGGAAGACAGCCTGACCCCTGGTGAAAACCTGCGGGGGCGGCGCTTCGTGCTGCCCGGTGCTCCGATTGTGAACCTGGAGCTTGTCGATACACCGCTGGACGGTGTCCGGAGAATACTGCGCAGCGACGAGTATTCCATCTCGCTCGCCACCGGTGTCGTGCTCCTCGCCGCCGAGCCAGCGGGAACGCTCGAGGCTGCATACCGCACTGCCGACGGTATGCAGCGCACCGAGACGTTGTATGAGTACAGGATCAATGACAGCGGGGTAGCCGTCAGGCAGGACAACCCCCTGGAGGCAAGAAATCTGTATGCGCTCCCGGATACCACTGAAGCCCGGCAGCTGTTCATCCGCAATCTGGCCACTGGAACCACCGACACCCGTTTTTCCGTTTCACGCGTCGCTTCCGGACTCATACAGGTTGTCCGCGACGATGCGGCTCCCGATCCGGACGAACCGTTCTACATGAAGCCATTCCTCGAATTCACGCCATGGAGCTATGCAGAGTCCAACGGTGAGGATCAGGAGTTCGCTGCCGGCGAGGGCTTTGCCATAATCGCCCGAGTTGTGGAATCGATAGATACCATAGTGCTGGATTCCGGGACGGTGGCCGGCACGGTTTCAGTATACCGCGACGGGGTTGCTTCAGCCTCCTTCAGCTATGACGGGCAGGCCCGTACCCTCATCCTGTCGCCACCTCCGAGGTCCGGAGAACAGGTGCAGGTCAGGTACGCGGTAGAGAGCACTGACCGTTCCGATGGCGCGCTTGCCTTTGGTTTCGGTTCCCGCTTTCCCTGGCTCGGGCTCGAGTGGGCCACGGCGATAGGCGGGCGCTGGCCTTTGTTCGGGCAGGGCTGGGACGAGGGCGGAGAGCTCAAATCGGCCTGGACCGGCATATCGGCTGGGCTGTCTAAAAAGACCGATACCATCTCGTTCAATCTGGAGGCCATGGCCCGCTACCTGCGCGCCGGCAGTTCCGGACTGTACCGCATTGCCGGCATGGAAGACGGCACGTCATATGATGTACTCATACCGTTCCGCGCGGTTGAAGGCGATACCGCGGGTGTTCTGGCATCTGTATCGGAAGAGGAAGGGCCTGGAGCTGAAAGCACTTTCAGTGACCTGCTGGCGATCCTGCATCCTGCCCCGGCCGTGAACCGGGTGCTGGTCCTGGCTGTCGATACTGCTGCCGCTGGCCCACGGGGTGCCGAAACAAGGTTCGTCCGCTATGTCGATCCGGTTCCGCTGCTGTCCTACAAGCGGCTGGCCTTCTTCATCAAGGCCGACGCAGTGACGAGCGGCTCGACGCTTCGGCTGGTTGTTGGCGACGGGGAGGTAAACGGCGCTAACGTGATCGTTCCTCTGGATGGTCTCGGTCCAGGATGGCACAAGATAGTGCTTGATCTTCGCCCGGGCGGCACTGCAAGCGCGTATTCCGGCGATGGTTCGATCCTGACAGTGACCGGCCTGGGCGCCTCGTATTCCGTGCCCGGCTCAGCCGGACTCGTGGAGCTGATCGTTACGGGGCTCACCAGCGGAAGCGTATTAATTGACGAACTGCTGCTCGAGGGAGCCTACGACGGATTCTCAGCTCTGGCTCAAGCTTCGTTCTCGGCAGGCGACAACGCGAAGAAAAGTGGGCCGTACCTGGCTGCGACGGCTTCAGGTGTCGTGGACGCGGCTT
>JFJP01047053.1_pt1 | contig 10101 bp, 19 predicted proteins | sample 431651 | NCBI WGS metagenome assembly JFJP01 (sample SAMN02602958, study PRJNA72255) | Microbial mat metagenome, whole genome shotgun sequencing project. | biome: fresh water; feature: sink hole; material: water; isolation source: purple microbial (photo- and chemosynthetic) mats found in... | reverse complement strand
CAGGTTGTTAATGTATCTATTAAGAATGAAAACTACCAAGTTCAGTATGAACCTTTTTACACAACAATAGAGAAATGACAGAAGAAGAAATTTTAGAAGGCAACGATATTATATATAATTACTTAAATAATGATCTATACGCAAAACCTTATTGTTTTCATGAATCTATGGATTGGTTACTTCCAGTGATAAATAAAATAAGTAAATCAGAACAATTTGATATGATTACTGGAAATGGAGATGATTGGGAAGTTTCAATTGAAACAACAGGTTATCAATATGTAACACATTCTTACCAAGTTAATAAAAATTTAATTGAAGGAGTGTGGTTAGCTTGCGTAGAATATATTGAAAAATTTAATACAGGAACTTTAAAACAAAATAAAAAATGATTAATTTTGAATTAATTAAAGAAAAAACATTAGAAGATTATAATAGGAATTTAAGTAACATAATTCTACGATTAAATGAATTACAAAATTATGATAAAAGTGGTCTTTTAATTCGAATTTTAAATTTTGATAGAGGTTGGTTGTTTGGTTGTTGTGGAGAGGTATTGAATATTAGTCAAACTTCTGTTATAAACAATAGAGATGAATTATTATTTTTTGAATCATTATTACATTTTTTTAATTATCATATTTATGATGATGGAGGAATTTGTATAAAATATGAAAAATATGATCTTAATGATGGTGATTTTAAAGAATGTAAAAAAAATTCAAGTAGAGCAAGACCATTTCTTAGATATGCTGTAGATGGTGATAATTTAGCTAATGAATCTGATATTTTAAAAATGTTGGATGATGTGGAAAAAATGGAATATAAAAGACTAAAATTAATAGAATCTTTTGAATTTAATGATGAACCTAAATATGAAAAGGATTTTATAAATTATATAATATAATGGCAAAGAAAAAAGAAATTGATGAAGAAGTTGATGAAATCAACGAAGAGATATTAGAGGAAAAGAAAGAAAAGAAAGAGCATTTTGTCATTGAAGAACATGATTTTAAAATGATTTCTTCTCGTGCTAGTGACATAAGATTTTTTGATTTATACTTTATGCACACTGTGAATAAAGGTAAAGAAAAAGAACGACAAGAATTTAAACTTGAAGGCTATGGTTATCCACTAAAAAATTGTTTAGTAAAAATTGTAGCTAAAAGAGCTGGAACAATTGATAAAAAATCTTATACAAGTTTTAAAGAATTTGCACAAGAATATTTAAAACAAGCTGCAGAGGTTAAAAAATTATTTGATATATTACCTAATAGTACAGATTAAATGATTTGACTATAAAAAAAACTATTATGAACAAAAATAAAGAAAATATATCCGAGGGTGCTGGATCAAAAATCTGGTTTACCTCGGATACGTAACTCATTATGGGCATAAAAACATTTGTAAAGGTACAACAACTTGGGATGATCCAGATATTTCTTGTAGAGATTTTCAAACTGTAGAAGAAATGAATGATGCAATTGTTAATTCCATTAATAAATATGTTATGGAAAATGATATATTATATCATTTAGGTGATTGGAGTTTTGGAGGTATTAATAATATATGGGAATTTAAAAAACGAATTAATTGTAAGAATATTCATTTAATTCTAGGTAATCATGATGAACATATAAAGAAGAATAAAATACTTCCTAATTGTAATAAAGGAGAAATATTGAATTTTCTTTATCCATTAGATTGTTATGAAACTAATTATGAAATTGGTTCTGATGTAAAAGCTCAAGACTTATTCACTTCCGTTCAAAAATACCTTGAAATAGAAATAGATAAGAAAATTATTGTTCTATCACACTTTGCTTTTGAAGAATGGTATGAAATGGATCATAAAGCAAGTTATCATTTTCATGGTCATAATCATCATAGATTTGATTACAAAGAACTTAATACTATTTATCGTCGACAAGATGTAGGAATAGATAATCCAGAATTTCGTCCTTATTCATGGGATGAATTACATGCAACAATGAAAACAAGATTAATTAAAAAACATAATTTATAAAATGGAAGATATAGAAATTAAACCTCTTTTAAGTACGGCTGTTTTTACTTTCTTACAAGAGCCGAATACAAATGGAACTACAGGAACGAGTAATGAAGATGAAGAATTAACAATTACAATGGAATCAGGATGTGGTGGTTTAGATGAAGAAGGTGGTTTTTATGTATTAAGAACTAATGGATGGAGTATTGATGAAAAAGAGAATCTATTAGATTTATTTAAACAAATACAAAACATTAAGTATAAAAATGAAAAATAAAATTAGTGCTAAAATAGTAGCAGACTCTAAAGATAGTAGAGGAAATAGAATTACAACATTTTTATTAACTTACCCTAGATTTATTCATGCCGAAGTAATGACACATAGAATGTTTAGTCGTAACGCAGCTTCAAGTAGAGCTATTCCTTTTAAAACAATGGTTAAATCTGTTGAAGATGATCCGTTTATACCAATTGCTTGGCAAAAAGATCATAAAGGTATGCAAGGAATTGAATATATTACAGATTCAATTGAACTAAAAATGTGTAAAGAGGTTTGGTTAGATGCAAAAAATCATGCAATAAAAGAAGCACAAATATTACATGGAGATTTATATGTTTTTGGAGACACAGAAAATCCATATAAACCTTTAGAAATGGGAATTACTAAACAACTTTGTAATCGTTTACTTGAACCATTCTTATGGTATACTAATTTAGTTACTGTTACAGAAATTGAAGGATTTTATGAATTGCGTTGTCCTAAATATCAATATCAAAATGGAAAAATATTTAGAAGTTGGAATGACTTAGTTGAAGATGCAACGAAATCTGGAGGAAGTAGAGATTGGGTTGATGGATTGAAAAATTCTTCATTAATTGAAAAACTTAAATGTAGTCAATCAGGAGCAGAAATACATATACAAGCATTAGCTGAAGCTATGTGGGATGCACAGAATGAATCTACTCCTAAACAATTGAAAAGCGGTGAATGGCATATTCCTTTTGGTGATAGAATTCAAATGACTGATCAACAAAGATGGGATAATTCATTTGGAGAATTAATTGAAGCTGATATTAAAATTTCAACTGCTAGATGTGCTAGACTAAGTTATATGACATTTGATGGTGAAATTGATTACGAAAAAGATATTCAACTTCATGATACTTTATTAAAATCAATGCACATGTCACCATTCGAACATTGTAGTAGGTGTATGTCTGAAAACGAATACTCTGAATTTGTTAAAGGTAGATGTTATAGAGAACCAGAAAATACTGATTACATTGAAATTCCAAAAGAAACTGAAGGATATTGTAATAATTTTAGAGGATTTATTCCTTATCGTTATTTAATTGAATATGAAAAATAGAGTAGAATTAATTGAAGAAGTTACTATAGATTTAGTAAGATTACATAAAGGATGTATAGATACACTTTCTTACGATTGCTTATCATATGGAATAGTAAAAGTAATTATATCTAGAAATCAATAATGGAGCAATATCATAAATACAATGATTTACTATTAAAAGAGTATCCTGGTTTTATTTATGAAGTAGAAATCTATAAACAAGAACCTCGTTCATGGAATTTAGAAGAATCTAATTATTATAGTGCCCCTAAAATAATATCTGATTTAATTAATTTCACTAAGTATGATTATGTAGGATATTCTTTATTTAAATATGTAAATTTAATAGCAGCTCCATCAAAATGGTTAAAAGAAAATGCAGTTCAAGTTACAATAGAAACTGGAAAAGAAAAACGTAAAAGAATTAAAAATGAAAAAGATAGAATTAAAGAACTTAAAAATAATTAAATTCTTCAAGCAAAAAATAAGTAATTTCAAATATAAATGGGATTATTTAAGAGTTTTAAATTCTCCTTTTGAGGGATTAAGACTTAAATGGTATTTTGGAGAGATTCAACATGGAACACCTTATTTTCTACCAAGAAAATGGATTAAAATGAATCAAAAGGATTGTGAAGAATGTTTAGAACGAGATAAAAAATGTATGTTACCAAAATATGTTGAAGGACGAACTTGGGAACATTATAAAAAGTATAAAAAACCAGTCCCAATTAAATATTTTGGGTTTAACTCAACTACTTTAGGGTGGAAAACTAAATGGGATGAATATCGTTATGAATGGTCTCCTTGTTATTCTTTAATTATCTTTGGAAAACAATTATTTGTTACAGTCTTACCAGATGTTGGAGATTATTCTTTTAGATGGGATATTTACTGGGAAGCATGGTTAAATTATAGTAGATGTACTGATAAGACTAAATCTAAACAAGAACGTTTAAAAGAATTAATTTCTAAACATTCTTGTACTTGGGGAAATAGTTCTAATGGTTACACTGATTATTATCCTTATATAATTAAAAATAAATATTATCAAAAAATTAAAAAATGAGAAATCAGCAATTCCTTTCAAATGTCCTTATCATGAATTTAGTTGTCCATACGTGGACCAAATTAATATAAAAGCTTTGAAGAAGTGCATTGATTGTGAATTTAATATAAAGAAAAAATGAAAATTAAAGAACTAAAAAACCAAAATTACGCTGCAATCGTAGTTGAAATTAAAACATTAGTTCCATTAGAAAAATGTGATAATGTATGCGGTGCTATCATAATGGGTAATCAAGTAGTAGTATCAAAAGATGTAAAAGTTGGAGATATTGGACTTTATTTTCCATTAGAATGTGCTTTAAGTAAAGAATATCTTTCTAATAATAATCTCTATCGTAAACCAGAACTTAATACAGACCCTAATCAAAAAGGATATTTTGAAGAAAATGGTAGGATTAGATGTGTAAAATTCAAAGGACATAAGTCAGAAGGATTATTTATGCCTATTTTAAGTTTAGCTTTTATTAATTCTAATGAAAAAATAAATATTAATGATTGTTTTGATGAATTAAATGGAACACCAATTTGTTCTAAATATGTTGTAAAATCTAATAGAACTCCAGGACAACCTGGAAATAAGAAAACTCGTGATACTAAGAAATATGAGTCAAAACTTGTAGAAAATCAATTTAGATTTCATCAAGATACATCTATGTTATATAGGAACTTACATATGATTAAACCAAATGATTTAATAAGTATTACATATAAATTACACGGTACATCTGGAATTTCTTCTTATATTTTATGTAAAAAAAATATAACTAAAAAGGAAAAAATTGGGGCATTTTTACATAATATTTATACTAATATTGTAACTTTAGGTAAAGGTAGATTTATAATAATTGATACTGAATATGATTATATTTATTCATCACGTAAAGTAATAAAAAATGAAAAACTTAATCCAAATGCTCAACATTTTTACAATGAGGATATTTGGGGAATTGCTCATAATGAATTAAAGGATTTCTTACAAAAAGGAATGACTTTTTATTATGAGATTGTAGGGTTTTTACCTAATGGTGGATCTATTCAAAAAAATTATGACTATGGTTGTGAACCTACTAAACATGCAGTTTATATTTATCGTATTACCTTAACTAATGTTGATGGTAAAGTAATAGAATTTAGTGCTAAACAAGTTCAGGATTTTTGTAAAAAGAATGGTTTGAATGCAGTTCCTGAGTTGTACTATGGTTATGCTAAAGATTTTACAAATGGAATTGAGCCTTTTATTATTAAAGACGATGAAACTAATTTAGAATATAATTCAATTTGGGGAGATTTATTCTTAAACCAAGTAAAGAAAAAATATAACGAAAAAGATTGGTTAAATCAAATGCTTTTTATGAATTAGAAACTAAGCAATTAGACAAAGGAGAAGTTAATATTGAAGATAATGAAGAATAATTGATAAAATGAATATGGAAATTAAAGTAAAAAAAGACGTTTTAAATTTTGAGCCTATTAAAGTTACAGTAGATTTTTCAATTACATCATATGATGAATTGAAGGAATTTATAGAATATGCTGATCAAGAAGGTGATGTATGTCAATATAATGGTAATAATAGTACTGTATTAAGTGGTTTAATGAGTGCTATTTGTGACAATGTAGCAAAAGGTATCTAATGAAAGAGCAACAAAAGTTAATTATAACACAAGGAATACCTGCATCTGGTAAATCAACTTGGGCTAAACAATTCGTATTAAAATCCCCTTTAACTCGAGTAAGAGTTAATAGGGATGATATACGTAATATGTTAGGTAAATATTGGGTTCCTCAACGTGAGGAATTGGTATCAGATATTGAACATGTTACAGTTTATGAAGCATTAGAAGCAAATTATACTGTAATTTTAGATTCCACTAATTTAAATCCAAATTTTTTACAACAATGGATTGATTTAGCAGAAGATTTTGAAATTGAAATTGAATATAAACAATTTCCTATTGAGTTAGGAGAAGCTATTCGTCGTGATGCTTTGCGTGAAAATCCAGTTGGAAAAAATGTTATTATAAATTTTTATAATAAATATAATGATAAATTAACTTCAATGATTACTACAAATGCTTTAGATAAAGCAGAAGAATTATTTGAAGAAATTAACAATATGTCAATTACATAATATGAAAAAATTAATAGACGATTTTTCTACAGAATATGGGTTAGGGCAGGCTGAATTAGAAAGTAATCTTGGTAAACCTTTAGTTAATGTTGCTATTGATGGATTTAAAAGTGGATTTATTGCTGGTATTAATTATCAAAAAGAATATTATACTAATGAAATTAATTTAATTTCACAAAAAGTATTAAAATATCAAACTCAACTTGCTGAATGGCTTGGTGGAGTTTATTATGGAAATAAATAATAATTAATGAAAACTGAATTAGGTACATTAGTTGCCAAAAAAGAAGGTATTTATACAATTTATGTATTCCAATTAGAGGATAATGAGTATATTATGTGTACTAAATTACCTAATTGGGATGTGCCTTTTATAAATATTGGAGATAAAGGATTTTTTACTTACACTGTAGCAATTGCAGGTGAAGAATATTATAATCTAAAAACGGACGAAATGATAAAATATAACTATACAAATGTATATTTTATTAATTTTGTTGAATATATTGAAATAGAACAAAAAGAAATAAAAATAATATGAACAGAAAACTAAGTTTGATTTCTCCTACATTAGGAGAATTATTAGTTAAACAAGTTGCACATGAACTAAAAAATTACAATCTTTATAGATCGTATGTAAACTTTTTTAACATAGAAGGTATTTATGCTTTAGAAAAATATTACTATAAACGAGCAGAAGAAGAATTAGATCATCATAATTGGATTGTAGATTATTTAACAGATGGAGATTATAAATTTATATATCCAATAGTTGAACAAAATACAGAAAAATTTGTTGAATATGTAGATCCTTTTACTCAAACTATTGATAGGGAAATACAAACTACACAAATGATTTATGCAATTTATGAGTTGGCCCTTTCTGAAAAAGATTATATGACTACTTCATGGTTATATGAAAAACTTATAAAAGAGCAAATTGAAGAAGAAAATATCTCTCGAGCTGCGAAAATAATAATCGAAGAACAAGGAGATATTTTTATTAAAGCAAAACAAATTTTAAACTTACTTAATTAAAAAAATTAATATAATGATAAAAGATAATAATCTGAATAATTTTATTTGGAAAAATCAAAGAGTATTAGGTGTTGATGGTAATTATATTCAAACTGAAAAAAAGTTAATGGATATGAATTATGCAGAATTGATTAATTGCTATGGTCATTGTAAAATTATGTTATTTAACAAAGATTCAAAAGATCCAGGACGATATTTAGTTTTAGAAATCATTGAAGATCAAAAAAACAAATGTGGTGTTGAACTATTTTTACGACATGTAGAACAAGTTAATGAACTTAATCGTTTTAATATAAGTACTTTTATTGGCAATTTTATGGATGTTAATAAAGAAGCTATTAAATATCATAAAGTAACTATTGAAAATGTTTTTTCTAGTATACCTAGTCAATTTGAAAAATTACCATTACAATTAATTTTAGATGGCTGTTTAGATAAATTAGGTACATTAATTAAGAAACATATTACTAGAAAGTTTATATTTAAACAGGGTATTTGGCTAACTCCTTCTGAAGCTAAAGAATTAGTTGAATATGACTCAAATGGTGTATTAAAAAATCGTTTAGAACTTATTAAAGAAAGACTTCATATTAGAGATATAGAAAAACTATATATTAATTCTAAAGGACTTAATTATACTCAAATAAGAGCTATGCTTAATATTAAAGCAGATGTTAAATATAAAGATTTAACTACAGTTCAACTAGAAACTTTACGGTATAGAATCTTATTTGATTTAGAAAATTCTGTTAAATTTCATATTAATTTATGGGAAACTAAAATGGAAGAATTAGAACAAGTAGCTGAATTTAAAGGTTTAAAATTGTAAGTTATGAGATATGATGATTTATATGATTTAATTGAAGTGCTATGTGAACGAGAAATTAAAGAATACTCAGAAATTAATTCATGTTCTTTAAACTTAGAAAAATCTGAATTAGAAGATATTTTCTATCAAAAATTTGAAATTGATATTGATCAACTTTATAAATTAATTGAAGCTTTAATTCCTTTATGTACTATAGTTAAGTCTAATATAACTGAAAAATGGTATAGAGGTTTTGGGATAGATAATATGTGGTTAATTAAACAAGAAATAAAATGAATATATATAAAATAGACTTTTATGCTAGCATCACTAAAATGATGACTATAGAAATAGAAGGTGAATCTGAAGATGAAGCTTGTGATAAATTTTATGAAGATTTAGAGACTAATTTTAAATTAGCAGATCCTATAAAAGGATCTGTTTATGATAATATTGATGCTGAAATTCATGAAATTTTATTACTTAAAGAAGGAGATGATGATTAATGTTAAGCGAAGTATATGATTTAGAATGTTTAAGTAATTGTTTTACTTATACAGGATATTGTAGACAAACTAAAATTTATCATCAATTTGTAATTCATAAATTAAGAAATGATTATGATGCTTTAATGATTCATTTATTTAGAGATAAATTAATTCATATTGGATATAATAATGATAATTATGATTATCCTTTATTACATCATATTATTCGACATTATGAAGATTATAAAAATTTACATCCAAATGAAATAACTTCAAAAATTTATAATAAATCTCAAGAAATAATTGCAAATCAATTTTCTAATATTGCTGACTGGAATAAAAAAATTTATCAAATAGATTTATTTAAAATTTGGCATTTTGATAATAAAGCTAAATTAACTAGTCTTAAAGCATTAGAAATTGCAATGAATCTTCCTATTGTAAAAGATATGCCATTTGATCATACTTATTATATTAATAATTTAGATGAAATTAATCAAATTCTTATTTATAATAAACATGATGTTGAAGCAACTAATGAATTTTTAAATATTACTTTGGGTAATACTGAAAATAGTTTATATAAAGGTAAAAATAAAATTGAATTGCGTCAAAAAATTGAAGCTCAATATAAATTACCTTGTATAAATTCTAATGATATAAAATTAGGTACAGATTTAATTCTTAAATTATATTGTGATAAATTTGGATTTTCAATTAATGAAATTAAAAAATTAAGAAGTCATAGAAAAATAATTAATATGAAACAACTATTTTTAATGGAGAATTAAAAGGTAAATTATCATTTAGTGTTATTTATAAAGGTATATCTTTAGATTATGGAGTTGGAGGATGTCATGCTTGTATAGAATCAGGTGTATATAATGCTAATGATGATACAATTATATTAGATATTGATGCAGATGGACTATATCCATGTTTAGCAATACAACAAGGTTTATATCCAGAACATTTAGGAACTGAATTTTTAGATATATATGCTGGTGAAATTGTAAATGTTCGTTTAGCTGAAAAGAAAAAACCTAAAAAAGAACGAGATTTTGTAATTGTTGAAGGATTTAAGCTTGCTTCTAATGGAAGTTACGGTAAAACTAATTCTGAAGATTCATATTTATATGATCCTTTATATACATTAAAAACTACAATATCAGGACAAATTATGATTAGTATGTGGATTGAAAAATTAC
>JFJP01034898.1_pt1 | contig 10101 bp, 10 predicted proteins | sample 431651 | NCBI WGS metagenome assembly JFJP01 (sample SAMN02602958, study PRJNA72255) | Microbial mat metagenome, whole genome shotgun sequencing project. | biome: fresh water; feature: sink hole; material: water; isolation source: purple microbial (photo- and chemosynthetic) mats found in... | reverse complement strand
CGAGGACCGCATAGCGTACCTGCCCGCCGGCGACAACTGGTGGGCAGCCGGCCCGACCGGCCCCTGCGGCCCCGATACCGAGATTTTCTACTGGGTAGGCAAGGACCTCCCGCCTGCCGGCTCGAACAAGGGCACTGATTCCGCCAACTGGATGGAAATCTGGAACAACGTGTTCATGCAGTTCAACCGCATTGACGAAAAGACCCTGGTCAAGCTGCCTGCGCAGAACGTCGACACGGGCATGGGCCTCGAGCGCACCGTCACCGTGCTCAACGGCAAGACGAGCGTCTACCAGACAGAGATTTTCCAGCCCATCATAGCCTCCATAGAAGCGGTCTCCGGCTACAGCTACGGTTCAGACCCGCTCAAGGACATGTCGGTCCGCATCATCGCCGACCACGTGCGTGCGTCCACCTTCATCATCGGCGACCCCAAGGGCGTGTCGCCGTCAAACGTCGGAGCCGGCTACGTGCTGCGCCGCCTGATACGCCGCGCGGTCCGCCACGGCAAGAAACTGGGCATCGAGGTGTCGTTCCTGTCAAAGCCCGCGACTGTTGTCGTGGAGCGCTTCGGCGGCGCATATCCCGAACTGGTGGAGAACCGCGAGCGTATCATGGGCGACCTTGAGCGCGAGGAAGCCAAATTCCTGGAGACCCTGCAGAAGGGTGAGCACGAGTTCGAGAAGATGCTGCCCAACCTGCTCCGCAACCCGCAGAAGATCATGTCGGGGCGTCTGGCATTCAAGCTCTACGACACGTATGGCTTCCCCATAGAGCTGACAGACGAGCTTGCCGCCGAGAATGGCATGACGGTAAACCGGCCGGAGTTCGACGAGGCCTTCAAGAAGCACCAGGAGCTTTCCCGCGCAGGCGCCGAGCAGACCTTCAAGGGCGGCATGGCCGACCAGTCCGAGCAGACCACCAAATATCACACGGCCACTCACTTGCTGCAGAAGGCGCTCCGCATGGTACTCGGTGATCATGTAGCCCAGAAGGGTTCCAACATCACCGCCGAGCGCATGCGCTTTGACTTCTCGCATCCCGCGCCTATGACGGCCGAGGAAGTTGCGCGGGTTCAGGCCATAGTCAACGAGCAGATAGCCCGCGACCTGCCGGTGACCATGGACATCATGCCGCTGGAAGCCGCCAAGGCCTCAGGCGCCATGGCCCTGTTCGGCGAAAAGTACGAATCAGTGGTAAAAGTCTACACAATAGGCGACTTCAGCAAGGAAGTCTGCGGTGGCCCCCATGTCGAGCATATCGGCGTCCTGGGTAAATTCGTCATCCAGAAGGAACAGAGCTCGTCCTCCGGCGTCAGAAGAATCCGCGCCGTCCTGGAATAGCCTTGGTATAAGAAGAATTTGCACAGAGCCACAGAGAATACGAGGGAAAAAAGGAAAAGAAGGAAAGAACAGGAAATTTGAGCACAGAGACACAGAGAAGATGAGGGAAAAGAAGGAAAGAACAGGAAATTTGGGCACAGAGACACAGAGAAGACGAGGAAGAAAGAAAAGATTAAGAAGAAAATGAAGTTTAAAACTCCTTTTCATTCTTAATCCCTCTAATCCCTTACGTCTTCTCCCAGCGCTCCTCACTGCTCGCGCCGGCTCTGTGCAAATTCTTCGTATTATATTATTTTCCTAACATTTTCCCCTCTCTTCTCATCTTCTCTGTGTCTCTGTGCGAAAATTCCTACTTTTAATTACTCTTAATTACTCTTATCTCTGTGCTCTGTGCTAAATTTCCTGTTTATTGTATCTGCCGGAGGAGCTGGAGGGCGGTCTGGTGGTCTTCGTGGACGAGGCGGACGATGAGGGGACCCGCAGCTTTGGCCTGGGTCCACCAGGCTTCGCGGGCAAACCATTCCACGGTATCGGCCAGCCAGCCGCCAATCGCCGCGTCGCCGGTCTCTGCCGGCTGTCGGGACCCGGCCGGTGGCCGCGTCTGCGCAAACAGGTAGCGGCCGGGTTCAAGCCGTTCCGCCGGCTCCGCGTCGCCCGATGCGGCTGGGCCTGTGCCGGACGCGGTGGCCAGACCGGTGGCCGCGATGCGGGCCGGGGCAGGGCAGGGGCGCACGGCGGCCGGGCCGTCATTCCCGGTATCGGTTACCATGTCGATCCATTCCCAGAACAGTACCACCCCGGCGTCTTCAGGAGCTGCTGCGACGGCTGCCAGTGCGGTGGCGGGTGAGATGATTCCGGCTTCACGAGCCGCCGTGCGACTCCATTCCAGGGGCTTGTTCAGGTTGAGGGTCAACAGTTCCATGACACAAGTATGCCGATTTTTTGCAGGGCGGGTATAGTCCCGGGCCTGTTTTGCGTGGTACACTTACGGTACATGTCAATCCTTGAAAGCATCGGCGGGCCGGACGATCTGCGTAGCTTGTCGGTCCGGGAACTGTACCGCCTGGCAGCTGAAATCCGTGGCCTCATCGTCAGCACCATCACCGCCAACGGTGGCCATCTTGCCTCGAACCTGGGCGTTGTCGAGCTGACGCTGGCGCTGCACCGGGTGTTTGCCACTCCCGGCGACTCGATCGTCTGGGATGTCGGCCATCAATGCTACACCCACAAGATAATCACGGGCCGCTTCGAGGCGTTCCGGCACATCAGGCGCTCCGGTGGCCTTTCCGGCTTCCCCAAGCGTGCCGAAAGCGTCCACGACTCGTTCGACACCGGCCACGCATCCACCTCGATTTCGGCCGCGCTCGGCCTGCTGGCAGCCAACGCCAGGTTCAGGCGTACCGGTTCCGTCATCGCGGTGATAGGCGACGGAGCCCTCACCGGCGGCATGGCCTGGGAGGCAATGAGCCATGCCGGGCAGCTGGGCCTGCCGCTTATCGTCGTGCTCAACGACAATACCATGTCCATTTCCCGCAATGTCGGCGCTTTGTCCAGTTACCTTTCGCGGCTGTCCGCCACCGCGCGCTACCAGCGGCTCAGGCGGCTCCTGGACCGGATAATCCTGGGCGTGCCGTACTTTGGCCCCAGGATGCATCCGCTCGTGCTCCGGCTCAAGCGTGCCGTCAAGGCCATATTCTTCAAGGAAGGCCTGTTCGCCGACCTTGGGTTCGAGTACGCAGGCCCTATCGATGGCCACAACATCCAGCTCCTGTGCCAGGTACTCGAGGACGCACGTTCCATACACAAACCGGTTGTTGTCCATGTCGTCACCAAGAAGGGCAAGGGTCATATCCCGGCGGAAAAGAATCCCGCCGCGTTCCATGGCGTTGCCCCCGCGGTGCAACCGTTGCCTGCTATGCAGACCTCCGATCCTCTGGATCCGGTGGAGGCTTCGGTTGCCAGAAAGCAGACTTTCACCGAGGCGTTCGGGCAGGCGATGCTTGCGGCAGCCGCAACGGATGACAGGGTTGTAGCTGTGGTAGCCGCCATGGCTTCCGGTACAGGTCTGGCTGACTTCCAGCGCCGTTATAATTCCAGGCTTTTCGACGTGGGCATTGCGGAAGAGCATGCGGTCACCTTTGCGGCAGGTCTGGCCGCTGGCGGACTCAGACCGGTCGTCGCCATCTATTCTACCTTCATGCAGCGGACCCTGGACCAGGTGCACCACGACGTGGCCCTGCCAGGCCTGCCTGTGGTTTTTGCTGTTGACAGGGCCGGCGCCGTCCCGGACGACGGCGAGACCCACCAGGGTATCTACGACATACAGGCCTTCCGGTCCGTACCCGGTCTGACCATCCTGGCTCCTGCCAGCGCCGCGGAAGTCAGCCAGGCTCTCGGCTGGGCGCTTTCCGCCGAGGGTCCGACGCTCATCCGCTACCCCAAGGCAGCCTGCCCGGCAGAGCGCCCCGCCTTTGCCGAACCGTTTGCGGCCGGTCGGGGCGTGTTTGTGCGAAAAAGTGAAGCTGCTGCTACGGTGCTGTTCGCAACGTCCGGAGCGCTCGTGGATGAAGCCCTGCTCGCATCAGACATCTGCGCCACAGAGGGTGTGGCCGCCGATGTGTACCACCTGCGCTTTCTTAAACCCCTCGATACCGAATATTTTGAGGATATTGCCCGCCGCTACCGCTTTGTCGTCATTGCCGAGGAAGGCGTGCTGACCGGGAGCGTGGCCGCCGATCTGGCTGCCGCGGTACGCAATGACGGTCGCGACACTGCGGGCGTTGCCGTTACTGCCCTTGCTGTGGGCTTCAGCGAGAGGCCGCAGTCCCAGGCCCGTCGCGAAGAACTGCTCGCCGTAGCCGGCCTGTGTGCCGCGGGTCTTGCGGCAACGGCGCTGGCCGCTGTTTCCAGATCGGCCGTGCATGAATCTGAGGCAACGCATGTCTTTGCCGGTAACGGCGCATGAATGCGCGCACCCTGATCCTGCCCCGGGGGCGTTGCCTGAACCTCGGGGGCAAGGCTGTTGTCATGGGAATAGTCAATGCGACTCCTGACTCGTTCTACGCAGCCAGCAGGGTAGCAGGCGCACGTGCCGCGGTTGATGTTGCCGCGGCGATGATAGCGGCCGGGGCTGCCATCGTCGATGTCGGCGGAGAAAGTACCCGGCCCGGATCTGAATACGTCAGCTCCGATGAAGAGTCTGCCCGCGTGGTTCCGGTGATAGAGGCCATCCGCAGCCGCTGGGATGTAGCCGTGTCAGTGGATACGAGGAAGGCTTCTGTCGCCGCTGCTGCCATCGCTGCTGGAGCCGACATCGTCAATGACGTGGCCGCCCTCGGAGACGACCCCGCGCTGGCCGCCCTCTGTGCCTCCAGCGGTGTTCCCGTCGTGCTGATGCACAAGAAAGGCATACCCGCGAACATGCAGGATGCGCCTTGGTATGTCGATTGCGTGGCCGAGGTGCTGGAATTCCTGCTCGCCGCCGCCAACCGAGCCATTGCGGCGGGAATTCCGGCAGACCGCATCGTTATCGATCCTGGCATAGGATTTGGCAAGCGGCTTGAGGACAACCTCGCTTTGCTGGTCCGGCTTGATGAAATAGCGGCATCGGGCTATCCTGTTCTGGTTGGCCTGTCGCGCAAGTCGTTCATAGGTGCACTCGGCGGAGCCGGAGCGGATGCCAGGTTGCCCGGAAGCCTGGCGGCTGCCTGCGCGGCAAGGAGTCGTGGTGCCTGCATTTTCAGGGTGCACGACGTCGCCGAGACGGTGCAGGCGCTGGCCGTGTTCGATGCGGCAACCATGGGTTTCCAGCCGACAATGAAAGTAACAACGTGATGAAAGGCGGACGAGCGGAACGATGAACATGCTAACGTTCCTCAGCGCCCTCAACCGCTGGGCCCGCCCGACCCTCGACATACTCATACTCGCCTACCTCATCTATGCGATGTACCGGCTGCTCATCAAGACCCAGGCCGTCCAACTTGCCAAGGGGGCAGCCCTGCTGGTCGTTGTATATGCCGGTGCATTCTTCCTGAAACTGGAAACGCTGTCATGGGTGCTCAACCTGCTGGCACCGGGCCTGGTCATAGCCCTGGCCATCATATTTCAGCCTGAACTGCGCAAGATCTTCATAAAGCTGGGGCAGGGTGGCATCTTCAAGCGCGGGCACGGCCCCCGTTCCACCCAGCTGGACGCAATACTGCATGCCGCGGAGTTGCTTGCCGAAAAGCGCCGTGGCGCATTGATGGCGTTTGTCCGTTATGTAGCCCTCGACGACATCGTCGAGCGCGGCACCAGGATAGACGGAGAGGTCAGCTCGGCTCTTATCCTGTCAATATTCGAATACGACACTCCGCTACACGACGGCGCCATCATAATCAAGGAAGGCCGCATCATGGCTGCCGGCTGTTTCCTGCCGCTTTCGGAACAGCGGGACATAAAGCGAAGCTTTGGCACCCGTCACCGTGCTGCGCTGGGTCTGACTGAAGGCGCCGACACGGTCGTTCTGATAGTCTCGGAAGAGACTGGCGCAATCTCCCTGGCCTACGATGCCCGGCTGTACTACAATCTGAGCCTGCCCACCCTCCGCAAGCGCCTGGGTCAGTTGCTTGAGTATTCCGGCCGCGCCCTGGCCGACGAAGGGGCCTTTGATGAATAAGCTGCGCCAGGAGCGGCTGGAGCGCCTGTTTTCCGACTGGCCGGCCAAGATACTTTCACTGGCAGGCGCAATTGCGCTGTTTTTCTTCTACCAGTTGAACCGGCTCGAGGAGCGTCCCCTGTCTGTACCGCTCCTCGTCACCTCCAATGACGATTTTGTCCCTGCCAGCCAGTATCCGCGAACGGTCCGGCTCGTGCTGCGCGGCGAATCCAATATTATCTACGCGGTACTCGAGGGCGACCTTCAGGCTACGCTTGACCTGCGCGGCTACACGAGCGCAGGCGTATGGCGGGTGCCGGTCAAGATCGAGAAACGAGGCAGCGCCCTGGGCATCGACCCGCTCGAGATCAGCGTGGATCCTTCCGATATTGCCATTGCCATAGAGCCGCGGGTTGTCAAGGAGATCCAGGTGGTGCCGAGCTTCCGCGGTTACCTGGAGCCTGGCTACGAGCTGGCCGGTTTCAGCCTCGTGCCGTCAAAAATCGAGGTTGCCGGGCCTGCCAGCCTCATGGACAAGCTGAGCGATGCGGCGACCGAACCCATAGAGCTTACGAGCAGGTCTGACAATTTCAGCATCCGGACCAAAATAGCCCTTCGCGATCCCCTGCTCGCAATGCTCTCTACCAACTCGATAGAATTTCAGGCGGAAGTAAAAAAAGCCCTTGTGTACCGTAATTATCAAGACATAGAAGTTAGTTTCGTCGGTCTCGACAAGGGGCTTGTGCTCCGTACCACTGCCCCGCTCGGCACCGCCAGGGTTGCCGGAACCAGCGTGGAACTCGAAACCTACGTGCCGGCACCAGGAGCCCTCGAAGCAGACCTGTCCAACATAGAAGGCCCCGGAGTATATGCCGTAGCGGTGGTCCCACGGTTTCCAGAAGGGCTGGACGTAGAATCATGGTTGCCCATGGTAGCTACGGTAACGGTGGAGCGGGCTCCGGCCGGTTCCAGGACAGAGGTATTGCCATGATACTCGGCATTGGCGTCGACGTGGTCCATGTCAGGCGCATTGCACACTGGCTCTCGGTTCCAGGGCTTCCGGAGCGCTTCTTCCATCCCGATGAGCTGGCTTCAGCCCTCTCCAAGGGTTCAAGCGCGGCCCTGTCGCTGTCCGCCAGGTTTGCCGCCAAGGAAGCCTTCGGCAAGGCCATCGGTACAGGCCTCCGTGGCGTCAAGCTGACGGATATCCGTGTCATCAACAACCATAACGGCAGGCCGGACATGAGGCTGTATGGCAGCGCCCTTGAGAAATTCAGGGCGCTCGGCTGTTCTTCCATCCACCTTTCCCTGACCCACGAGAGCGACAACGCTATCGCGATGGTCGTACTGGAGGCCTGACGTGCTACGGATACAGACGGGTAAAAAGCCTGAAAAAGACCGCAAGGTAAGTTTCTACGCCAAGGAAGTGACACGCTGTCCCGTGTGTGACGCGAGCTTCCGCCGAGAGGAGCTTTTTTCCGGTCGCGTCAGCGCCGACGAGATGACCGACGAGCTTCACCGGACGTACAAGCCAATGCATGCTTTTGGTGAAGTGTATCCACTGGTGTATGAGATAGAGGTGTGCCCGTCATGCTTCTATGCCGCATTCAGGCAGGATTTCCTGCCCGCCGGTACCAAGTACACAAACGAACTCAATGCCCGCATCGATACCAGGATCAAGGAAGTCCAGAAGATATTCTCTCCGCTGGACTTCCAGGAACCCCGGGAATTGCTGGAAGGGGCCGCCAGCTACTACCTTGCCCTGATGAGCTACGAATTGTTTTCAAAGGAATTCGCACCTACAATTAAAAGTGCCCTTGCATCGGTCCGGGCTGCCTGGTTGTGTCATGACCTGCACGCAAAAGCTCCCAACGAGAACTGGGATTATGTTGCCGGGCTGTTCTACCGCAAGGCACGGTTTTTTTATCGCCTTGCTCTGGAAAACGAACTTACCGGGGCAGAACCATACTCCACCCAGCGCAACCTCGGCCCCGATACCGACAAGAATTACGGGCATGAGGGAGTGCTGTACATGTCGGCTATCCTGGAACTCAAGTATGGGCCCTCGGACGATCCTGATATCCGCATGGAGCGGATGAAAACCGCCAAAACATCGGTAGCCAGGATGTTCGGCTTTGGCAAGAAGAACAAGTCAAAGCCTGGACCGTTGCTTGAAAAGTCCCGCGAGCTCTACGACAAGATCAAGGCAGAAATCAAGGATGGCGACGACGAGGATGAGTGATCGTGTCATCAGGATGGTCGTCGCCTATGATGGCACGGATTTCTGCGGCTGGCAGCGGCAGCCGGGCGCGAGGACCGCGCAGGAAGAAATTGAGAAGGCTCTGGCCAGAATGCACGGTCACCCTGTTCCCATCGTCGGAGCAGGCCGCACGGATTCCGGCGTGCATGCCGCAGGCCAGGTAGCCCATTTTGTCACCGATATCGCGCGCATTCCCGCAGACCGGTTCGAACCGGCGCTCAACCGGTTCATGCCGGCCGATGTCAGGATAGTCCGGGCCGCGGATGCGCACCCCGATTTTCATGCCCGCTTTGACGCACGGCTCAGGCGGTACAAGTATTATATCCGCACGGGACCGACCCAGTTGCCGCACCTGGACCGTTATGCCTGGCGGATCTTCAGGCATCCGGACCTTGCCCGGCTCAACAGGCTGGCCTCCTGCCTGCGCGGAGAGATCGACTGCGATGCGTTTGCTGCTGCCAAGGATCCCAGTGAAAACCGTTTCCGCTACCTTCACCACGCGGCCTTCTACGCCGAGGGTGATGCCCTGGTATTCGACATTTCCGCCAATGCATTCCTGTGGCGGATGGTACGGTCCCTGGTCGGCACCCTCGTCGAGCTTGAAGCGTCCGGTGCGCCTGACACTGCGATGCGGGACATCCTGGAATCCCGCGATCGTGGCCGCGCCGGCACAACCGCACCGGCCCGTGGCCTGTTCCTCTGGAATGTCGAGTACTACGACCCGCCTACGCGATACGGCCGCCGCCTGCAGGCTGATGCTGCAGGAGACTCTGCTGATGAATGAAATCCGGTCATCGCTGACCAGACGGCGCGTTTCGGCGGTACTTTTCGACATGGATGGAACCCTGCTGGATTCAGAGCCTGTGTATTACGAGAGTGAGAAGGCGTTCTTTGCCGGTTACGGCATTGATTTTGTCCCGGAACTCAAAGATATTTTTACGGGCCGCGGTGCCGTTGAAATGTTCAGGATGCTGGATAGCATGTTCCCCGATAGTCCCCTGTGCCGGGTGCCTTCGGCGGAGCGGCTCCGGCTCAAGGATGAAGCCTACCTGGCCCTGGCTGTGGAGAAGGTCAAGCCGTTTCCTGAGGTTGTGACTCTGGCCCATGCACTCGCCGGGCGGGGCGTGCCATTGGCTATTGCCTCGGGCTCATCTCCCGCGGTAATCGAACTCATGGTCCGGAAGCATGGCCTGGAGTCGTTGTTTCCCGTGCGCGTTTCAGCCTCCGAGGTTCCGCGCGGCAAACCCGAACCCGATGTGTTCCTGGAGGCTGCCAGACGCTGTGGCGTTGCCCCTGCTGAATGCCTTGTGCTTGAAGACTCGCGCCTCGGAGTGGCCGCCGCCCTTGCTGCCGGCATGGCCTGCATTGCCCTCCCCGAACCCGGCGTATCGTCACCTGAAGCCTTCTCCTCCGCCGACCTCGTCGTACCCGGCGGCGCCTCCAACCTCAACGTCGCCCAAGTCCTGCGAAGGTATGACTGGACAAGATGTTAAAGATAAAGAAAGAACAGGATTTTTTGCACAGAGACACAGAGAAGATGAGGTAGAAAGAAAAGAGGAAGAAAATAAAAAGTTTAAAACTTCTTTTCTTTCTTAATCCTTCTTATCCCCCTCGTCTTCTCTGTGTCTCTATGTGAAATTCTTCGTCTATGTCTTTTCTCCCTTATTCTTTTCTACTCTTACTCATCTTCTCTGTGTCTCGTTGCGAAATTTCCTATTCTTAATTACTCATCTTCTCTGTGTCTCTGCGCCAAATTTGTTGTCTTGTTCTGGGTATCAGGCGCGGATGCCGGAGACACCGATCAGGGCGTCGTTGGTTTCGCGGAAGCGGGTTACGACGATGGGCAGGATCTGGATGGCCACC
>JFJP01006112.1_pt1 | contig 10101 bp, 3 predicted proteins | sample 431651 | NCBI WGS metagenome assembly JFJP01 (sample SAMN02602958, study PRJNA72255) | Microbial mat metagenome, whole genome shotgun sequencing project. | biome: fresh water; feature: sink hole; material: water; isolation source: purple microbial (photo- and chemosynthetic) mats found in... | reverse complement strand
CCGCTAACAGAAACAACAGGTAATTCATCGATATGCTTCCCTCCCTACTCGCCCGCGACATTCAGCAAGGCTTACAACAATTCCTGATCACGGGTTTTGAGCCGTCTGACGATTTCATGCACGGGCTGATGCGCCGGTTTGTGGAGGATCAATCCGGTTGGCTCAAAGGCCCCTATTTGCAGGTGAGCCTGCCATTCACGCCGGGCAAGGCGGGAAGAAAATTCTTCACCGGCTTTGAAACAGAATTCCCAGGCCACAGCCATCAGGAACTGACCTGGCAACGTTTGTCCAGTCAGCACCTGGCGGACCACACCTTGGTGGCAACAGGCACTGGTAGCGGCAAGACTGAATGTTTTTTGTATCCTGTTTTAGACCATTGCGCGCGTGCCAGAAAAGCCGGTGAGGCGGGCATCAAGGCGCTGGTGATCTACCCCATGAATGCGCTGGCGACCGACCAGGCGCGCCGGTTTGCGCAGCTTGTTGCGGCGACTCCTGCCTTCGCTGGTTTGAGGGTAGGACTCTTTGTGGGTGGGTCGGTGGCCGATCCGGGCCAGGGCATGGTGATGACCCCCACCAGCGTGATCACGGACCGCGACACGCTGCGCAAGAACCCGCCCGACATTTTGTTGACAAATTACAAGATGCTGGACTACCTGCTGCTTCGCCCCAAGGACCGCAAACTGTGGGAGCGCAACACGCCCACTACGCTGCGCTACCTGGTCGTTGATGAGTTGCACACATTTGATGGAGCGCAGGGAACAGACTTGGCGCTGCTGCTGCGCCGGTTGCGCCATCGCCTGAAGACGCCTGCCGGCCATTTACTCTGTGCCGGCACATCCGCTACATTGGGCGGATCATCCGATACGGCTGCTTTGCGCGATTACGCACGCCAAATATTTGGTGCGCCGTTTGGGCCAGAGTCTGTCATTACGGAGAATCGCCAGTCTGTTGGCGTGTTCCTTGAGGACGCGATGGTGGACTTCATGTTCCAAAACCGCCCTGATTTGGCCACGGTGCTGGATTCCACTCGTTTCAAATGCACTGAGGATGCAGTTTCCGGATGGTTCGGTCTGTTTTTCCCGGATGAACCAGCACCCTCCGACGTGAAGGATGTGGCTTGGCGAATCCAGCTGAGTGACTACCTCAAGCGACACATTTTGTTTGTAAATTTGCTCAAACAGTTGAAGGGTGGCGTGGTCCACTATGGCGAGCTGACGGAGCGTTTGCAAAAAAACCTGCCGGTCGCGGCACACCCCCAAGTGCGGGAAGTGCTGGATGCCCTGCTAGTGCTAGTGGCTTGGGCACTCATTCCAAGCGCCAATGGCAAAACACTGCCATTGGTCAGCCTGCGGGTGCAGCTGTGGATCAGGGAACTGCGCCGCATGGTCGCCAAATTGGCGGTGGATGCAGAGGACGTTCGGTTGCGCAGTTCGGCTGACGTGGCTGCCAATCCGGACGGCGTTTACCTGCCGATGATTCAGTGCAGCGAATGCCACACCACTGGCTGGCTGTCGCGCATGGTGCAGGGCAGTAACCGGCTGTCCACCAAGCTCGATGAGATTTACAACTGCTGGTTTGCTGGCCGACCAGAGGCAACGAGACTTTACGCGGCGCAAAGCGTCAAGCGCCCCCAGGTGGAAGGTGTGGTTCAACATGCCTGCACAACTTGTGGGAATCTGCAGCAAGCCCCCGGTGCCTGCCAGGCCTGTGGTCAAGAGGAGTTGTTGGCGGTGTACAAAGTCATCGCCCAACGCAGCTTCTCCATTGGGCAGGTACAACACACGCGACATGACAACACCTGCCCGGCCTGCGGCAACCGTGACCGGTTATTGTTGTTGGGTGCCCGCAATGCTACGTTGGGCTCGCAGGTGGTGGAGCACAGCTGGGCCAGCCCGTTCAACGATGACAAAAAGCTGATTGCGTTCTCTGACTCGGTGCAGGATGCCGCCCACAGGGCGGGCTTCTTTGGCGCGCGAACCTACCTTAATAATGTGAGGACTGGTCTGGCCAAGGTGATCGATGAGCTGGCATGTCCAGGACTGAGCTGGGCGGACTTTTTGACACAGGCAGAGGCCCTGTTTGACACCCCTGGGTCAGTGTTGAATATGCCACCTGAAAAGCTGCTGGCAGAGTTCATTGGCCCTAACATGACCTGGCAGCGGGATTGGGCCGAGGAGTTGCTCAAAAAGAATGTGTTACCTGCGGCAAGTCGCTTGCCTGGAAAAGTGCGTAAGAGGCTGCTGTGGCAGGCGTACAGCGAATTCACTTATCTGAGCCATCGTGGACGGAACCTAGAGCGTATTGGCAAGGCCACTTTGTCTGTGCCAATTGATCGACTGGTGGTTGTCACGGAAACCCTGCTTCCCAAATTGCATGAACAGTTCGGGGCAAAAGGGCTCGACGGCGAAGTATTGGTTCAGTGGCTATGGGGATTGCTGACCCACCTGCGCAGACGAGGCGCGGTGATGCACACGGAACTGACTGCCTACGCCGCCGACGGAAATGTGTATGGTTTGATTCGATCTGGCGGGCGTGGGGAGTGGATGCCTTCAATGGGTGAGCGCACACCAAGACCAGTATTTTTGACATTGGGCCAGCAGCGCGACTTTGACAAGCTGACCAATACCCAGCGAAATAGTTGGTTTGACCGATGGGCTTTGGCTTGTCTGGGGCGGCAAATGCTACTTGCTCCAGGGATGGCCGCAGATATGTTTCATTGCGCCGCTGCGGTTCTTGAAGATGCAGGCATTTTGATTCGCACCAAAGACCATCAAGGCGATACTTTGGGTATCAATCCGCAGGCTTTGGTGTTTGATGTAACCACGGCCTACCTTGCCACGCCGCAGGGCAAAAGAAGATTGACTGTGCCTGCCAGCGCCGCAAGAGCTTTGCAGGGCATGCCTTGCATTGACGCAACTGAAGAGTCTTACGAAGACGTGTTGCCGACTGGTGGGTGGTTGTCTGACCGATTCAGTCAGGGTGACTTGCGCAGAGTGATTGCGGCCGAGCACACCGGGCTGCTGGAGCGTGCTGAGCGGGAAGCGCTTGAGATACGTTTCAAATCCAAGCAGCCCCGTGACTGGTATGAAAACCTGCTGTCTGCTACCCCGACGCTGGAAATGGGTGTGGATATTGGTGATCTGTCATCGGTGCTGTTGTGCTCTGTACCGCCCAACCAGGCAAGCTATTTGCAGCGCACTGGCCGCGCCGGACGGCGCGATGGCAATGCGATGACGACCACCCTGGCTGATGGCAGCAGCCCGCACGACCTTTATTTTTTTGAGGAAACCCAGGAGATGCTCTGCGGCGAGGTAGCTCCGCCTGGTGTCTTCCTGCAAGCAGCTGAGGTGTTGCGTCGCCAGTTGTTTGCTTTTTGCATGGATGACTGGGTGAGCGCAATCAGCACCGCAACTGCGTTTCCAGAAAAAACCTCAACCGCATTGGACGCAGTGGAGCAGGCGAACCCAACCCGCTTTCCGTACAACTTTTGCGACCATGTGCTGTCCAATGAACCCAAGCTGTTTGCTGCATTTGTGGATCTATTGGGCACCGATGTCAACGCTACCGTGCTCCAGCGCTTGCAAGACTTTATGCAGGGCCAGGGTGACACGGATGGCCTGCGCTCGCGTTTGCTGAAGTACCTGCAAGAGCTGGTGGAAGAGCGCAAGACCTATAAAAAGCGCAAGGAGCAAATCGACATCGCAAAGACCGCAGCGGCCCAGCGGCCTCAGGATGAGGCGACCATTGCCGAGATTGATGCCCTGCTGCGTGAGCGTGACAAGATGCTGGAGTTGATTGCCGAAATCAACAAGCGAGATCTGCTGAACACGCTGACCGATGCGGGCCTGATACCGAACTACGCATTTCCGGAGGCCGGGATTGAGCTGAAATCGGTGTTGTGGCGCAAGCGCGCAGCGGACGAACAAGGGCAGGGCGCTTATGTTGCCCTACCTGCCATCAAATACGAACGACCTGCGAACTCGGCGTTGTCTGAATTCGCGCCAGAAAACCGCTTTTATGCTAATCAGCGCAGGGTGGAAATAGACCAGATCAATATGAATCTGGCCAAGACCGAGATCTGGCGGTTTTGTCCCTCTTGCCACCACATGCAAAACCTGGAGGTGGAGGCCGACACCCATGCAGCATGCCCGCATTGTGGCGATGCCATGTGGGCTGATGCAGCTCAAAAAAGAACCTTGCTGAGGTTCCGCCAGGCCATTGCCAACAGCGACGACACCAAAGTTCGTATTGACGACAGTGTCGATGACCGCGAACCAAAGTTTTATATCCGCCAGCTGATGGCGGATTTTGAACCTAAGGACATTCGAGAGGCCTGGCAGATCAAGACTGGCTTGCCATTTGGTTTTGAATTTGTATCGCGGGTTACCTTCAGGGATGTGAATTTTGGGGAGTTGGTCAAGCCTGGTGAGTCGTTCAAGGTGGCTGACAAGGAATCGTCCCGGCCTGGGTTCAAACTCTGCAAGCACTGCGGCAAAGTCCAAAGGCCACCCAAAAACAGATTCGAACCGGTGGGCCAGCACCACAGCTTTGATTGCGCGAAGCACGGCAGCGAAGACCCAGCGAATTTGTTGGAGTGCCTGTATCTCTACCGCGAATTCACCTCAGAAGCACTCCGGATTTTGGTGCCCTATACCAAGTCTGGGGTGGATGAAGAAGTGGTTCAGTCATTCATGGCGGCGCTGCAATTGGGCTTGAAAAGGCGATTTGGCGGCAAGGTAGACCACTTGCGCCTGGTCACGCAGGATGAGCCCGGTAAAGATGGCGGCCCGCGGCGGCATTTTGTGATGTTGTATGACTCGGTGCCGGGTGGTACAGGGTACTTGCACCAATTGCTCGCCCAAGACGCGGGAACGCTGGCGGACGTACTGCGCATGGCGCTGGAGTCCATCAACAAGTGCTCGTGCAACGAGGATCCAGAAAAGGATGGTTGCTACCGCTGCGTGTACCAGTACCGGTTGGGGCGCAACATGAACCTGGTGTCCCGCGGCCGCGGTAAGGAAGTGTTGACTGAATTGGTCGCATCCCTGGACCAGCTGGAAAAGGTCGCCACGATTTCTGACATCTTCATCAACCCGAATTTTGATTCTGTTCTGGAGAGCCGCTTTATCGAGAGCTTACGTCGCCTTGGGGGCACAGCGGGTTTGGCCCCGGTGAAGTTGGTGCAAGACATCGTCAACGGAAAATCCGGTTACGTGCTGGAGGTATCAAATCAACGCTACCGAATTGAGCCGCAATGTAATTTGGGTCCTTCAGAGGGCGTGGCAGTGGCCAGCAAGCCAGACTTTGTGATCTGGCCGTGGCAGGGCGGGTCTGTCCGCAAGCCCGTTGCGGTGTTTTGTGATGGCTGGACCTATCACCAGAACTCGCTGCGCGAGGATGCGCTCAAGCGCAGCGCCCTGGTGGCCAGCGGAAAATTCTGGGTGTGGTCAGTCACGCATGAAGACGTGAAAGCGGCCCTGTCTGGTGCAGCGGGGACGGACCTTGATTCGCCCTTGGTGGCGGCCTGTCGTCATGACGGCTCGACGGCACCTGTGAGTCTGCCCAGAGCAGGGCAAGGTGCGTTCAGCCACCACAGTGTGTTTCAACTGTTAAGTTGGCTGGCTACGCCGATGGCTCCCTCTAGCGGCATTGACACGGCTGTCACGCAAATGCAGCGCAATGCGCTTTGGCTGGGTTTTTTGATGGTGCCCTCAACCCCTGCCGAGTTGGCCCAGGTGAAAGTCGAATGGGCAAACTGGCTGCAGCCATTGCCGGCCTGGCTGCAGTCGCCTGGCAAGGGCTTTGTACCGAGCCTGTCACGCAAAGACTTTTATCCGGTCGTGGCAGCATCATGGCCGTTAGCTTGTGCCCAAGGTCCAATGGAGGACTTCAGCAGTCCGGGTGTTCTGGTGCTTGATGATCTGATGGAGTCGCAGAGGCTGCATTTGCCATGGCGCAGATGGCTTGCGCTATTTAATACGCTGCAAACTTTGCCGGGTATGGTGTTAGTGACAAGCATTGGAATTCAGGCGGGAGATGTTGAACTGCTTCACGCAACACCTGACAAACCCGTCGTGCCCGCTGGATCATCAGACCAAGCTGCCCTGTCACAAGAATGGTCTGAAGTGATGGGCTTGACGTTGGATGTCTTGAGAACGGGTTTGCGTCAATTAGCCATGATGGGCGCTCATCCCCCAGTGATTGGGCATGAGCTGGCCGACGAGCGTGGCAGGGTGGTGGCCGATGCGGAAATGGCTTGGTTGGCGGAACATGTGGTGATACTTACTTTTGACCAGGCTGACCTGGGACCTGCTTGGCTTGAAGCGGGTTGGCAAGTGCTGCTGCTGGATGAGTCAGGCGCCACCATCAATGCTTCAGACTGGACTTTTGCCGTTGCAGAGAAGTTGGGTATTGTGGAGTTGAATGAATCAAACGAGGGAGCATCAGCATGAGCCTAAAACCTAAAGTCGCCTTGTCACAGGATTTCCTGTTTCAGTTGGCGAAGCTGCCGTCAAGCGCCCAATCCAAGGTGCTGAAATGGGCTGTCAAGTTCCAAGCAGATCCCAAAAGCCCCGGTATCAATTACGAAAAAATCAATGCGGCACGCGATCCCAACCTGAAATCGGTCCGCATTGATCTGGACTGGCGCGGCATTGTTTTCAAGCCAGACAGTGGTGACGTGTATGTGTTGTTGCATGTTGATCACCATGACCCGGCTTATCGCTGGGCTGAACGCAGAAAGATTGCCATCAACCCAGTGACAGGGGCCATGCAGATTGTGTTTGTGGAAGAAGTGGCATCACCATTGAAAGCTGATGTCATCCCAGCCGCCACAGTGGCATCGCCAGAGGCGCCGGCAACACCCCCACCGCTCTTGTTTGCCGGTCTTTCAGATCGTGAACTCATGAGTCTTGGTGTGCCACAGGATTGGATCGGACGCATTCAGGCAGTTCAAAATGAAGACGAGTTGGATGAATTGCAGGGCAGTTTGCCAGTAGAGGCTTATGAGGGACTGTTCTTGGTGGCGGCAGGCGACACGCTGGATCAGGTTTTAACGTCACGCGAAACGCGAGTAGACCGCAGCATTGACACCGAAGATTTTGTGACAGCTCTTGCGACTGCGGAGTCGCAGGCACGGTTCGTGGTGGTCGAAGACGACGAAGCCATGCTGGCCATCATGAATGCACCCTTGGCGCAATGGCGCGTATTTTTGCACCCAACACAGCACAAATTGGCGACTGGGGACCGCAGTGGCCCGGTGCGTGTTTTAGGGGGAGCGGGCACAGGCAAGACTGTCGTGGCCATGCACCGAGCAAAATGGTTGGCGGATAACCGTACGAGTGGCGCACAGAAGGTTCTATTCACCACATTTACCAAAAATTTGGCAACAGACATCGAAGACAACTTGAAGACGCTTTGTTCACCCAAAACGATGGCGAAGATTGAAGTGCGTAACCTGGATGCGTGGGTTCATGGGTACATGCGTTCGCGCAAGCTAGAACACAAAATTGTGTATGACCGAAGCAAAGATGGCGCATTGCAAGCGTGGCAGGCCGCCATGGCGACAAAGGATTCGTCTATTGATCTTCCTGTGAACTTTTATGAGATTGAGCTTGAACAGGTCGTGTTGGCCCAAGGTGTGACGTCGCGAGACGAATACCGTAGCGTTAGAAGAACCGGGCGAGGTGTTGTTTTAAGTCGTGCCAAGCGCGATGCCATTTGGCCAGTGTTTGAAGAGTATCGCGGTCAACTGACCTCACGAAAACTCAAAGAAGTCGACGATGCCTACCGTGAAATTGCCAGTTTGCTGGAACAAGAAAGCGAAAGCGCAAAGAAACTGCCTTACAGCAGTATCTTGATCGATGAAACTCAGGATTTTGGTCCACAGGCGCTCAAGCTGCTACGGGCCATGATTCCTCATGGCTCAAATGATCTCTTTTTTGTAGGAGATGGCCATCAGCGCATTTACACCCGCAACCGTGCCGCCATGAGTAAATGCGGGATCGACATTCGCGGGCGATCCCGCAAGCTGTACCTCAATTACCGCACCACAGATGAGATTCGTCGCGCTGCGGTGGCTTTGCTTGAAGGTTGCGACGTGGATGATCTTGACGACGGGCATGATGAAACACGCCGGTATAAGTCTTTGTCGCATGGTCCAGTACCGTTGGTGATGGATGTCAACGCAATGGAGCAGGCTATTGAGCTGACCATTGCCAGTGTCAAAAAATGGCGAGAGGACGATGCGGGTGGGCAGGTCAACAGCACATGTGTCATAGCGAGTAGCCAAGCTGTTCGAGATTCATTGGCTAAGCAATTTACTGTAGCTGGTTATGCGATATCCGTCATTGATGCCAACCAAAATGCACCTGCAGATGTCAACGCCATTTCCTTTGCGACTATGCACCGGGCCAAAGGACTGGAGTTTGATCGTGTCATTGTGGTCACACCATCGTCCTATCTTGGATCGCCGCAGGACACGGAGAGTCAGCGCAAGTTGATTTATGTGGCTTTGACGAGAGCAAAACGGGAAGCGATTTTGGTAAAAATTTGATGTGATCAAAAAGTGCCCAAAACCGGATGATGTGGGTGCTTGTATGTGTCATACCAATACCGATGTGCCCGACGGGATTGCGATGTGCTCACGGCACACCAAAGTATTTGACTTGGGCGGATTCAAAATTTTGCCGGAGAGTTACGTGATGGTTATTAGTCAAAACCTCAACCCAAGCGAGGCTGTCTCCCAGAGGAGGTTGGCTCACCATGGAGTCGGAATCATTTTGCCGCAAGCAAAAGAATATCTGCCAGCACCCGTGAACCTGGAGTGGCACGCCACTCAGGTGTTCAAAAAACCTGTGCGTCCAGACTGACGATTTGGAATGCTTTGCCAACGACCGGTCAATCAAAAAACACCTCTTTCAGCATGTCAGTGCAATCCCTGATGGCAGCCACCACCTGAGGGATGGCCTCAGTAACCTCCGTCTCACGCTCAATAACAAACTCCGCCGTCAATATCAGTTGCTGAAGCCGGTCATAGGGGTCGGCTACCTGGCAGACCTTGGCAAAGTCCAGCAAACCCTGGCGTGCTGCAAAAAATGACTTGAAGCCGCACAAGTCCAGGGCCAGAACATCTTCGGGGATGTAAGCAGTGGTGTTGACAATATCAAAGGCCGGAGCCAATCGACAATCTGTGCTGGTGGGGTCGGTGTACAGCATGCCAAAATTCTTCAAATGGGCATCCCCATTACCCACCAGACAAGACAGGACCACCATGTCAAATAATGCTTGCAAAGAGGGTGTAACGTAGGCAGCAGAAGCGAAAGCAGCTATCAATTTTGCAACATGGGTGTAGCTGGTCTTGTATTTCTCGCGGGCATTGAAGCCCGCCAGCGCAGCCATGTCCTCGAACCCAATCGGTGCGCCAGCGGTGGTGCGGTCAAAGCGCTGCATGACGAACAGCTCTTTGTTTTTTGACAAATAAAAATCGGGCACCGGCATGCCGGCTTCTTTGGCAATGCTCATGCAAAGAAATTCGTTAGCCGCCAAGCCTGGGTAATCGTCGCGTCCGCTCTTGACGATCAATTCAGGTGTCACCACGGTGGCTTTGCTTTGGCTGGACTCCATCACCTGCGGCACCAATACTTTGGGTTGCACGCCAGAGATGCCAGTGCGCCAGATGTACTTGTTGACCAGTTCATCAAACAAGTTTTCAGTGCCGTCCCAAGCCAGGATTTCGCTCAGGCGCTCCCCCGGCGCCGACTGCCTTGCCAGCGGATTGATGAAGTCTGATTGCACCTGGAGGCGGCCGATAGGGGATTGCCCACCCGACAAAGCCAACAACATCATGGGCTCCAAAGTGACGATTTTGGCCAAACGGTTTTGCAGTTCTTCCAGCAAAAAGCCTTCAGGTAAATTCATCTGAAAAACCGGGTGCAACTGGTCATAGGAATACTGTGCCTTGCGCACCGGCATGGTCAGGCTGACAGCCGCAGCGTCTGTGGCGCGTCCGTAACCAAACAGATATTGACTATGTTCGTGGCTCAGTTCGCCCGCATCTCCTTGCGGTGTGCTCACATGAAGCTGCAGGGCGCTCATTGAAAA
>JFJP01036491.1_pt1 | contig 10102 bp, 12 predicted proteins | sample 431651 | NCBI WGS metagenome assembly JFJP01 (sample SAMN02602958, study PRJNA72255) | Microbial mat metagenome, whole genome shotgun sequencing project. | biome: fresh water; feature: sink hole; material: water; isolation source: purple microbial (photo- and chemosynthetic) mats found in... | reverse complement strand
TCTTCCTGGCTGAAGAGGAGAACGAACTGGCCATCCTGCGCACCGACATCAAAAACTACGTTGATCAAATGCGCGCCAAGTTCATCATCGGCAACGAATCCGTCGCTTCTGGCTGGGAAACCTACCAAAAACAGCTGAACCAGATCGGTTTGCCGCGCTACATGGAACTGCACCAGAAAGCGCTCAACAGATACAATAAATAAACGCCTTCGTACCGGAACAGTATGACCGACAAAAAAAGCCCGCAAATCCTTATTTGGTAAGGACTTGCGGGCTTTCTATTCTGGAGAATACCGGAATCGAACCGGTGACCTATTGATTGCGAACCAATCGCTCTAGCCAGCTGAGCTAATTCCCCGTACTTGAATTATCATACAGCAAATACCATTTGATTTCAAGCATCTTTGGCGGTAGTATGTAGGCAAGATTGAAGGATGGCTGGATGAAAATGAAAAAATCGCCGATCGCGGGTCTGTTCGCCGCTGTTTTGATTGCCGGAACGCTGGTCGGCTGTACCTCGCCGGGGAACGGAGCGGACAAAGCGCCTGCCCAAAAAGCTTCGGCGCCGGTAAAGCCCGGGGATACCCTGCGGGACCGGCTTGCCGGAAAAACCTGGCTCCTTTCGGGATATGACGCGGGAAGCGTCTTCGTGCCGCTAGAGCCGGGACACGGCAGCACCGCATGGATACTCTTTCTCCCCGACGGCAAGCTGAACGGAACGACGGGGATCAATACCTTTTCCGGAAGCTGGAAACTGGGCGCAGGATCGGGTTCCGGCGCGGGGACCAGTCTCGCCATTACCGTCGGGGGAATGACCCGGATGGCGGCACCGAACGAGATCGCCGCAAAGTTCGAACAGGACCTCGTCCGGGAACTCGGCCAGGTGCGGCGCCTGAAAACGGGAAAGGATTCCATCCTGCTCGCGGACGCGCAGGACAAAACCCTTCTCCAGTTCATCTACCGGGGCGAAGCGTCACTTTTTTGACTTGTTCACGCCCTGATAACTTGCCAAAAACTTTTCCCGGTCATTCACCATCAGGCTCGGCTGGCCGGTCGCGTCGAGCGTATCGCGCCACAGCGAGCCGTCTGGATCGATGTAGTTCTTCTTGCTGATGACCACGCTGATCGGCAGATGCACGAATTTGGTATGGACGAGGCCTACTATCAGTTTGGTCTTGCCTGCCATCGCCGCGTGGACCGCGTTGTTGCCGAGGCGCTCGCAGTAGATCGAGTCGATGGGAGCCGCCGGTGCCGAGCGGATCTGGTAGCTCGGGTCGATGTACTTGAGGTTGATGTGCAATCCGATCGACTTGAAATACCCCTGTATCTTGTCACGGAGAAAGGTGCCGATATCGGCGAGTTTCTTGTTGCCTGAATCGTCGGTGCCGCCCTCGCTCTTCAACAGGTCCTGCCCCGCGCCTTCGGCCACGACGATCACCGCATGGTGGCGCTTGCGGAGGCGTTCTTCAAGATGATGCAGGAAGCCGTTCGGGCCTTCAAGCTCGAAGGGAACTTCGGGAATAAGCACGTAATTGGCCTCATGGCTCGCGATCGCGGTGTGGGTGGCGATGAATCCCGCCTCGCGGCCCATCAGCTTGACGAGGCCGATGCCGTTGATCTGGGAATGGGCTTCCATGTGCGCCGCGGCGACCGATTCGGCGGCCTTCACCACGGCGGTATCGAATCCGAAGGATTTCTGGATGAATGACAGGTCGTTGTCCACGGTTTTCGGGATGCCGACGACGGAAATCTTCAGCTTGCGTTTTTCGAGTTCCTCGGCGATTTCGAGCGAACCTCGCTGGGTTCCATCGCCGCCGATGATGAAAATCATGTTGATGTTCAGGTTTTCGATGGCGTCCGCTATCTCGATGACCCGGTCGCCGCCGCCGCGCGAGGTGCCCAGGATCGATCCTCCGGTCTTGTGGCAGTCGTCGACCACTTCGGGCTGCAAAGGCATGATCTCGAAGCCGTATTCGGGAATGAGTCCCTTGAAGCCGAACCGGATGCCGCTGATGCGCCTGACGCCGTACCGGTTCCAGAGACAGCGGACGACGGCACGGATTACGTCGTTCATGCCCGGACAAAGGCCTCCGCACGAAACGATTGCGGCGTTGACATGATTGGGGTTGAAGAATATTTTTTCGCGCGGGCCGGCTTTCTCGAGAAGCTCGGAACGCTTCTCGGGGCCGACGACCTGACCGACGGCCGCATCCAGGTAATACCGGATAAAATGCTCTTCCGTCACGTAATTCGCGACAAAATCGCCAATATTGTTGGAAAGCTCGATGGGCGAGGTAACCTTGCAAGGTCCCAAGGTGGAAATAGTAAAATCGAACGTCTCGTCGGCCATGAAAAACTCCTTCCGGAACACGCGTTTATTTCAATAAATAGAATTATATAGTGAACGGGTTCGTAAAACAATAGACAACTTGACCGTTACAGCCCTTCCTTAGTATGTTGGAGCGATACCTTTTTTTGGAGTAACACCATGATGGAAGATGCGGTAAAGAAAGCCCTCGAGGACATCCGCCCCCAGTTGCAGGCTGACGGCGGCGACATAGAGTTCGTATCGGTTTCGGAAGACGGAAAGGTCCTGGTTACCCTGACCGGCGCCTGCGGATCCTGCCCGATGGCGACCATGACCCTCAAGATGGGAGTAGAAGCCCATCTCCTTAAAACCGTTCCCGGAGTCACCGAAGTAGTCCAGGCATAAAGCAGATGGAACGCTCTTCATTTCTTCCGGTTTCCCGCGCGGACATGGAAGAGCGACGCTGGACCGGGTGCGATTTTGTTTTCGTGACGGGTGACGCCTATGTCGACCACCCGTCCTTCGCCGCGGCGCTTCTGGGCCGGCTCCTCGAGGCCGAAGGCTACCGCGTATGCATCCTTGCGCAGCCGCGCACCCGGGGTCCGGAAGCCGCCGCCGATTTTCTTCGCTTCGGCCTGCCGCGGCTCGGCTGGCTCGTAAGCGCCGGGGCCATGGATTCGATGGTAGCCCGTTACACCGCCAACAACAAACCCCGTTCCGAAGACGAATATTCCCCCGGGGGCAAACCCGGATTCCGCCCCGACCGTGCGCTTCTTGCCTACACTTCCAAAATTCGCGAAGTTTCCAAAAACATCCCCGTCATTGTCGGCGGCATAGAAGCGTCGCTCCGCCGCTTCGGCCATTACGACTACTGGTCGGACACCCTCAAGCGCTCGATTCTGCTCGACACCAAAGCCGATCTTCTGGTCTACGGAATGGGCGAACGCCCGATCCTCGAAATCGCCGCCCGATTGCAAGCAAGTGCCGGTTTGAAAGAAGCCGCGACCGGTGCAACAGCGGCGGGAACCGACAGTTCCGCACCGATCGCCCGCACTAACAACCTAAGGGGTATCCGCGGAACCGTCTGGCGCACCGGAAAAGAATCCGATGTACCGGCTGAAGCGATCAGGCTTCCGTCCTTCGATGCGATCAAGCAGTCCCGGGAGGATTTTTGCGCCTCGTACCTCCTGCAGGAACAAAACACCGATCCCCTGAACGCGCATGTCCTCGCCGAACAGAGCGAAGGACGCTTTGTGGTGCAGGAATTGCCTTCATTCATCCTGGACCCCGCGGCCTTCGACCGGGTGATGGAGCTGCCCTACACCCGCGAATGGCATCCCGACTATACGGAAGCAGGCGGCATTCCGGGACTCGAGGAAGTGCGATTTTCGCTTACCAGCTGCCGCGGCTGTTTCGGCGCCTGCGCCTTTTGCGCGATCACCTTCCACCAGGGACGACAGATACAGGCCCGCAGCCACGAATCCCTCGAACGTGAAGCAGTTTTGTTGACCAAACACCCCGATTTCAAGGGCTACATCCACGACGTCGGCGGCCCGAGCGCCAATTTCCGAGTGCCCGCCTGCGCCAGACAGGCAGAACACGGCGCCTGCCCCGACCGTCAATGCCTCGGCGACGTCCCCTGCCCCGCACTGCGGCCGGATCACAAGGACTATGTCAGCCTGCTGCGGCGGCTCCGCGCCGTTCCCGGAGTCAAGAAAGTATTCATCCGCTCGGGAATCCGTTACGACTATGTACTTCTCGACCCCGATCCGGACAAGACCTTCCTCAAGGAACTCTGTGAATTCCACATTTCGGGCCAGCTTAAGGTCGCCCCGGAACACACCTCGAACCGGGTTCTGTCCCTGATGCGTAAAAGCACCGTCGAAATGTACCATTCGTTCGAAAAAGCGTACCGGGAGACGAACCAATCGCTCGGGAAAAAACAGTTCCTCGTTCCGTACTATATCGCAAGCCATCCGGGAGCAACCCTGGAAGACGCACTGCACACGGCCCTCGAACTCAAGAAAAGCGGTTTTATCCCCGACCAGGTACAGGATTTCTATCCTACCCCGGGGACGCTCGCGACCTGCATGTACTGGACCGGCCTCGATCCCTCCACCGGCGACGAGATTTTCGTTGCACGCGGCGCCCACGACCGGGCCCTGCAACGGGCCCTCCTCCAGTTCAATAAACGGGAAAACCGCACCCTCGTCCTCGAAGCCCTCCGGAAACTCGGCCGGGAAGACCTGATCCCCCGCCTTTTGTCCCGTAAATCGCCTTAGCCCCTCATAACCTATTCCACTTGCCGATCCACGCAGGAATGTGTTATTTTCATTTTACCCTACCAAGAAGGAATTTTTATGACAATTTCCAAAGACAGCGTAGTCAGCATCGAGTATACGCTCACTGACAGCGAAAACGAAGTACTTGATTCATCCGAGGGAACAGGCCCTCTCGAATATCTGCACGGGCACAACAATCTCATTCCGGGACTTGAAAAGGAACTGAACGGGAAAAAAGCCGGCGATACCTTTAAAACCTCGGTTGCGGCCGTGGACGCGTACGGCGAATACCAGGACGAACTCGTGGTAGAAGTCGAACGCTCTCAATTCCCCGACGACGTCGAAATCACCGAAGGCATGCAGTTCGAAGCGGGCGGTCCCGACGGATCGCGGGTCGTAACGGTAACCGCGGTAAACGAATCCAAGGTAACCGTCGATGCCAACCATCCCCTCGCTGGCGAAGTCCTCCACTTCGACGTGAAGGTCGTATCGGTCCGTGAAGCCACCGAAAAGGAAAAGACCGACGGTCTCGAATCCTCGGGCTGCGGATGCGGTTGCGGCGAGGGCGGATGCGGCGATGACTGCGAGTGCGACGACGAAGGCTGCGGTTCGGGCGGCTGCGGTTGCGGCCATTGATGCCGAAAAAGAACCGGTCGACTGGCCGGTTCTTTTTTTATCCCCGAGGCTCTTCTACCGATAAAACCGACCGCATGACTGCCTGGTTCGGTGCTCTTTGTTTCTTCCTCTCCACCATCGAATACATGATCCCCAAGCCCCTGCCGTTCCTGCGCCTCGGCCTGGCCAATCTGCCCGTCATGCTATCCATAAATGTACTTCCGCTTCCCTCGTTTTTCGTGCTTGTATCGATCAAGATCCTCGGCCAGGGGCTGATCGGAGGCACCCTTTTTTCGTACATTTTCCTGTTTTCCGCGGCAGGAACCGCGGCATCGGCCCTCGTCATGCTCGCCTTGAAAAAGACGTTTCCCCACGGTCTATCCTATATCGGTATCAGCGTGGCGGGCGCCTTTGCGTCGAATGCGGCCCAGCTGATTCTGGCGCGATATTACATATTCGGTGAGAGCGCCTGGTACATCGCACCCCCCTTTCTTGCCGTCGGGGCCGCGAGCGGAACCCTCCTCGGTCTGTTCGCCAACGCCTTTGCCGCAAAATCCCGCTGGTACGCCGACGTCGTATCGGGAAACATCACATTCGCGGAGGTTCGAAAACCGGGGCTCGTTGCGGACCCGACGAAAAAGAGGGTTTTCAATACACCGGTTTTCCGCTTCTGTGCGGGAATGACCATGCTGCTCGCCCTGTCGTGCTTCTGGATTCCTCCCGGATCAGACTGATTCCGGTCATCGGCATGGCAGGAAGCATCATCGTCTTCAATTTGTTCGTTCCCTTCGGTAAAGTACTCTGGTCGCCGTTTTACCTGCCAATAACCGAAGGAGCGCTCCTTTCGGGCGTAAAAAAAGCCCTCACGGTTGAGGGCATGATTTTCATATCTCGCTGGATGCTCAAGCCGGGTTTCAGTCTGCCCGGGAAGGCCGGCATCCTCGTGACGCAGGCATTCGATATTCTCGGTCACTTGACGGATGGCGCAAAAAAGATCGACCGGAAAAACATGATCGGAAGCATCGACGCAATCATGTACGGACGCGATTGAGGCCTTCTATCGCATCCTTGTAGTCGGACCGCAGTTTGATCGCCCGCTGGTAGGCATCGGTGGCACCCTTCTTGTCGCCGACCGTTTCGCGCACGGTTCCCAGACGGTACCACCACAGCGAGATTGCCGGTTCGAGAAGCACCGCGGCAGAATACGCGATATCGGCCTTGTTGTACTGCTTGCCAAGCCGATATATCTCTCCCACGAAAAAATACGCGGTACTGATCCGTTCGCCCCTGGGCGCCGCATCGATGTATTTTTCCATGTTTTTAAGGGCTTCCTTGTGCGAACCCAGATAAAAATAACTCTCGGCCAAGGTTTCGACAATCCGGTAATCGGTATTTATCTTGAGCGCCTCGGTGGCCGTGTTGACGGCATCCCGGTATTTTCCCAGCCGCATCTGGGACCAGCTGTAAATGGTGTATGCATCCATGTTTTTGGGATTATCGAGCAGATCCTGTTTGCAAATTTCGATAGCCTGGGTATATGCCGCCTGAGCATCCTGGGTCCGGCCGATGGCTTCTAGATCCCGGCCGTTCCGGTACAGTTTGAGCGCATCGGGTTTATCCTGGGCTGCGAGAGCGAAAATCGCGATGAAAGCAAAAATCACGGAGACAATACTTCGTTTCATGACTCTACTATGTCCCTTTTGACGGTTTTTTTCAACCATCCGGATAAAGTGCCTTTAGAGTCTATTATTGTATCAGGGGAAGGACAGAAATGGAATTACCTGCAACCCCCGACATGGTAAGGATATGCGGGGCATGCAGGCAATGTGGTTTGGTTTATTCGGTTTTTCCGCTTTTCTTTTTCTCTTTCTCTTTCCGTTTTTCTTTCAGGGTGAGAACCGGTTTCTTTTTTTCTTCGGCTTTACCTTTGTCTTTACCTTTGGCCATGTCAAAACCCTCCTTACAAACAGTAATTGATTATAATGTAAACCAGATTCGGCATTTTTCCAACAATTTTCTTAAAAAAGGATGGGTTTGCCCCCATTTGCGGTCTGTTCCATCAAAATTTGCGAATAGTGCGATTCCCGCTTCGCAAGACCGGGACTCGAGGATTTGCTGTATTTCATCAGAATACGCGCTTCCCGCGGAAAAAAGAATATCTTTCGCGGCCTGGTTCCGCCGACGCTGTACGCCTCGACGGGAATGCGTTCGGTATCGAGAAATTCGAAAGCGAAGGAAATGTTCATTTTTGGAATATTGTAGGTCGCTTCTTTTTGGTAATCGAGAACCGCGCTTCCGCCGAATACCTTGGCTTTGAGTTTGTTTTTCTGGCCGCCCTTTTTCAGAATATCGTTTATGAGGACTTCCATCGCATTAACTCCGTATTTGGCGTTGGTCGACAGGATTTCGCCCGTTACGGCATGCGGAAACGGAAGCATGAAATGGTTCAATCCCCCGATCTTCAGATCCGGATCGTACAATGCGACGGAGATGCAGGAGCCGAGCAGGGTCGATATGACGACATCTTCCCGGGAAGCGTAAAATTCACCGGGACCGATATATTTTTCGGGTTTGTCAAAATGGATATTCATCTTGAGAATATCCGAAGAAGGGTCGATCAAGGGATTACTTTTTTAATGGTCTCGATTAGTTTTTCGTTGTTGAACGGTTTGACGATCCATCCGGTCGCGCCGGCCTTTTTGCCTTCCTCCACGACCGAACCCTGCGACTCGGTGGTCAATACGAGTATCGGAACGAATTTGATGCCATCCGTCTCCCGGATTTTCTTGACCATGGTCAATCCGTCCATATTGGGCATATTTACGTCCGTTATGACGAGCTGGACTTTCTGTTCGCCGAGCCGCTTGAGACCTTCGGCCCCGTCCGAGGCCTCGAACACGGTATAGCCGTTCTGTTCGAGTATGAAGCGGACGCTCTGTCGTATCGAAACCGAATCGTCCACCACTAGAATTGATGCGCCCATTACAATCTCCTTCCCGATATCCGGGACTCTGATACTCCCAGTTTAGTATTTTCATACGGGTATTGCAAGAAAAAATCGTTCAACGCGCAAGACTTTTCTTGATCACGAAATCGGCGATCTGCTCCAGCGGAAGGATCTTGTCGATCGCGCCGAGCTTGATCGCCTCCTTGGGCATGCCGAAAACGATGCAGGAAGCCTCGTCCTGGGCGATGGTATAGGCGCCTGCGGTTTTCATCTCGAGAATTCCGCGGGCACCGTCATCGCCCATCCCGGTCATGATGACGCCGATGGCGTTCTTGCCCGCATACCTGGCGGTGGAACGGAAAAGCACGTCGACCGAGGGTCGATGACGGCAGACGAGCGGTCCGCTCCGGACCTCCACGAAATACCGGGCACCCGCCCGTTTGAGCAGTATATGCTTGTTTCCCGGGGCTATCAGCACGCGACCCCGAAGCACGGAATCGTTGTCTTCCGCTTCCTTGATGCTCACCTCGCAGATGCCGTTGAGCCTGGACGCGAAGGCGGCGGTAAAATGCTCGGGCATGTGCTGCACGATCACCACGCCGGGACAGTCGATGGGGAGTCGCTCAAGGAAGGTTTTCAGGGCCTCGGTCCCTCCCGTCGACGCACCGACGACGATGACGCTTTCGGTCGTATCGATCGATATGTTGTGGGCGGGCATGGGCATGATGACGTCCGCGGTCAGTTTGGGCGCAACGGTATGCATGGAATGCGCTATCTTCTTGACCTTCGTCAGGTTCGCGGCACGGACCGCGTCGCAGATCATCACGCGGGATTCCTCGATGAATTCCTTGGTGCCCACTTTCGGTTTCTGGATGATGTCCACGGCGCCGAACTGCAGGGCCTGGAATACGTTCTGCGAGCCTTCCTCGGTCTTGCTCGAGCATATGATGACCGGCAGCGGATGCTGGGTCATCAGTTTCTTGAGAAAGGTCAGACCGTCCATGCGGGGCATCTCGATGTCGAGGATGATGACGTCGGGTACGTTGTTCTTCAGTTTCTCCGCGGCATCGTAGGGATCGGACGCAGTGGTCAGGACGCTGATGTCGTCTTCGAGGGACAGCACCTGGGAAAGGGTTTGCCGGACTACCGCCGAATCGTCGATTATCATAACCTGGATCATGTGCTACCCCTGAATCTTGTTTTGATACACCGCCGAGGCTATGTTCTGCAGCGGCAAATTGACGTTGCCGATATTTTCCGAATGTCCCATGAACAGATAACCGCCCGGCGCCATGTGCGCGTAAATCTCGGCCAGGACCCGGTGCTGGGTGGGCCGGTCGAAGTAGATGAATACGTTCCGGCAGAATACGATGTGGTACTTTTTCCGTATCGGGTACGAGCTGTCCATGAGATTGAGCCTGCCGAACCGGATTTTGTCCCGTATCGCGCTCTTGAACCGTATCGTCTTCTGGGCGGGATCCCTGCTCTTCAGGCAGTACGATTTTTTTTGGGCGGCCGGAATTTTGGCGGCCTGATGTTCGGTGTAAATTCCGGCCTGGGCGACCTGTAATACCTTTGATGATATGTCCGTGCCGAGAATACGCCAGGAAAAACGGCGGTTCTTCCGCGCGAACTCCTCCATGACCATCGCGATCGTATAGGCTTCCTGCCCGGTGGAAGCCGCCACGGACCAGATATTGATCTCGTCGAGGTTTTTTTTGAGGATCAGCTCCGGCAGGATCCTGGCCTCAAGGAGGTCGTAATGATGGGACTCGCGGAAAAAATCCGTTTCGTTCGTGGTGACCTCGTCGATAAGATGCTGGATTTCCTTTTCGAACCCGGAAGGACTGAATACATATGCGCAATACTCCTCGTACGAATGCATGCCGAGCGCCCGCAGCCGTTTGGCGAGCCGGGACTCGAGCATTATCTTCTTCGAGGGCGGAATCT
>JFJP01012466.1_pt1 | contig 10102 bp, 9 predicted proteins | sample 431651 | NCBI WGS metagenome assembly JFJP01 (sample SAMN02602958, study PRJNA72255) | Microbial mat metagenome, whole genome shotgun sequencing project. | biome: fresh water; feature: sink hole; material: water; isolation source: purple microbial (photo- and chemosynthetic) mats found in... | reverse complement strand
TAAATCACCCCACTGCATTTTTCATGGGAGCGCCGCCCAACAGATGCAGGTGGATGTGGAAGACGGTCTGCCCAGCGTGCGCGTTGGTATTGACCACAAGACGGTATCCGCTTTCGGCAATGCCCTCTTGCGAAGCAAGTTGTTTGGCTATGATGAAAAGCCGCCCAATCAATGGTTCATCTTCACTGGTGAGCAGGTTGACCGAGTCAATGTGCCTGTTTGGGACGATCAAAATATGAGTCGGCGCGGCAGGGCGCAGATCACGGAAGGCTGTCACGGAAGGCTGTCACCTGTTCGTCACGGAAGACAGTTGTGCTGGGAATTTCTCCCGCAATAATTTTGCAAAAAACGCAGTCGGTCATTTTGGTTCCTTAAAGTGAAGGTGACAATCACCTATGGTTTATGGCGTTGGCATTTTTCCATAAATGGGTTCGCAAACGGCATCGTAATATTCAAATTCTATGGCTTTGTTTTTTCTTGCAAACTCCGCCGCCTGATTGCCCGTGACACGCACAACATCAATTGCATCGAGAACCTGGTCTTGCGAGTAACGCGGAAGCGTCATCAACGGGTCTTGGATTTTGCCCTCGGGTAGATACGTTGGTCGTTCGGGATCGAAATCATCGGCAAGCGGAACCCAGTTGTACATTACAGGACCTCGGGAGTTAGCCGTAAACCCAAGTTGATATCCCAGAATACGCGCGGCTTCCACTGGGCGCTGTCCAAATCCGCCGTTGGGCCAGATAAATGCGATGGGAGTTTTGGCATAGCGATCAGCAAAGGCGGTAATGGCGCCTTTGAGTTCGCGTGAGATCACGACCTTAGACGAGTCGTCTGACAGAACCGTTCCAGGAATTACACCTTGTGCCTGATGGTCCACCCAGCCTTCGAATTCCAGGTCCACGTTTTCCTGCCACAGGGTTTCGGGGGTGTCAGGGTCACTGACCCAGCCATTGACGACGGGCCAACCCCACAAATCATGATATTCCTTGAATCTCTTAAAGTCACTTACCGAATGACTGTTGTCCTGAATCAGCAAAACCGAGCGTATCGGAATTTTTCCATTGCGCTCCATAAATGTAAGCAATTGCTGTGTGGTAATCGCCTTAAAGCCCTGTCTGCGCAACTGCGCCATGATCCTGTCAAAATCATACAGAATATCTTCGTTGAACATGACGATCATGACCACCGTTCCTGGCGCGGCATTTAATCGATTCCACCTGTTGATTAAATAGATGCATGAGTCTTCAATATAGGTGCGGGGGGTGTCCAGCGGATTTAAGTAGCTGGATTGAAATACAGTCAATGAAGGGAATGGCGTTGCCTGCGCCAATTCACTGGGTTGTTCGGGTACAGGCTCCAATGTAGTCGTGAACGGCTCACAAGAGATCAGAATAAAAACAATTGTGAGGATGGCTGCAAAACGATAAAAAATATGTTTGCCTGAATTATTCATGGGGTTATTGTAAACGAAATCCAAGTCTGTAAAAACAGGGCGTTTCAGCCCTGTTTTCTGAGTTCGAAAGTTTTAACTCCGAAGCACAAAGATGCCAAAACACGCAAGCAGAGTTTTTGCATTTCAGCTTATTTATGGCGCGGCGGGAATCTGTCCGTACGTGGGCGCGCAGACAATATCGTAATACTCAAGTTCGGCGGCTTTATTTTGCTCGGCATACAACGCAGCTTCCTCTCCGATGACACGAACAACATCGATGTTCGCACGGGCGCCTTCGCTCCAGTAACGGGGCAAGGTCATAAGTGGATTGCCCGCGGGGGTTTCGGGAATCGCCATTGGGTTAGACTGGCTAACGGCGTCTGCCTGCGGAACCCAGTTATACATCACAGGTCCGCGCGGGTTAACCGTGAAGCCAAGTTTGTAGCCAAGCTGCGTCCCCAACTCTACGGCGCGGGGCGAGAATCCGCCGCCGGGCCAGATATACCCAATGGGCGTCTTGTTCATATATTTTTGCAAAGAGGTAATCGCGCCGCCCATTTCACCCATAATAAATTCATCGGTCGAACTATTGCCAATGGGGACGTTATGGATGTAACCGTGTGACTGGTAGTCTACCCAGCCTTCAGCGGAGAGAGCGGCGTTTTCAGCCCACAGGTCGGTACGTTCATCAATACCAATATATGCGTTGATTACGGGCCAGTTCCAATCGTCATAATAGGCGCGGAAGTGGTCATTAAAATATTCCGCAAAGTGGCGGTCATCCACGATGAACAGCACAGAGCGCTGGGGAATTTTGGCATTGTTATACATAAAGTCTGCCATCTGCTGCATGGTAATTGCCTGGAACCCCGCTTCATGCAGGTCGTTCATAATTTTTCTGTGTTCGGTCACTGTGACATCGTTTCCGCTGGCTTCGCCTTTGTTGATGCCATGATGCATGATCGTCATCACCACAGTTCCAGGCACAGAATTATTTGGGTTCCATTTGTTTTGCAAATACTGGCAGCTATCGGCAACGTACGTACGCGGTACATCATCCGCCTTCAGCTTGGATGATTGATACGTTGCCGGCAACGCAGGCGGTGTGCGCAACATGGTGGCTGTAGGAACAGGCGTTTCGCTTGGAACAGGCGTCTCCGTTGAGATGCTAATTTGCGCGACGGCTGTTTCAAAAGCCGCCGTCATCACGATACCTGGGTCGGCGGTAACGGGCGCGGGCGCGCAGGAAGCCAACAACGCGGCAAGCAGGCTAAGGGTCAGGAAATATTGCGTGGTGCGTGTTCCATAATTTGTTTTCATACATCGAATTCTACCTGAAAAAAAGTGGGACGTCCGCTTACGCAAACGTCCCACTGCTAACTAGTTACTGAGTACTGCTACTCGTTGCTTCTCCCCGCAACAAAATCTTCCACCTTCTCGCGGCAAATATCGTCGCGGAATTGCTTGGGCGGTGTCTTGAAGAAGTACGAGGATGGACCGACAAGCGGACCTGAGAGTTTGCGGTCAAGCGCAATCTTGGCACAGCGCACGGCATCAATCATCACACCCGCCGAATTGGGGCTGTCCCATACTTCCAGCTTGAGTTCCATATTAAGCGGCACATTACCAAAAGTTGTGCCTTCCATGCGGATGTAGCACCACTTGCGGTCGGTGAGCCACGGCACATGGTCACTCGGTCCCACATGGACATTATCCTTACCCATGTCGTAGGGCACCATGCTGGTGACTGCATTCGTCTTGGAGATTTTCTTGCTCTCCAAACGCTCGCGTTCGAGCATGTTGAGGAAGTCGGTGTTGCCGCCAAAATTGAGTTGGTAGGTGCGGTCAATTTTTACGCCGCGATCCACAAACAAACTTGTGAGCACACGATGAACAATTGTCGCCCCAACCTGACTCTTAATGTCGTCGCCGAGGATTGGCAAGCCTGCATCTGCAAAGCGTTTGCCCCAATATTCAGAGGAGGCAATGAAAACAGGAATGCCGTTAACAAAGGCGCAGCCAGCCTCGATCACCTGCTCCACGTACCATTTGGTTGCCATTTCAGAACCAACCGGCAGGAAGTTGATGACCACATCGGTTTGTGTATCCTTGAGCAGTTTGACAATATTTGCTGTGGGACCAGGCGCCTTTGTAATGACTTCACTTAAATACTTTCCAAGTCCATCATGCGTCATGCCGCGCACTACAGGCACACCAAGGTGCGGAACATCTGCAAACTTGTAGGTATTGTTTGGTTCAGCAAAAATAGCTTCAGAAATATCCTTGCCCACTTTTGTGGCATTGACATCAATGCCAATCGTAAACTCAACGTCACGGATGTGATAATCGCCAAGCTGTGTATGCATGATGCCCGGAATGGTTTCATCCGCTTTGGCATTTTTATAGAATTGAACACCCTGTACCAGGGATGAAGCACAATTCCCCACGCCAATGATCGCAACACGTACCTTTTTACTTGCCATAAATTTTTCTCCTTTTTATTAACGAAAATTCCACACCCGCGCGCAGCGCGAGACTGTAAACCGGCTTGCAGCGCAACAACCTGCATAGTAATATTAACTCACCTTACGCGGTTTTGCGAAAAATGCGGGCTTTCCCTCACCCCAGCCATCTCCCGCAGAGGCAAGGGTTGGAGATGAGACACGTAAGGCGAGATATTAATTACAGTTTCCTTGTGGCTAAATTCTCTGTCACCTCAGATAGACCAGTGAAGTATAATCTTACTAACAGGAAAAATACGGCAGTGGATCACACAAAACTTCTTGAACGTCTTCTGGAATTAACCCGCAACCTCAGCACGATGGTTGACCTTGAAACCTATCTGCAATCCATTCTCTCAGCCGCCACCGAATTAACGGGGAGTGAAACGGCTTCCCTGATGGAATATGATGACGCCGCCCAGGAACTTCGCTTCAAATATGTGCCCTGGTTTCACCGCGAGGCAATCAGTTCGGCGAAAATCCCCCTAAACGCAAGCGCAGCCGGATGGATATTCCTGAACATCAAGCCGCTGGTAATTGACGACGTAAAAAAAGACCCGCGTCACTATGGAAAAATTGACGACCTGGCAAGTTTCACCACTCAATCACTTTTGGGCGTCCCTCTAATATTGCACGGCAGACCCGTGGGCGTATTTGAAGTTTTCAATAAGGCTGGCGGCGCTCGTTATACCGAAGAGGATATTTTCATTCTCGAAGCGCTCGCATCGCTTGCCACAACCGCCCTGCAAAATGATGTGCTCGAAAATAACGCGCTTTCATCTCAAAACGAAGCGCGCGACCTTGACCGGCTAAAGAACGAATTCATTGCCATCACCTCGCATGAACTCCGCACGCCGCTTGGGCTGATCCTCGGTCATTCCACTTTTTTGCGCGAGTTAATCGGCGATGAATACCAGGAACAGGTAGATGCCATCATCCGCAACGCATCCCGCCTGAAAGAAATTATCGAAAGCCTTTCCAGTGTAGATAATTACCAGACGGGCGGGGCAAGCCTTCGCTCACGCAAGGTATCCATCACGCGAATTATCGAAGATGTCTCTGCTTCATTTCGTGATATGGCTTCACAAAAAGGAATCACGATCAAAGTAAAAAGCGAACAAGACAATGACCTACTTGTAGATGCAGATGGAAGCAAAGTTGCAATTGTATTGAGCAACCTTGTTAAAAATGCGCTCGCATTCAATAACATTGGCGGACACATTACAATTCGCAGCGGCATCGAATCGAACTTTGTAAAAGTTGTCGTAGAAGACGATGGCGTGGGAATTCCAGCCATAGACCTGCCGCACATTTTCGAACGCTTCTACCAAGTCGAATCTCACCTCACACGCAAACATGGCGGCATGGGGCTTGGTCTTTCAGTGGCGAAAGCCATGATCGAAATGCACGGCGGGCGCATCTGGGCTGAAAGCGATCAAGGCAAGGGCAGCACATTTATTTTCCTCCTGCCGTTTGAACAAAAAAAAGATGAGCCTGCTCCTGAAAAACCATTTTCTGAATAACCCCCCCAAAGTCTTTTCATCCCGTCAAATCAGTTGACGGGATTTTTGTTTGTTTGATACACTCGCGCCCATGTTAAACCTCAACCAGCAATTCGACCTCATTCGACAATCTGCCACTGTCGCCATGGCGGACCGCATCCTCGCGCTTAAAGCCAGCGGGCAAAACATCGTCGGCTTGCAGGTGGGCGACCCCGACTTCGGCACCCACCCTGCCATCGTAGAATCCGCGCTCAAAGCCATGCAAGATGGGCAGACACATTACGGACCCTCCGTCGGCACGCTGGAACTTCGACGGGCAATCGCCGCCAAGCTCCAGCGTGATGAAGGCGTGGTCTACGATCCCGCTGCAGAAATCCTCGTCACGCACGGCGGAATCCATGCCTACTACACTGCGCTGCAATCCATTTTGAATCCAGGCGATGACGTACTGATTCCTGATCCTTCCTGGGCGACACATTCCAACATGGCGATCATGCTGCGCGGAAATGTAATTCGTGTCTCCGCCCCCGCCGAAAACGGATTCATCCCCCAGTTCGAATCCTGGCTGAGAGCTTTGACTCCCAAAACCAGAGTCATTGTCCTCAACTACCCATCCAACCCAACGGGCGCATTTCCCTCATACGAGTATCTGCAAAAATTACAAAACTTCGCCAAAGAACATAACCTGTGGATCGTCAGCGATGAAGTCTACGGCAGCCTGTACTACGATGGCAAGCCAACGTCAGCCGCCGCATTCGAAGGCGCAAAAGAACGGACACTGCTGGTGAACAGCCTGTCCAAATCTTATGCCATGACCGGCTGGCGCGTGGGATTCCTCGCAGCGCCTGAGCGCGTAATTCAGAACGCGCTCAAAGCCGGACAGAACTCCATCACCTGCGTTGCGCCCTTCATCCAAAAAGCCGCCGCCTTTGCATTGACCGATCACGCGATTCAAGAAGTCACGACAACCATGCGCGCCGCCTACAGCCGTCGCCGTCAGTTGGTTTTGCGCCTCTCTCACGAACTGGAATGCGACAAAATAAAAGTGATTCCGCCGCAGGGCGCATTCTACTTCTTCCTTGACATGCGCGCGCTCAAAATGTCGTCGGTTGAAATATGTGAAAAGATTTTAGACGAAGAAGGCGTGGGGCTTGTCCCTGGTTCTGCATTTGGCGAACAAGGCGAAGGCTTCATCCGCATGGTCATTTCAGCTTCCGATGAAGATGTGGAAGCTGGATTTCGGAAAATTGTGAAGTGGGCTGAAAGACAATAGTCAAAAGTCAAAGGTCGAAGGTCGGAAGACTTTTGACCTTCGACCTTTGACAAGATTTTGAGGAGAATCATGAAAGTATCTTTCCAGGGCGAACCCGGTGCGTACAGCGAACAAGCGGTTTTTAATTATTTTGGAAATGTTGAAACCGTTCCATGCGAATCATTCGATGCGATGTTTGATTCAGTTGTGTTATGCAAAAGCGATGCGGCGCTTGCGCCCATCGAGAATTCGCTGGCAGGCAGCATCCATCAAAACTACGATTTGCTTTTGCGTCACGACCTGCACATTACTGGCGAATACTTTCTGCGTGTGCAGCATTGTCTAATTGCCATGCCTGGCGTGAAAAAGGAAGACATCAAAAAAGCCATCAGCCATCCGCAGGCGTTGGGGCAGTGCGCGGGATATTTGCGGAATCACGGCATCAAGCCGGAACAAGTCTACGATACGGCGGGCAGCGTGAAGATGGTCAAAGAGTCGGGCGCGCGGGATGTAGCGGCAATCGCATCTAAACGCGCTGCAGAGCTTTATGGAATGCAAATTCTCGAAGAAGGTATCGAAGACAACCCAGAGAATTACACGCGCTTTCTTGCCATCCAACAGCAGGCAATCATCCCCGAAGGTGAGACGAAGACATCCATCGTTTTTACACTCAAAAATGTTCCGGGGGCGTTGTTCAAGGCACTGAGCGTTTTTGCTTTGCGCGACCTCGACCTGACGAAGATCGAATCGCGTCCGCTACAAGGCAAGCCGTGGGAATATCTTTTCTACATTGACTTCATCGGTTCCATGAACGATGAAACCGCTAAACGCGCGTTAGACCACCTGGGCGAATATGCTTTGATGCTGAGGGTGCTGGGGTCATACCCGAGGTTCAAAAGATAGATGCCGCCACAGAGATTGCAGGGTTTCAAATTTAGAAAACGTAATGCAACTGGGTTTACTTAACTGACAAAATAAAAACTGGACACGTTTTGCGTGTCCAGTTTTTATTTTAGGTGTATGCCATCTGTTCGACTTCGATGGCGCGTTTGCGAGGCTGGCGTTTGACCATTCTTTCCGCAGCCGTGCGCGCCTGTCGCTGTTGAGCATTGCGAATGATCAACTTCATAAATTTTGTATGGTCGGTCGGGTCATTGAGCAGGGAGAAATCTGCCGAGCCAGGCTCGTGCGGCGGGTAAAAAATGCCGCAGTTGGGATTAATCTCCAGCATGTAGATCACGCCGCTGGCATCCATGCGGTAATCACAACGGGCATATCCGTTACCACCCAGTTCCTTGAATACGCGCATGGTCTGCTCGCGCAATGTCTTTTGTATCTTGGGGTCAGCCACAACAGCCACAGACATTTGTTCGTATTCGACCCATTTCATATCATAATGTTTGAAGGATTCACCGTTGGGGAAAATAAATTCAACAGGCGTGAATGTGAGTGGCTTTTTAGGATCGTCTGGATTTTCTGCAATCAGACAGGTGAATTCACGTCCTTCAATGAATTCTTCAATCAATGCGCGCCCAAATTCACTGATCTCAACCTGCAATTGTTCGCGTAATTGTTCAATGGTCTCAACACGCGAATTGCGGCGAATGCCCACGCTGGCATATCCATGCGGCGGTTTGACCAGCATGGGAAATTTCAGGCGTTTGACTATCTTTTCGGCATCTTCAACACGGCTCACAAAAATCCAATTCGGTGTGGGAACAGATACGCGACGCGCGGCGCTTTTCATTTCATCGCGTGTGGGGTCAAAGAATTTTGAATCTGCACCAGTAAAAGCCGCATTATATTTCTCAAGCGCATTCACCAAGGCAATGCCCGAAAGAGCATCGTCGGGTGTTCCATCACATAAATTAATAAATGTTTCCACGCCCTCATCCATCAGGTCGCGAATTTGTTTTTCGACATCCCTGGGTTGTACGAGATGCTGCTTCCAGCGATATCCATTCATATAGGCTGATGGGTCATAGGGAATATCGTTATCATCTGGAAGGCTTGCTAACACGCAGATATACATAATCTATCCTTTGCTATTATCTTTCTTTTTTATTTTTATTGTTTCAATAATCATAAAATTATTTTTTACTTCATAATTATTTACATATCCATTGTAACTAACTATTGATTTATGTAAAGGTTTTTGAATATACATTTATCTTAAAATATCATGCAATGCTTGCAGTTATGATATTGTTTGCACATTAAGGTTATTAAGGTTTTTAAGAAAAGAAGCGCGGGGCAAATTCCCGCGCTTCTTTTCTGTAAAGAATTTCTTTACTGCAAGTTAAAGTTTATTTCCAGAACTGCGGAAGGTGTTCTTTGTATGTTTTCAGATAATCATCCAGAATGAGTTGGGCGGCGTCGAGATCGCAGATAACGGGGTCGAGTAAAAGGCATTGCAATGCCTTTTCGTAGCTGCCTTCCACAGCGGCGTCAATGCCCAATTGCGCGGTCATCAATTCACGGCGGCACAGTTCGGCGACAGGTTCGGGCAGCGCGCCCATGTGAATGGGATGAATACCCGCGCCATTCACCATGACGGGGGTTTCGACAATTGCGCCCAGCGGAAGGTTGGAAATTTGTCCCACGTTCGGCAGGTTCGCGGCGAGATGATAATGCTCCCCCGCGCAGGTAATGTTCTCTATCATCTCCAGCGCGCCTTCGGAGTCTGCGTCGAGCAACCCCTCGATGGACATATTGCCGTTTGCCATCTCATTTAATCGGTCGAGGCTGAAATCACGCAAACCTGCCATCAACTCCCAATCATACAAGCGGATATTAAACTTGTCCCAGGGCTTGGTGACGGGGTCACTCATCCATGGGAGATATTCGCAAAGATGTGTATCGCCGGGGACGGGGAATATGCCAAAGTCGTGAAAGATGCGGCGGGTCAGCGGCTCAAATTTTTCATCCAATTCGAAGAAGCGTTTTCTCAGAAGCGGATATAAGTCCTCCCCCGTCTGCTTGCTATGAACCGATAGAATCCATGAAAAATGATTTGTTCCTGCGGCGCGGATATCAAGCAATGGAACTGCCTGTCGCATCACTTGATGTTGAAGTGGATGCTGCATCACATCTGCGTGCATACCTTCGAGACCTTCGGGAACTTCGATGCCGAGGTCTTTTGCCAGCGCCACGCCCACCATGCCATAGCCCGTATAGATTTGATGACACAGCCCAACCACTTTTATTTTGCTGTAACGATTGACCGCGTCGCAGATCCGCACCATGGGATTGGTGAAGTTGATGAACCACGCATCAGGACAAGCCTGTTCCATGTCATGGACAATTTCCATCAGAGGCATCATGTTGCGCGCGGCGTGGATAAATCCGCCAGGTCCGCCATTTTCGGCGTACGGTTGATGCACGCCATATTTCAAGGTGATTTCGTAATCTG
>JFJP01041513.1_pt1 | contig 10103 bp, 11 predicted proteins | sample 431651 | NCBI WGS metagenome assembly JFJP01 (sample SAMN02602958, study PRJNA72255) | Microbial mat metagenome, whole genome shotgun sequencing project. | biome: fresh water; feature: sink hole; material: water; isolation source: purple microbial (photo- and chemosynthetic) mats found in... | reverse complement strand
GGGTTTTCACAAGATAGAAATATAGTTATATTACGATTCCTGCGTAAAAGGGCAGGCATTGCTGTCCCTATCAATCCCGAAGGGCAACGATCATGAAAATCCCCATTGTATATCCTTTTTAGTAGTTCGTTGTTTACTACTCATTTGATTTATCTTTAAATTTGCCTTTATAAATTAAGTAGTTAAAGAGTTACCAAAATGGTGGCAATAATGTCCCAAATATCTATTAACTTGCCAAACAAATGGATGCAAGTTCAAACACAACAACACAAAAAGTTCCAAGTTTTTATTACGTAATTTGCAATTGTCGTGTCAATGGATAAAATTGAAATTAAGAAAACTATTTTAGGCAAAGTCCCGAATGTATTACCCGAAATGTCTGCAATATGAAAGTCATTTATATTGTTATTATAGAATATGTTGGATAAATAAGATTTCACAATTAATTTTTAAATAAGCAACGCTGAAATTCCGAAGGCGAAATTAATTGATTTATATTTCAATAAACAATCTCTGGTTTGTTTAACAGGAATTTCACAAATAGTTGACCAGAACTTAATACATTTTAAAAGCTTGTTTAATCTTAATTAATGATCTTGCATTGAAAAAAAGATTGGCAGATTATGTTTATAAGCAAGATTCAAAAACTCTCCTTAAGATTTCTCAATGTTCTCGCAACTATCATATTGTCAATAACTTTAATTATAAGTTTGCAATATTACCATACCGAAATTTTTAACAAAGAAATCAATCAATCATTTTCAGGTGACCATTTATATAATCCTTATGAAGATTATGATGGTTCATCTTTAAAAGCCAATTTTCATGCACATTCTGTAGTCTGGATGAACATAACAAACGGCGCCCAGCAACCGGAAGAAATATATGAGCACTACTACAAAAAAGGGTACGATATAATCAGTCTTTCAAATTATCACAAAATAACTATCGACAAATCAGCCGATTATTATATTCCTGCTTATGAACATGGTTACAATTTTAAAAAAAGCCACCAATTGGTTATAAATTCCAATAAAGAAAACTTTTTTGATTTTTCGGGTTATCAATCCTTTCATAATAAACAGTTGGTACTTAAAAAACTTAAAACCAACGATAACCTTGTTGCACTGGCACATCCCAATTTTATGGCTGGCTATACAAAAGAAGATGTAAAATACCTCAGAGGTTATGATTTTATTGAAGTATATAACAATTACCGAACATCTGCCGGAGTTTGGGATGCAGCCCTTTCTTCCGGTTACCCTGCATGGATTCTTGCAGATGATGATGTACATGATATAAGCAATCCTGATCTTTGTTTCAACAACTGGACAAGAATTGGCACTGAAGAAAAAACAAAAACAGGAGTAATTTCAGCGCTTAAAAGAGGCTGTCATTATGGTGTTAAGAATGTAACTCATAATGAAATTAATTTTTTGGATTCCTGCAAGTTACAGGGTCACGAAATTAATGTTTACTTCAGATCAAAAGCAGATAGTATTTTGTTTATTTCAGATAATGGTAAAGTTGTTAACCGAATTAATGGTCAGAAATTTGCTTCGTATTCTGTTTTGCCCGAAAATAGCTACGTTAGAATTCAAGCCCATACAGGTGAAGAAACTATTGCATTGAATCCGGTAATACGTTACAATGGTATCTTTCTTACAAAAAACGCTGAAATACCCGATGTAAATATTTTAATGACAATACTTTATCGCACATTAGTACTTTTCACCAGCACTCTTTTCCTATTTTTATTAATATTGTTGCACAGGAAAAATAAATTGATTGACAGGGTTTTTCGCAGTAACTTAATTTCAAAAATCAGGATTTAGTAGTTTTGATTTATCTACCTTTAAATCAGTCAACTCAAAAACAAAAAGGTTTTTAACAGGAATTTCATTTCTTTTTATTACAAGTGTATCCATTGCAACTACTTTTTCAAAATAACCCAGATAATTATTTGGATTATAATACTGCTGACTTGTGGTAATGAAAAAAAACCTGTCATTCTCATCCAAACCTCTAACACGGTTAATCCAAAAATATTTATGAATATTATTGAGATTCCCGATTACAATCAAATCAATTTTTAAGGGTTGAGCTATATAATAATCAAGATGTGCAGCCGGGTACCATTTGTTTGAAACAATTTTAATATTCTCATAATCTTTTGGTTGTGTGCCTTGCCTTGTCAAAAAATCTTCAAACAGAATTTTTGATTTTTTCCACCCATACATATCTAAAGTAAAATCGTTTTTACCTAGTTTTTCAACAGAAGTTTCGTTTGATTTAAACTGAAATAAACCATATTTAATCTGGATAACTCCCAAAACAATTACAATAAAAACCAAAAGGTTTGATATAAAAATACCTGAGATAATCTTTCTTTTAGAATTTTGAAATTTATCTCCAAGCCATTTACTGCTGAAAATAAGAAGTCCGATATAAGCCGGACCTGTCCAGTGAGGAAATGTATTTCTAAATAGTGAAAATAAGGTAAATAAAAAAATTAATGGTAAAGCCAGGTATATCATTAAAACATTTTCGGGCATTTTTCTATATGGTTTCTCTCTGAAAAAAGCTATTACTGATAAAATGTAAATTACCGATAGTACTGGGTTTTGATAAAAGAACTGGCCTAAATTGAACCGGACAAAAGAAACAAAATCAACAGGGTTCTGAAAAATACCCACCCTTTCTCCATGAAAAGTAAAACTTATGAAATTGTTTTTCACATTCCAGTACAATACCGGAAACATTAATAAAATCGTAATAAGCACGCTTAAATATAATGAGGCTTTTCTAAACCATATTCTGTTGTGTAAAACAATGAAAATTCCAAAACCAAGCCAAAGAAAAAGTGAATGGTATTTACTAAGGAATCCTAATCCGGTAAAAAATCCAAATAGTATTAATTTGATTGAGTCTTTTTGGTTGGGTTCTTTTTTAACTATTGAAGGAACTCCAAAACCAATTGCAATTAAAATAAAAAAAAGCTGTGGTGTATCGGGCAAAATAAACAATCCGGCAATGATATTAAAATAAAAGGAAGCAGTAAACATTAAAACCGAAATTGTGGCCGATTTTGTACCATATAACTTTTTAACCAGGAAATAAAGCAATAAAATATTTGCTGATGACAAAACCAAGGCACCTAATCTGATAAACAACTCGCTTTGAAATAATAAGTTAAGTGAAAAGAACTGAATTGTAAAACCTACAAAAGGTGGATGATCAAAATGGCTCCAATCAGGATAAAGTGCATAGGTCCAATAATAAACCTCGTCATTGCCTAATTCAAGAAGAGTTGCAGGTATCAATTTGATAATCAGGTTAGATACCAAAACTATTACAAGAAAGTGCCGTTCTTTTTTTTCTTGAAAATATCCATTAATACTAAATCCGTTTTTCATCATCATTTTTGTTGAAATCGAAAGCAACAATCCTTAATTTAATTGGCTTAGTATGTTATTTGTAAAAGTTAGGATATGTTGTGACATTGGTAAAGATAAAATTTTAATAGTGATTTCTTAAACATTCTTATTTTGTAGAATACAAAATTTAATATAATTACATTCGTCATAAAATCAGTATCTCTCGTTGTTTTTCTTTTTGTATTCAATTTGATGGGTTCTTTCAATTAAATTTAAGAATTGGAATTTATTTTCTGTTTTTCACAAGGTCAATAATTGCTCCTACGGCAACACCAATGGCTAATCCTAATGCAATGCTCAAAGAAGTATTACCACCGGAAGAAACTCCATAAGCGGCTCCAAATGCGACTCCAAGAGCAGCTCCAATTCCGATACCATTTCCTGATTTCTCTTTTTTGTTTTCTGTCATAATTAATATTTGTGTTGGTTCTTATTTATTTTCATCTGTTTGTTGGTTGATGTGTCGGTGGTTACATTGCCCGCCAACGGCTGAGGCTATGGCATGTGCGGGATTAAATTGCTGCTCAACTATCTGCCAGCACAAAAGTATGTATAGAGTTCAAATGTTGCAACGAACACGCAAACCCGCATTTGCTACAGCGTTTATTGCAGGGCGTTTTATTCATCGTAATACTATTAGTTTAATTACCCTTGAATAACCACCGTCCCGGTAATTTTTTATACCGCGTGTGTACACCTTTTTTATTTCTTATCTTGATACAGATGTCCATATTGGAACAAAAACTGCTACTAAAACAGCAACTGTCATTTGCCAATAATAATTAGTCACAAATAATCCACTCAATAAAAGCAATGCATCATCTATATTTGAATCAATTTGTCCGCTTGTTGATGAACCAGAGTATTGTATTTTAATCCCCTCTGAATTAAAAATACTCCATTTTGTGTTCCATATATTATCATATTTCCAATTAATAGTTTTATTATCAATTGATATAGTGGCTTTTGTCATCCAATTATTATATATTATTTCTCCAATGACTTTATTCTCAGAATTGTCAATAATTTCAGTTTGTTGCTTAAAGAAACCTTTTGTCTTAAATGTATATTCTTTGCCATTTAATTCACCATTTGCAATTTGGGAAAAAGTCTTATCTTTTAATTTACCAACCTGTTGACCATTCGAATAAATGCCGTATAAGTTGGAAAAAATATTCTTTTTCCATGTGAGTTTAGTTTGCATAATCAGCTTTTTTAATGTTTAATAATAACTGTTATTTTGCTACTACATCGAGTAGATATTTTGTGCTAATTTATTTATTGTAAATTATTCTTCTTCGTTTGCTTCAGTTTTTTTCTTGATTGGTACACAATACCAAGTCCAATCAGGAAAGCAACGGCTAAGCCAACAGAAATCCACGGGTTTAACATAGTAGTGAAAAGAACCAGTACTGCTGCCAAGCTGCTTATAATACCCTCGGTTTTATTTTTCATAATAATTCATTTAGAATGGTTTAATTAAACGGTATAAAATAGTTAATATGACGAGTCTTCATAATTGCTTTTAAATTTCAGATACCTTTTGGATGAAATTTTCAAATCTTTCTTGAATTTCACCTTTAAAATTTTCATCATTCAAATGAGTTTTCATAAAAGCATCAGTATCTTCTTTTTTATCATCGGGTAAAACCAGACCAACAGGGAAAGCCTGATAAAGAATACATTTATCCTTTAGTATATTTTCTACTTCTTTGAAAACCAAACCGTGTCCGAATTTTTCATCTTTCTTAGCATCAGTGCTACCGCAACAAGTAACAAAAATCAATTTATTGATTTTATAAAAATACTTTTTAACAAAACTACGTAGCGGAGGAATAAATTTACCCATCCAAATGGGCCCACATAAAATCACTACCTCATATTCATTGATATTACTTTTCAATTGTCTAATACCCAAATGTATATTCATTAAAAAAAGAAGAAAAACATTAAGTCGGGGCTTGATTTCCTCAATATCGCATGATATACCTTTTGAAATTTTTTCAGCCAAATACCTGTTACTACCTTTATTTGAATAATAAACTACAATTGCTTTTTTCATTTTTTAGTTTGTTTTGTTTCTGTAAAGTTGCACACTACTTAGCAAGCTACACGCAGGGGCGGATTGCGGGCGATTTCCTGTCATCTCGCCTAAGGCGAGACGGGCGGAAAGATGCACACCGAAAACCACCGCTGCCGAACTTGACGGGTAGAAGATATTGTAGCTAGTTTTCATTTCTAAGTATTTTTATTATTCGGTTATACATTAACTCTGATAGACTCCAATTATAACCTTCAAAATTAACTGTATTTGTAAATTGAATGACCACAGCATCAATATCTGTCTGATATTTTGCAATTGTTTGATAACCAGGAATCAATCCTGTATGCCCATACTCATATAAAGAGCTGTAAATTTCCTGTTCCTTTTTATCTTTAAAGACTGAGCCGTCATTCAATGCCCTTATAAATTTTCCCAAATCTTCTGCTGTCGCTAACATTGAACCATTATCATCTGTTTTCAAATCCTTATCGTAACCAACATAGTAACCACTCATTACCTCGTCCATATTTACATCCTGGAGAGAACCAAATGTGTGGTTTAAATTCAGAGGTTTTAAAATTTCTTTTTGTATAAACTGAAAATGGTGGTATCCAAGCTCCTTATCCATAATTCTACGGAGTAATAAATAATTGGTGTTGGAATACTTATAATCTTCGTCCGGTTCAAATTCTGCAGGTTTATCTATTATTAAGGCAAGATTTTCATCATCATTCTCTTTCGGGTTAACCCAATAATTATATGAGTCTGTGAAATTAGGAATGCCACTTCTATGTTGAACCATCATTTTTAAGGTTATCCGGTCTGCATTCTCTATTCTGTTTTTCAATTCAGGTAAATATTCTGAGAGCTTTTTGTCCAAAGAAAGTTTTCCATTATAAACAAGCTTCGCAACTGCCAAAGCGTTATATAGTTTAGCAACACTTGCTATTTTGAACAATGCATTTGGGTCGGCAGGTATTTTGTTTTCTCTATTTTTATAACCAGCAGAATATAATAAGGGTGGTTCCCCTGTTTCATCCACATAAACAATAATTCCGTCAAAACCATAATCAGTTGCTTTGTCCACTTGTTCCTGAACTGTCTTAGGTAATGGTACTAACCAAGCTGCAACAATACTCCAAGGAACAAAGTATAAAGAAATTATTGCCCCAACAAGCAATAAAATTCTAACTATTTGTTTTACGGTTTTTTTTGTCATGACATTTCTGGTTGATTTGTTCTTTTAAAATTAGCCACAACATCTATACAACCAAAGAGTTGCAGATATATTGTAATGTTTTTTTTATCTTAAGACAATTATTTTTCAAAGTCAATCAACATATTTTTAAAAAGATCTTTCAACTCAATATCAACTATCTTCTCAAATTCAGCATCTTCAGAGTCATTAGGTTCCAGGAAATCTTTCCGGTACTGAAAAATTCTCCATTTCTCCTTGTTGTATTCAAGCGAGGTAAGACTTTCAATCCAATCTCCTGAATTTAGATAATTCACCGTATTCTGACCTACATAAATTTCTTTCATGCATGGTTGATGAATATGTCCGCAAACAACATAATCGATACCTTTCTTTACTGCAAGCGATGCTGCAGTATCTTCAAATGAGTTTACAAATTGGACTGCCCCTTTAACTGATTGTTTAATTCTTTTTGCAAAGGAGACGGGTTCGATGTTAAGTTTGTGACCTAACCAATTAACTTTTTTGTTTAACCATATTAAGGAATCATATCCGATTGCACCCAATTTTGAAAGCCATTTAGAATGTTGCATAACTACATCAAATACATCACCATGAAAAAACCACACTTTTTTTCCGGCAAGTTCAAGCTTCAAATCATTTAGAATACGAAGTTTCCCAATCTTCATCCCATTAAATTTTCGAAATATTTCATCATGGTTACCTGTGATATAATAAACACTGCACTTGTCAGAAGCCAGTCCCAGCAAATGTTTAATCACCTTTAGATGAGATTTCGGAAAATATCGTTTTTTAAATTGCCAGATATCGATTACATCTCCATTAAGTATGAGAGTTTTAGGCTGTATACTCTTAAGGTAGTTTAATAATTCTGGTGCGTGACATCCGGGTGTGCCAAGATGAAAATCAGAAAGGACGACTAATTCAACTTTTCGTTTTTTGTCCATTTCACGGGTTTAAGTTGATACAAAAAACAAAAAAAGAATTTCGCTTAGGTTACAAATGAATTAATTTATAATTACAATTATGTGTCCAGGCAAAATAGCCCGTTACATTGATTACTTCATTCTTCGCCATGCGGATATTTTGAAGTTATCTTTTGAAAAAGTAAATCAGTAATTGATTTTAGGATAGACCATCAATACCTAAGTAAGCTTACTTTTTTTCAGGATTTGGACTTTGAGGTTTCACAGTTTTTTTACGAATTTTAGGTTTTATTTTTGGCTCTGTTGTATTCACCTGTTTTTCCGCAACAGATAAATTTTGCGGATTGGCTTCCTGATTCGTAGTTTCTGCTAATTCTGTAAGTTTTTGTTTTTCTCTTATGGCGGAATAATCATTGAAGAAGCTTGGATTTTCTCTCTCAAAAAGAAGTACAAACCTGTCAATTTTGTTGCAAAGCAGATTTTTTGTTTGTTTATTGATCTTTTTCATTTTCATGGCTATCTTTTCCTTTTCCTTCATCTCAGCCTTATAAATCAACAGCGATTCAATAAACTTGATATTTGATTCTTCAATGTTTTTAATCATCTCCGGCTTTAATCCGTATTCCTTTTTAAATTTGATAATAGCTTTTGATTCATTCGGATTTAAGGTTGATTTAATTTTATCTGTATATGTCGTTGCATATCCGGCATTCTTGGTGGCAATCAGCCATATCTTTTTCGAAATCTTGATTAATTCATTGTCCGAACAGTTTTGAACATAGTCTGCGGTAAGATATTCCACCTGTTTCTGTAAGTTCTTTTTCTTTTTATCAAAGGCAAAAGCTTGCATAATTCTAATGACAGGCATATGTTTTTCAATCAACTCCACTCGTCGTTTATTTTTGACTTTTTCAGAGGATGTTATATCTTTATTTAACAGAGGGTATAATTCCATCAAATTTTTCTGATTGGAATTAAGTTGTTCAACAGCAATCTGAAATCTGGAAATCTTTTTCGGGATTTCATTATTGTTGGATAATAAGCTGATAATTTCAGCATAACTATCCAATTTTTCAGCATAATTCTTTATTTTTTTCATCACTCTTTTGTTTAATAAATCCGAATACAAAATAAACATAAAAGCAATTAGTAATTAGTATTATAGCAATATTTATTCACCATTTAAGTTGCTTCTTGTTCTATTTCTGGAGAGTACTATACTTTGCACGGCATGAAATGCCCTATCCTTTGTAATCCGTTAACTACAATTTTGCATCTGCCGTTTCTGGCGCTGAACCAAAAAAAATAGTGGCTTCAATACCATAATGGTCGGATAAGTCAGTAATAGCATCATTATTATATCCATGAAAAATTGAAACCTTGCGCCGGATGCTTTCTATTAACCGTCCGTTGCGAACCAGAATATAATCGATCAATTGTTTTTTGCCATCAGGTCTTTTTGCAAGTTGGTTGTCAATTTCGTCAAATGATACATGTATATTTCCTTCCATCATACCGTTTTCGGCATTCAGTGCATCCAGCATATAATTGTAATTTAAGCTGTCTCCCATCTCAATATTGAAATCACCGCAAACAATCTGTGGAATATCGCTGCTGTAATACTTTTTAAGAAGTTCCTGATAGATTTCTTCGCATTGTTGGTGCCTTACCTCATCCGGACTATCGTTCTGAAGATGAGTACCAACCAGTTGAAATTCTTTTCCATGCCATTCACCCTGAAACATAACCGCCCCCTTTCGTGCCATAGCATCAATTCCAGTTCTTTTGCTGTATTCAATCTCCTTGATTTTCGTTAACGGAATTTTACTGATTACCCAAATTCCGCTGCTGGTGCGCAGCGAATACATGTTCTGGTTGGCAGGCCCATACATAAAAGGAAATGAATTTTCCAACTGCTTCCGAATGATCCTGCGCGCACGGTGATCGAAAGCTTATCGAAAGCTTCCTCAAAAACAATGACATCATACTTGGATGATTCAAGACTTTTGGCAATTTCAGCGGCTCGTTTACTGTTTCCTTTAAACCATGAACAATGAGGCAACATATAAATATTCCAGGTGAGAATATTAAGTTCGCTACTGTTTTTTTTGGAATTTGTTGAACTTGTGGAATTTCCAGAATTAAGCTGATAAGGAAGAAAAATGCAAAATGTAAAAATTAAAACTGCGATTCGAATACTTAATACTATCATGAAGAAGTGTTTTTATTCGAAGCCAAAAATAAATTACACAAATTACAGGTGAGTTAAGTATAAATAAAGAGTATATTAAATTATATTATTGGATTTGAAATAATTACATATTCATTTAATCGCAACTGAGGAATAATCTTATTTATTTTTTTGATAAAATTTGATTTTATCCTGCCATTTTATAATAATTTTATTTGAGCAGATTTTTTTATTAAAAATCACTGGTTTAAGAAGGATTGAAACCATAATCCCGAATCCTTTACAATTC
>JFJP01018810.1_pt1 | contig 10103 bp, 3 predicted proteins | sample 431651 | NCBI WGS metagenome assembly JFJP01 (sample SAMN02602958, study PRJNA72255) | Microbial mat metagenome, whole genome shotgun sequencing project. | biome: fresh water; feature: sink hole; material: water; isolation source: purple microbial (photo- and chemosynthetic) mats found in... | reverse complement strand
ACCACGTAGGTATTGGGCAGCCATTGTGCGTAGAGCGCGTGGTTGGATGCATTGGTGACCACTGTGACGGCGGTGACCTCAGTGCCCCCGCTGGCGGCGCTGAACCAGCCATTGAAGGTATAGTTCGTGCGGCTGCTGGTGGCCAAGGTACCGTAGGCGGAACCGAAGGTGACGGATGTGCTCGCCGGACTGGGGACGGTGCCGTTGTTGCCGTCAAAGGTGACGGTGTAGCTATTGGCCGTCCACTGGGCGTAGAGCGCGAGGGACCCGTTGATGGAGTAGAGGGCTCCCGTCGCGTAATGGGTGCCGGTTCCGCCTGACGCAGTATTCCAGCCGGCAAAGGTATAACCGGTGCGGGTGAGGTTGCCCGTATTGGTGGCAAGGGTGATACTGATGTCGTAGGTCTTGGTCTGGTCGGATGGCGCAGTGCCGCCGGTATTGCCATTGCCATCGTATGTCACCGTGTAGGTGCTGACGGTCCACTGGGCGTAGAGGGTCACGGCCGCATCGGTGGCGTAGATGGCACCGGCGGCGTAGGATGTGCCGAGGCCGTTGGCCTGGGTGTTCCAGTTGGAAAAGGTATAGCCCGTCCGCACCAAGGTGCCCGCCCCGGAGAGCGTGAGCCCGATGCTGTGTATCTTTGTCTGATTGGAAACTGAGCCGCTGGTGCTACCGTTACCGTCGAAGCTGACCGTATAGCTCGGAAGGGCGGTCCATTGGGCATAAAGTGTGGTGTTGGTGCTGATGCTGAATGTCGCTGCGGGCGTATAGCTGGCGCCTGATCCGTTGGTGGCGGTATTCCAGTTGCTGAACGTGTAGCCCGTGCGGGCGAGCGAACCCGTGTTGCCGAGGACAGTGACCGTTGCACCGTTGGTGTAGGGGCTGCCAGCATCGACAGGGACTGCTCCTGAATCCGCTCCATTTGCATCGTAAGTAACCGTATAGGAGTTTCCATTCGTCCATTGTGCATAGAGGGTTTGATTGGCTGTGATGGTTACCGTGGTCGCTTCCTGGATCCTGGTTCCGCCGTTCGTCGCCGTGAACCAACCGTTGAGCGTATAGCCTGGAGAGGACACGGTAGCCAGCGGTCCGTAGGTGGATGCATAGGTCACCACCTTGCTGGTCGGGCTTGGGGTACCCCCGCCATTGGCGTTGAACGTCACCGTGTAATTGTTGGGCGTCCATTTCGCATACAGGGTGATGCTGGCATTCCCACTGTAGGTACCACCTGCGGCGTAAGTCGTGCCCGTTCCGCTCGCGGCCGTGTTCCAACCCGCATAAGTGTATCCAGTTCGCGCGAGGGTGCCGATGTTGGCTGCCAGTGTCAAATTCACCCCGTCTGTCTTGGTTTGAGGCCATGGGACGCTGCCGCTTGAACTGGCATTTGCATTATACGTCACCGTGTAGGTCGGCACAGATAGCCATTGGGCATACAGGACCACACCCGTCGCTCCCATCGCAAAGGTTGCACCGGCATTGTAGGCCGTTCCGGATCCGTTCGTGGCGGTATTCCAGCCGTTGAAGTTGTATCCGACCATCGTCAGGTTGCCGGTATTGCCGAGAACGGTAACGGTCGCGCTCTGGGCATAGCTGTTAGTGTCAACCGGAACCGCACCATCCTCGCTGCCATTACCGCGATAGGCAACCATGCCACCCGGCACGATGTTTGTTACCGTGATCTCGATATAACCGACGGACAAGCTACCCGCATTGGTGGTTGCAAAAGAAAACCCGTCCTTACCCAGGAAATCACTGCCCGGCGTGTAGACGACGTTCGTGCCCGACCACGCTGTCGTACCGCGGCTGGGGCCTGCCAGGACCGTGTTCGCGGAGGTAGCCCCTGCGGTGTTCAAACTGATGGTGACCGGCAGGTTCTGATTGGCGGTGACCTGCGTGGTCCCTTTCTCAACCCTCGTCAAGGCCACGGGCGCGCTGCGATTGACAGTATACTCCCATGCATCGCCGACTCCGTTGCATGCTTCATCCGTGGACGTCGTTGAAAACACCACATTGAAGGTGTTGCTCGCTGCAGATCCGTGCAGACCAGCGACAACCACGTACTGCGGTATATTGTAATTCTGCGGCGTAAACACCAGTTGCTTCGTGCCGACAATCGCCTCATTGGTGTTCGAGACGGAAATGTTCACCGTGACATTCTGCTGCGGTGGCAGGATGAACTCCACCCGCATGGTTTCCTTTTCGTTCGGGACGATGGATTTCTTGGACGCGGCCGAGGGGGTGACCTTGAACCCCGGCGCGCGGGACTGGCAACGACCCGCACGCCAGGCCGTCTCGTAGCCGATCCTGCGGCACGTCCAGACAATCTCATCCGCGTCGGTGGCAAGCTTCGGATCCAGGGGACAGCGGCCGGAAAAAATGGTATAGATGTAGGTCCCGACCGCTTCATCCAGGTTGTAGCTGAGATGCGTAGTATCCCGCATCGGACTCAAGGTGGGAAACGCTTTGTGGATCTGGGCCCAGAGGGTACGCGTCGGGATGTTTCTCGCCGCGGGCGCCTCGTTGATCATGCGGTTGGCAAGATCGTTGTCCTGTTCCTGCATCAACGCGATGTGGAAGTCATTGAACGTTTCAACCGAGTACGAGCCGCCGTTTTGATAATAATAACCAAAGCCCAATTGCCAGTAGTTCGTGTTGAACAAGTAGCTTTTTTCCGGTTCGGAATAGAATCCGTCCCGGCCGTAGTTGAAGTCGATGGGCAAAGGCATGGTGGTCCAGGCTGTTCCGGTGGGTATGATGGGTTGATTGGTCGTGTAGGTGCCATCGTTGTATTCGGCGTACGTCACCCTGGCCCGGTCCATGGCCGGTTTGATTTTCCCCTTGAAGCCATCCTCCGTGCTGGTGCCCCGCTCGCTCATGCGGATACCCCGCTTCTTGTCATCGAGGATTTTGTAGGGATTCTGGAAACTGAAGATGCCAGCGTAGTGCGATGCGCTGTTGTTGTTGGTATAGACGCTGAACGTCGTATTCGCGTGTGAATCGTTGTGAACATAGGCGGAGTTCGTGGCGCTCTGGTTGTAGATGGAGCTGTAGATGGAAGCTGCCGCAATATAAGCTCCGTCATTGTCCGGGTTTGGATTGGTGCGTGCATTTCCCTTGATTGCTCCCCACGCAAGCCCCGCCGGCGCGACCTTCAATCCGCCGGACCGACCCGTGCGATACACGATTTCCTTGTAATGGTTGGTGGTAGAAGAGGATCCTAATCCCGGCCAGGGCATCAGCAGGACAACCTCAGGCTTGACCGCATTCGTGCTCCTGCTGACTTCCTCCGCGATCTTCGCCACACCATGGGCATACATGCCCGGCGTATACTCCATCGTGTAGGGATCGCCGATCAGCACGACATAATTCCAGTTTGTGCCGGCCTCGCCGCGTAGGTTCGCCCACCGGTTCGACTCGGAACCAGCCGGATATGGATAGTGAAACCAAGTGGCCAGATTGTAGGAATGCGCAGACCACCCGGACAACTCAGGGATGGGATCCGACCGGTAGCGGTCCAGGACGGTCACGTTGACGGCCCCACGGCCATCCTGCGCGAGAATGTTTTGCAGTTGCGTGCCGATCGCGGTGGGCGAAAACGGGATTGAGTTGGGAACATGGGGTGCCTTCTGTTCCCACCACCACACGTTCGCAGGGTGCATTTGCCCGGAATCCCTAGTCGATCCGATGATCAGGACATTGACATCAGCACGGGATTGGGCACCTACCAACAGCCAGGCCAGAGTCAGCAGAAAAACTAACGTTAAACGCTTCATAAAGACACCTCCCTTGAACGCAATGACAGAATAACGCTGTCAATTTTCACATTTCGAATCAAACATAGCAATCCAGACGATTGCGACACGACAACCGAACTATTGCGACTTTATCGGGATTATCTGCTTGCTAATCCATCATGACAACATGTAGGTTATCGACAACCATCCGAAGTATAGCTACACATGAAAATACAGAAGATCAGCAGGTATATCGCGGCGCAGGCCGCTAGAACCTCAGAGCCGCCATCCGCCTACATTGGCACCGACAGGAAGGGTATGCCGGAATTCGATGCCGAATTTCTGCGGGTGCTGACCGAGGAGGCCGTTTGCCGCAACTGGCAGCTCATCGAACTCGAGCTTTTCGACGGGTACCCACCGCACGGCATCAAGCTCGACGGGATATTCACCCGCTCGATTCCCGATAGCCAGCGCGTCAAGGAACTTAGGCAGTTTTCGCACCGCCTGATACGTATAGGCTCAGCGCCACACCCGGATGACCGCCTGCTACCAGCGGTACTACCCGATCTGATTACACAGGGACGCCTGGCTGCCAATCATTTCGCGGAGCGCGGCTTTTCGCATCTTGGGTTCGTCGGGCGAAAGCCCTGGAGCATCTGGGAGAATGTTTTTGTTGGCGTCCAGGGTGGAGCGGGAGAACGAGGAATGGACGTTGAACTCTTGTCGATTCCCGCTTTCCCTCAAGCCGAAAAGAGCACCGCAACCCCCGCCTATGCACTATTTTCCGATTGGATCCGTAGGGTTCCAAAACCCCTCGCACTGGTTTGTCCAAGCGACTATACTGCGGCTAAATTCTGTGCCTGGGCAAGATCCGACGGGTTGCAGGTGCCGACCGATGTGGCGATCCTGGGGAGCGGTAATAATCCGTCCATTTGCGAGCGATGCCTCCCTCGCTTATCCTCGATCGGAACTGCGGAAGACCAGAGAGGCATTGCGGCCTGTGAACTGATGGCGGAACTCCTTGCCGGAAAGAAACCGCCTCGTGAGGCCGTGATGATTCCTCCATCCGGAATCACCGTACGCGAAAGCACGGATGTTCTTGCCGCCGTTGATCCCACCGTCTCGGAAGCGCTCCGGTTTATGTGGGCTAACCTCTCTAAGAATCTTTCTGTCGAAGAGGTAGCCCGCCACACCGGACTCCACCGCCGCAAACTGGAACGTGGCTTTCGCCATGAATTCGGCCGTGGCGTCAACGCCGAATTGCATCGCAGGAGACTCGAAAAATGCTGCGAACTGCTCCGCAAATCAGAACTGACCGTCGCCGAGATCGCTTCAATGACGGGATTCAGATCCGACGATTACCTATACCGGACATTCCGCAGGACCTTTGGCGCCACACCTATCCAGTGGCGAAACAAGCATCAGTAGCCAGCTTTTTCCGCTGCGTCCCCAGCCAAGCTAAGAAAAACCATTGTTAAGACCGGTTAAGAGTGGCGGATAAGTGAATCGAAATATCAATGGACAGGCCCATTACAATAAAACCCATTACAATAAAACTAGTAATTTCGATGCCCTAATGGTACTATCATGTCAATGTGAAATATATCCAACATATGTTGACAGGGGTGGCGGCCTGGTTGGCGATGAGCGTCATTGCCATGGGTAATCCTGCAGATGGCGTCGACGTTTGTTTTACGAATATTGAGACGGAAGCCTACGTGGAATGGACCCCAGCAGCATACGCTCAGGCTGGGCACGGATTACAGACGATGGCGGCCGTGGCTGTCACCAATCCGCCCGTCCACAACAGCAAACCCGGCTCGTCAAACTCCATCTATCTGGACTTCAATGGCCTGCTCCTCACCGGGACGGTTTGGAATGCTGCTGGCGGCGGGGAGGCTGCAGGATCGTATGAGGCCTCCAATCCTTGCATCCCGTTTGACATGGATGGAGACCGGACCACCTTCAATGACGCGGAACAGCTGGTCATCCAGCGGATTTGGAAGCGTGTGGCTGAAGCGTATTCTCCTTGGGACATCAATGTAACAACGGTTGAACCCGTATCCGGTCTGTGGTCGACCCTTCTTTTCACCAGTGGCAAGGACGCAAATGGAGTAAATAACCCCTACTATCCCGGCGCTCTGGGTGTAGCCCAGACATTAAGCTTCGGTTTTCGCGCAAAACAGCCTGCCTTCTGTTACTACAATGTTGCCAATTCGGCCGCCAACGAACATGTGATGGCCAATATTGCAAACCACGAGCTGGGCCACACTTTCGGCCTTAAACATGATGCCGGCCAGGGACAGGCTGTAAACGCCTATTACCAGGGGCATGCCGGGACATCGCCCCTGACGTCCTGGGTTCCTATTATGGGCGAATGCGTTCAAAGTTCAAAAGCCGTTGTCCAATTCAGCAAGGGTGATTACACCGGTTACGTCGGCAATCCGGAGCAGGGACAGATGGATGATTTGCTAAAAGTTGACTTATCCATCCTGCGACGCCCTGACGATCACAGCAATACCGTCGCTGCGGCAACGGTGCTAACCGTCTCGCAGGATGGAACCCTCTCATCTGCCGGCATCATCACTGACACTTTGGATGTGGATGCCATCCGTTTTACGAATGCGTCTGCAGGATCCGCATCCTTCACGGTACACCCACTGACAGATCCGATGATTACCGGATGCTCGACCCTTGACGTGCGGATAGATCTGTATCGTGCTTCCGACAATGCACTCCTAGCAACGGCAATGCCGCAAGGCAACACCGCCGCTATGATCGCCAGTGTGGATTTGGAGGCCGGTGTCGAATATGCGCTGCTGGTTCGCGGCGACTCCGAAGGCACTCCTTTTGCAACCACACCGGTCGGTTACACCAGTTACGGATCGCTGGGACAGTGGTTCATGACGGCCGATCTTCCTACGGCATCGGTCCGGATTTCCTCGGTGAATCCGGCAATCGGCCCTACTGTCGGCAACCAGCTTGTGACCATAAGCGGTTCCAATTTCGACGTCGGCACCACGGTCACTTTTGGTGGTGCGCTGGCAACATCGATCAGTATCAGCAACACCACGACGCTAACCTGCCGGACACCTGTTCATTCTGCCGACGTCGTGAGCGTGGTGGCGTCGAATACGGACGCGACCGTGTCGACGTTGGCAAACAGCTATACCTACATCTTGCCGACGCCGGCAATTACCCTTATCTCCCCGAATACAGGTAGCACAGCTGGCGGACTGACCGTGACCATCACGGGCACTAACTTTGAGAGTGGCGCAACGCTCACCGTCGGCGGCGCTAATGTGATTCCGGCATCCCTCACCGCGACGACCATACAATTCACGACGCCATCCCACAATAATGGCGCGGTGGATGTAGTCGTGACCAACCCTGATGCCCAGACGGCAACAGCACTCAGCGGCTTCCTTTACACGGGTGGCAACTCGTCGACCTACCAGCAGGGAGTGGGTGGCTATGCTGGCACCGTAGACGTATCTCTCGATAACAATATCTTCGCGTGGAACAACAATAACGGCAATGCTAATGTTACCAACGGGAATCGTTTCTGCTGGAGTGACGCCGTGGGACCATCCAAAGTCTATCTGCTCAAGTTTACCTCTCTGGATCTCTCAGATGTCCAGGTCACCAGCGCAACGCTGGACCTGAACCTGGTCAATTGGTCAGTCGCACCGGTACTGACAGGAACCTATCTGAGTCGAGCGTGGAATCCTGCCGGTGCCAATTCGCCTACCTACAGCTTTGGTTGGTCGAATTGCGCCATTGGCCAGGCATGGGGTGCTCTCGGCGCGGCAGGGAGCGGATCCGATTACCTGGCTGGCCTCTCGTTTTCAATCTCCAGCATAACCTCCACCGGCGCACAAGCGAAGAGCGTCGCCTTGGACCCGGCAGTGGTACAGACGTGGATCGATGCTCCAGCCTCGAATCAAGGTATTCGTCTGGTACAATCGACGGTGTCTCTCACCACGTCAATCTGCGGGTCGGATAACGCGACGGCTACTCTGCGCCCGAAGTTGACAATCAACTACACAGCGATTGAGTTGCCTGCTCCGGTCGGGCTGACTGCCACGGCCTCCAATGCCATGGTGAATCTGGATTGGACGGCCTCTCCCGGAGCCACGGGATATGATGTCAAACGGTCCTTGTCCACTGGCGGACCTTACATTGCGATCGGCGCTGCTTCGGACACGACCTATACTGATGCCTCGGTTACCAATGGCGTCTGGTATTACTATGTGGTCTCGGCCACTAACCGTGTTACCGCCAGCACCATTTCATCGGAGGTTGCTGTACTCCCTCTGTTGCCGTTAATGCCCCCGGTATTTGAAGGCGGGTCGCTAGCAATGTCCATGAGCAACTTATCACTCAGCGTTGCCGTGGTGGCGGGTTACAAGTACCGTCTTGTCTTCTCGGATAGCCTAACCAACCCCGCCGCGGCCTGGCTCCCGGTTGTTCCACCGGAGCCGGATGGATGGAGTAATGCGTCCGGATCGTCCATGGATTTCATTGATACGAATGCGGTCATGGCACCTAGCCGATTCTATCGAATTGAAGTCACAACCCCGTGACAAGAAAACCCCGACGACTTTTTCAGAATACTTAGGAATGCTTAGAGCGCGAGCGAATTAAATGGATAATTTAAGATGGCATAAAGCGCGGGCATAAGATAGCCTATTAGCAGGTTTAGTATCTAGTGCTGGAAAGATTTTAAAGCATTCGGAGAACCGCAACATGGGGGTCGCTTATGAACCGAAGAGCCTGCCATATTACTCTAATCTTCCTGATGGGGTGCCTTTATGGTCACGCCTCGATCAGCAATGTCGTTAACAACGGGTCCTTCGAACAAGGAGTCATGCACTGGTTGCTGTTCGGGCAGAGCGGCGGGACGCAGTACGCGCTAACCAACAATGTGTCTGACGGGATGAATGCGTTGTATGCGGCGAACCGGACGAATCTCTCCTACCATGCCGTTCAGAACATTATAACGAACCTGCTGGCGGAGGGAACGGGCCAATTCTAAGGCATCGAGTTTTCAATCAACATGGCTACGCAGGGCAGTGCCCGGCTGACGCTGCAAATGAATGACAGCGCGACAAATCGTACACTCATCCTTGCCGAGAAAATTATTGCTGCCGACGCCGGCCGCTGGGTGACCGTGCGCGGCGGGCGAACGCTTGACTGGACCGGCACCCTCTCCCTCGCATCGCTGCGTTTCGAGATCGGGCAGATCACAGAGCGCGTCTATCCACCGGTCATCCTCGATCGCATCCGTATGGTACGCGACACGGACCGCGACGGGTTGACGGACGATATCGATGCCTGGCCCTCCAACGGCGACGAGAACACGAATGCGATTCCGGACGGATGGGAGTCGTTGTTCGGACTGCCGGGCGGTGCCGGTACGATTGATACCGACGGCGACGGATTCAGCAACATTCATGAATTCTGGGCCGCCACGAATCCGACGAATGCGCTCTCGAAGCCCGCGCAGCCGGTGAATACGAACGCAACTCCGGAAGCACGGGCGTTCCTGGGGTATCTTGCGGCGCTTCCCTCGTTCCCCTCCAACCGCGTTCTCATCGGGCAGGTCGTCACCGACACTGCGGCGGATTACTCGAACCAAGTCGTTGCGCTCGCGCAGCAGGCCGGCCGCTGGCCCGCTATACTGGGCGTCGTCTACGACATGGTCAACGGCCCCATCAACCACACCGTCATCACACCGTATGCGACGAATTGGTGGAATGCCGCCGGCGTCGTTCACGTCCAGTGGAACCCCGACAATCCCTGGAACGGATTCTTTTCCGGCAACACGAACAACATTGATTTCCCCGCGCTCTTCACTCCCGGCTCGCCGTCGCACACGAAGTACATCGCCATCCTCGACGAGGTCGCCGTCGGTCTGAAACAGCTCGGCGATGCGGGCCTTACCGTGCTATTCCGTCCTCTTAACGAATGCAACAGCATGCAGAATTGGTTCCAGCGGCGCGCGCGCGACGAATATATCCCGCTTTATCGATGGACGTTCGACTATCTGGCCAAGAGCCAGGAACTGAACCATGTGATTTGGGTCTATGACGCGCTCGACGGCCCGCACCATCTGGTTCCTGTCACGTACTACTATCCCGGCGACGACGTCGTTGATGTCTTCGGTGTGAACGTTTATGACGACGACTGGTCGCTTCCGTTTGACCTCGACCGCCTCTCGCGGGATTATCCAAAACCGCTGGCGATCCCCGAGGGTGGTCCGAACACAATCCTGAACCGTTCTTTCAACAACCTGACCTACATCAACGGCATCTCGAACGGATTCCCCCGCCTCTCCTATTTTTGTATCTACAACAGTTTTCCATT
>JFJP01041190.1_pt1 | contig 10104 bp, 5 predicted proteins | sample 431651 | NCBI WGS metagenome assembly JFJP01 (sample SAMN02602958, study PRJNA72255) | Microbial mat metagenome, whole genome shotgun sequencing project. | biome: fresh water; feature: sink hole; material: water; isolation source: purple microbial (photo- and chemosynthetic) mats found in... | reverse complement strand
TTAGCAATAACATCCGATGAAGAAGCGTGTTTTTTGGCTTTTTCAAGAATTGTACTAAAAAATTGTGCATTTTCAATCGCTTTATCATCATCAGCAACTACAGTTAAAGGGTATATGGGTTCTTTTGATTTTGGATCTTTTATAAGTATTGAAAAATTTATAAGTTGCTCAATGCGTTCAGGATTTGATACGGGTACAAGAATTTTTTCTGTCAATTTATTGATTTCTTGTTTTACATCACTTGCAGATGTTGCTATTTTTCGTGCAGCATTTTGGGTTACAAATGATGCTATAATGCTTGTTACAAGTATAATAATAATGGTTGCATTTAGAATGTTTTCATCAATTATATTAGCTTTAAAACCAACCAAAATAACTGCAAGAGCTGCAGCTGCATGAGAACTACTAAGCCCAAAAATTAATTGTCGTTGAGGCCTTGAAAACTTAAAAAGTACTTGAGTAAAAAATGCAGCCAGCCATTTGCTAAATACGGCCATTAATGTAAGAACTGCACCCACGATTAGAGATTTCGGACCACCAAATATTACGCTGGTATCAACAAGCATACCTACCGAAATAAGAAAAAATGGAATAAACAAAGAATTTCCAATAAAATCGATTCGATTCATAAGCGCAGAAGAATGCGGTATAAGGCTATTCAAAGCAAGCCCGGCCACAAAAGCTCCTATAATTGGTTCTAATCCGGCTAATTCTGAAAGAAATGCGGCGATAAAAACGATAAATAATACAAAGATATAATGAGCATAACTTTCGGTTTCCAACTTTTTAAAAAACCATCTGGTAATTTTGGGGATTATAAAAAACATAATAAATAGAAATACAATCAATGAAACCCCTACCTGAATTAAAAATTCCTTATTAAATGTTCCTTGACTATTTTTGATAACACCTGCTAAAATAATAAGAACAGCACTATCTGTAAGTATTGTGCCACCAACCGTAATAGCTACAGCTTTATTTTTTGACACACCGAATCTACTTACAATTGGATATGCAACAAGAGTATGAGTGGCAAACATAGTAGCCGTTAAAAAACTGGCATTCAAATCATAACCGAGTAAATAATGGGTAATGGGAAATCCAAGAGTAAACGGAATAATGAATGTAAAAAAGCCAAATAGATAACTTTTTTTCTGATTGGCTTTAAACTCCTGCATATCAAGATCTAATCCGGCAATAAACATAATATACAGAATACCAATAGTCGCAAAAAGATCAACCGCACTGTTTTTTTCCAGAACATTAAATCCATGGGGACCGATTATTACACCTGAAATTATTAATCCTATTATTCCAGGTATATGCAGTTTCCTGAGTAAAATTGGGGCTAGCAATATGATAAATAGTATTAAGGCAAAAACCAATACAGGGTTTTCAAGTGGAAGTAAAAATTCATGCTTTAATTGTTCAAAAAAGGTATTCATTTTTTTAATTGAATGATATTATATGTAATAACAAGTCTATTGTTCATTGTGAAATAATTAGAATGCTTATTAATATTATTATGCCGTCAATTTACAAAATCTTTTTAAATTGGCTTTGGTTAATACAAAGAAAGATAATGTTGATTTAATTGTGAAATAACTAAAGATTATTGCGGAGATTAAAAAGGCTTATCAGGTCATCAGCAGAAAGGGTTTTTCCACTAATCTTGTGTTTTGCCATGCTGTAAAAAGGATTTCTTTTTTCCAGGAGGTTCTGAGCATAATGTGTTAAATCTTCTTTCGTTTTTCCCCATATTAATGGTCGCTCTGTTTTCGAATTCATTAGTCTACTTACCAGAACAGAAATATCCACTTCTAGATAAATAGTTATTCCGGAAGCATTCATATATTCCATGTTACTAAAAAAACATGGTGTTCCTCCTCCAGTCGAAATTACTGCATGCTCGTTTTGCTCAATAACTTTATAAAGTACTTTTTTTTCAATCTGGCGGAAATTTTCTTCACCAGATTGATACATTAATGATCGGATGGTTTGTTTCTGATCTTCTTCAATAACCTTATCAAGATCAATAAAAGGCATACCTAGTTTATTAGCAAGTTTTTTACCAATAGTTGTTTTACCGCTTGCCATAAAACCTAGGATAAATATTCTCATGTTTGTATGACTTTTATTATTTAATCATTCCTTGTCCAAATCAAAAAGGCTCATTTGCGAGTTATCTTCTTCTTTTGGAGTGTTTTCATCTGAATCTTCTGAAACTGGATTTTTATCAATTCTAACTAATGGTTCTATTTCTGTTACCACTTTTACCTCGTAATTCGACAATCTCTTACCCTTGGCTTTGTAGCTCTTAACTCCTATAAAATCAGCCACTTCTATAATTTCATTTTCACGGCTTTTATGCCTACCTCCAAAGCTAACCTCTAATCTCGGATATTCTACTTCGGTTAGCTTTAATAAACGCGATTCTTCGTTTTCACCAATAAAGCTGTTGAGCTTATCTGTTGGCTCAAGCGTAAACCTTTTTAAATAATAGAATTCAAGATCTGCATCATAATAAACAGCAGAATATATTTTTTCTGGTCTATATTTTTCTACAATAAAAACATCATCTTCGAAATGATTCATAAGATCATAGCTTGACAACCTGTATTTACCTGATTTTGTAATCACCAGAATTTTATCATCTGCATGAAATTCACCCAAAAACCTACCACGGCCATCTGCATTTAATCGTAATACTTCTTCTTCAAACCATATTTTTCGACCACCTAATGTTGAAAAGCCTTCTTCTTTGAGAACAATTTTATGAATTGCATATTTCGATAATACATTGCCCATCGATTGTTTACCTTTAATTGCAAGTTCGCTAAAGTTATATTCAAATACAGGTTTTTTAAGACGTGGACGTGGGCGCAGAAATACTTTAATAACTTCAGCTTCACCATTTGGATTTACACTCATATAAAGGATTTTGGATCCCTTGGTTCCTTTTGTGATTTCGTATTCTTTATCACGTGTAATTCCTGTAATAGCGCATCGTTTTACCATAATAGCACCATTTAAACCATCGCGATACACGATATTGTAAATTGTTCGGTTATCGTTTCGTTTAAACACAGCGGCATGAATAATATCTTTACCAACAAAGTTTTTTTCAGTCACTTTGGTAATCATATATTTACCATCACTTAAAAAAGTAATAACCTCATCAATATCAGAACAATCACAAATAAATTCATCCTTTTTTAAACCATAGCCAATAAATCCCTCTTCGCGATTTACATACAATTTTTCGTTTGCAACAACAACTTGTGTGGCAGCAATAGTCTCAAGATTACGAATCTCTGTTTTTCGTTCGCGTCCATCACCATGTTTTTTTCTAATTTGTTTAAAGTAATTTATTGCATACTCAATAATATGATCGAGATAATTCTGAACTTCTTTAATCTGTTCTTCCAAACCACGGATAATGTCATCTGCTTTTTTAACATCAAATTTTGATATTCGCTTAATCTTTATTTCTGTAAGTTTTTCAATATCTTCAACGGTAATCTCTCTAAAAAAGAGTTTTTTATAGGGCTTTAATCCTTTTGCAATATCAGCAATTACAGCTTCCCAGGTTTCAGATTCTTCGATATCACGGTAGATTTTCTTTTCTATAAAGATTTTTTCCAACGATGACATGTGCCATGATTCCTTTAATTCGGCTTTTTTTATTTCGAGCTCTCTGGTAAGCAATTTAACTGTATTGTCGGTTGAAATCTTAAGTAATTCTGTAACACCAATGAATATGGGTTTTTTCTCTGCAATAACACAAGAATTTGGTGATATTGGCACCTCGCAATCAGTAAATGCATAAAGAGCATCAATGGTTTGGTCAGGAGAAATACCAGGTACAAGATGAATTAATATCTCAACATTTTCAGCGGTATTATCATCTATCTTACGTATTTTTATTTTCCCCTTTTCAGTAGCCTTGAGTATTGAATCGATAAGACTTTGAGTGGTTTTACCAAAAGGCACTTCAGTGATTTTGAGTGTTTTTTTATCTTCTTTTTCAATCCGGGCTCTTACTTTAATTGATCCACCACGAATACCATCATTATAACGACTAAAATCAGCTATTCCTCCGGTTGGAAAATCAGGGTAAAGTTCAAAGCTTTTGCCTTTTAGATGAGCTATTGAAGCATCAATCAGTTCGTTAAAATTATGAGGCAGAATTTTCGAAGCCAATCCAACCGCAATACCTTCTACTCCTTGAGCGAGCAATAATGGAAATTTAACTGGTAGCGTTAATGGTTCATCATTTCGTCCATCGTATGATTTTTTCCATTCAGTAGTTTTAGGATTAAATACAACATCACCAGCAAATTTTGAAAGCCTTGCTTCGATGTATCGAGGTGCTGCAGCACTATCTCCGGTAAGAATATTACCCCAGTTTCCCTGGGTATCAATTAATAAATCTTTTTGTCCGAGCTGAACCAGTGCGTCACCAATCGAAGCATCGCCATGTGGATGAAACTGCATAGTAAACCCGATAATATTGGCTACTTTGTTGTATCTTCCGTCATCAAGTCGTTTCATTGCATGCAAGATACGACGCTGAACAGGTTTTAGACCATCATTGAGATGAGGTACAGCCCTCTCGAGTATTACATAGGATGCATAATCGAGAAACCAATCTTTGTACATACCCGACAGGTGTACAATTTTGTGAAGCACCCCATTGCTCTGACCATTTTCATCAATGTGTTGATTTATATCTTCGTTTTCCGGAAGTTCAATATTGTTCATATTCTCTTTACTCATCCTCTTCTATAATAAACTAATCAAAAAATGTATTCTCTAACCTTCGTTGATAACCTCTACCTTAAGGTTTTCGACAATAAAATCTTGTCGTTCAGGAGTATTTTTACCCATATAAAACTCTAGTAAATCGTTTACGGCATCGTCACGTCGTAATCTTACAGGATCAAGTCTAATATCTTTACCAATAAAATGCTTAAACTCATCTGGGGATATTTCTCCTAATCCTTTAAATCGGGTAATTTCGGGATTTTGACCCAATTTTTTCATTGCTTCTTCTCTTTCGGTTTCGCTATAACAGTAAATTGTTTCTTTTTTATTACGAACTCTGAAAAGAGGTGTTTGCAAAATATATAAATGTCCGTTTTTAATCAAATCCGGAAAAAACTGAAGGAAAAAGGTCATAAGCAATAACCTTATGTGCATACCATCTACATCAGCATCAGTTGCAACAATAACTTTATTATATCTCAAATTTTCTATTCCTTCTTCAATATCTAATGCAGCCTGAAGCAAATGAAATTCCTCGTTTTCGTAAACCACTTTTTTTGTTAATCCATAGGTATTTAAAGGTTTACCTTTTAAACTGAAAACGGCCTGAGTATTAACGTCTCGCGATTTAGTAATAGAACCGCTTGCTGAATCACCCTCAGTAATAAATATCATAGTTTCTCTTTTTAACTCTTCAGCAGTATTAAAATGAAACCTGCAATCACGCAGTTTTTTATTATGAAGATTTGATTTTTTAGCTCTCTGCTTTGCAATTTTCTTAATATCAGAAATTGCTTTTCTCTCTTTCTCTGAATCAAGAATTTTTCGATGCAGAATATCGGCTGTTTCCGAATTTCTGTGTAAGTAATTATCCAGTTCTTTTTTAAGAAAATCACGGATAAAATTTGTAACAGAAATACCATCAGGTGAAATATTTTTTGAACCTAATTTAGTTTTGGTTTGTGATTCAAAGACAGGTTCTTCGACCTTAATACTTATTGCAGCAACTACAGATGTACGTATATCAGAAGGATCAAAATCCTTATGATAAAACTCCCGTATCGTTTTTACCAGGGCTTCGCGAAATGCAATAAGATGGGTTCCTCCTTGTGAGGTAAACTGCCCATTAACAAAACTGTAGTATTCTTCACCATAACCATTTCCATGAGTCAGTGCAACTTCAATATCATAACCCTTTAGATGAATTATAGGATATAATCCATCAGAACTAATATTTTCTTCGAGTAAATCACGAAGGCCATTGTCGGAAAAGAATTTTTTTCCGTTAAGATTTATAGTTAGTCCGGAATTTAGGTAAACATAATTCCGAACCATGGTTTCGATATATTCTTCGATATAATGAAAATCTCCAAACAACTGACTATCTGGCTTAAATAAAACCATTGTTCCATTTTTTTCAGTTGTAGGCTGGTTTTCTTCGTCGAGAACAATTTCACCATGGGCAAATTCAATTGCTTTCTTTTCTCCTTCTCGGTATGCTTCTATTTTGAAATTAGCAGATAAAGCATTTACAGCTTTAATACCAACACCATTTAAACCAACCGATTTTTTGAAAACCTTTGAATCATATTTTGCTCCTGTATTCATTTTAGAAACTACATCCAAAACCTTACCCAAAGGAATTCCTCTTCCGTAATCCCGAACTTTAACCCGTTGTCCAGTTATTTCAATATCGATTGTTTTGCCAAATCCCATCATGTATTCGTCGATGGAATTATCCATAGCCTCCTTAAGCAACACATAAATACCATCATCGCTTGAAGTACCATCACCGAGCTTTCCTATATACATTCCGGGGCGTTTCCTGATGTGTTCTTTCCAATCTAACGTACGAATGCTATCTTCCGAATAATTTACCGTCATTTCACCAAATTTTTGTCAAATATATATAAAAGTAAGAATCCAGTTAAAAAAGTTTATCAACAGGGAAAAAACAACCAAAAAATGATATACTAGAATAATTCAATATTAGACTAGCTGAGATCGGCACAACTTAAGGTGTTTAAAAATAAGGATTGAAATTGCTTTAGTAAGTTTAAATTAATACTAAAACTACAAAGCTGTTGAAAAATAGATATTTATTCTAATCAGGTTAAACAAAATGCAATTTTATTCTACCTTGTTTCTAATTTGCATTAATTCACTATCCATCAATCTCTTAACATGGTTTGCTAGTTCTCTGGTATCCATATTTTGAAAAGAACTGTATGGAATTTCATCTAGCACTTTAAGTATAATATGATGAGTACCCATAAAAACTCCATATTTATTGAGCAAGTTATCTTTTGTACCATCTATAACAACCGGAATAATTGATTTTTTAGCAAGCTGAGCAAGCTTAAATGCTCCTTCCTTAAAGTTCCCTAATTGCCCATCTCTTGATCGGGTTCCTTCGGGAAAAATAAACAAAGTACATCCTTTTTTAAGTGCATTTTCCCCATCAATGAGCATTTTCTTTATACTGGCTTTACTTGTCCTAATGAGTTTGATATCACCACTTAAATGCATTAACCACCCATAAACTGGAATGCGGAATACCTCTGCCTTTGATACCCATCTAAATGGTTTTCCCAGCCTATACATTGCAATAATATCTTCAAGCGATTGATGATTTGCTATAACAACATAAACCTCCTCTTTCTTAATTTTCTCTCTACCAACAACATGCACATGCCACCAAGGGCTTAATCTGGTATAAAGAGATCCCCAGAATAGAGCCACCTTGCTCAAATAAAATAATCGATCATCAAAAAGAAAGGTAAATAACCATGTAATAAAAAAGATTGGGGATAAAAATAAAATAGTGAGGAAAATAATAATCCAAATAATTAATGAACGGATAATACTAATCATTTTTAATGATTCGTTAAATTTGTAAAAATGAAATATAAATCAAAAACCTGAATCAAAAGTAAGAACTTATTTTAATACTGAAAAAAATATTAAGCTTATTGGTACATTTTTTGATTTATTCTAATTAACTTATTATTTTCACAATTCGTTTTGTTTGTGTTATGATAGAAAATCAAATCTGAATGAACTCTAAAAAACTGATTATTACGGCTTTTCTATTTATTATTGGGTTTCAGGTTATGGCTCAGGACCAAATCATAAAACTTGATACAATTCTTCTTCTAAGTAGAAAGAAATTGGTTGTTCAGATAAAAAATGTGTCATCCGCCACCGTTCGATATTTTGATCCAAAAAATCAGGGATCCTTCACTATTGAAAGAAAGCAAATCCAACAAATTGTTTTTAGCAGTGGTAGAAAAGAAGTATTTAATAAACCTGCTTTCAGCATGGTTGCTGAAGGAGATTGGAAAACCATTATAGTTACTGATAACAAAAGCGATGTTTCTGGCTTGTATGACCTTGGACCTGTAATCGGAAGATCCTCGGCTGGAAGTAAGGATGCCAAATCGGCAAAACGAAGTGCCATAATAAGACTACAGAAAAAAGCTGCTCTATTGGGAGCTGCTATGGTGCTGGTTACAAAAGAAGAACCAATTGGTGGATATGGTGAACCACCCTCCTTTAATGTTGAGGGGATTGCTTATGGCTATGAACCTCCCAAAGAGAAAACTGAAGAAGAAAACCCACAATAATTGTGGGTTTCGTTTTTTATTTTATTATTTATAATAAATTTATTTTAATTAGATGGCAACTATTATTCGGACATACCTAATTCGCCTAAACCTTGAATAAATACAACATCTTTTGGAATTCTTTCTTTCTGAACTCTATATAAATCGTTTAGCAGTTCATCGCGAATAAAACCCTTTTCTTCAATCAATTTTTTTGCTGCTTCATAATTTCCTTCTCCCTGAATAACTAAAATGTTGTTGGCAAGTGCAATCATTACCTCTTTCATTTTTTCAAAATGAACAGTATATTTATTTGATTTAATATCATATGAAAAAGCTCCGGCATCCTGGAAATAATTAAACCGAATCATATTTGCAACACCTTGATCATTAGAAATACCGAAACGAACCGAACGGAAAATATCAGCCAGATAGGTTACATAATTATCCATCAGTGTTCCTGAGTTCAATTCGCCCATATCATATAATTTGGTTATAAAGAACAAACTTAAAATATCATTTTTACTTTCTTCAATAACATTATAATGTTCTTTTAACGCATCGCGGACAGATTCGTTTTTAATAGTGTTTTTTATTCCGAGTGAACTTCCAACCTCATAAAACATAGTATTTTCAAAAAAAGCATTAAAAGTGACATGTTTATGTTGTTCGGGGTTTATTAATAGGGTGCTCATGGGTTTAAGAATCTTTTCGAATTTTGCTTCCATAACATTTCTAAACTGTAGTTTTCTGCTACCAACCTGTAGCTGAACCTGACCATCGCGGGGCAAATTAAAAGCTATTTTTTTACTACCCGCATTCCAGCACCCTGAACAATAGATTACATCATAAACCATAATATCAGAAAGTCCTTTAGGCAATTCAGTAATATATTTTGCATCAACAGGAAGATTTCGTTGAAGGTATGGAAGTAATAAGGCGTATTTTTCAAGATTCTTACTCCAGTCTTTGTCTTTAACCAAAACCATTGATTGGTATGATACTTTTGACCAAAAAAGGCGATCATCAATATCATCAATCGGGCCAACAATAAAATCAACAATATTGTCTTTCATCTTCATCCATGCAATATCACTATCAAAATACTTATCAGTAATTAATGCTTTAGCTCTGAGCTCTAAATAATTTTTTAAATCCTTATTATCAGCTAGTTCGGCTGCTTTCAGCATTAAATTGGCAATGGTTTGAAGCTTTTCATCATACGCTTTATAATAAGGAATGGTTTGTAAACCACCTATTTCGTTTCTTCGGAGTAATGTATAGGAGCTATATTTTTCAAGATCTCCAAATTCTTCAAATTCCTGATAAGTCATATCTGGGGGATAAAAGTTAGCTCCATCAGGTTTTTTATTTACACCCTCGACAAAAGGCTCATTACCATTTAATCTGTCCCATGGGCCATAATTAATTTTTATATATTTAAGGGTATTCTCATCTGTAACTTTTTCGAAGAGTTGCTCTTTTTTGCCATAGGTTTGAATCCAAAATAATTCATCAATTAACTGAGCTGCTTCGAATAAATAAGGAAGCATCTTTTTCTGATTGACACTTAATACATCAAGGTTAGCATTAAGTTTAACATCCGCATAGTTTAAAAGAAGCTTTTCTATTTTTGTATGTGGCATATTTTCTTGGTTTTTATCTTTTTTTGTACATCCAGAGAAATAAAAAACGAAGAAAATGATTGCGGCGATAGCTATTTTTTTATACA
>JFJP01014415.1_pt1 | contig 10104 bp, 7 predicted proteins | sample 431651 | NCBI WGS metagenome assembly JFJP01 (sample SAMN02602958, study PRJNA72255) | Microbial mat metagenome, whole genome shotgun sequencing project. | biome: fresh water; feature: sink hole; material: water; isolation source: purple microbial (photo- and chemosynthetic) mats found in... | reverse complement strand
ACTTCCCCTGGTTCAAGCAAGCGATCGCCACTTTTACACTTTTTTATTGTACAGCCAGCGATCGCCACTTTTACACTCTTATTGGCTTGTTGATTCTCCTTATTCTGCTTAATTAATGGAAGTTTGTAAGTTCAAAAAAAAAATAGAACAAAACCTATTATTGTTTTAATGCTTCCTGAATACGGTGAATTATCTGTTGAGCTTTCTCAAAAATTTGCTTTAATTGATCAAACAGTTGGTCTACAGATTTAATAATAGCAGTTTTTTTACTTATTTGATTTTCAAGAGATATTAAATTGTTTTGTGTCAATTTAATATCATTATTTAAACTGATTTTCTCATTTTCTAAACTCTTAATATCTGCTGTTAATTTATCAAATTCTTGCTTTGATTTATTGATGTTTTCTTGGTTCTGCCGTAATTCCTTAGTTTCATTATATTGAATATATAACCAAGTATTTGAAACAAAAGATATTATAAGCAACAAAGCTAAAATATATACTGTTAATTTTTCTGTTGACCGATTTGAAGAAACTAATTCAGAAGTATCAGTATTAAACTTTTGATTGGATCTGATATCGTTTCCATTTCTTCTTGTATCTTTCTTGGCACTATCTTCTTGAAATCGATCTCCTGTATCTGAAGATGGTGAAACAGGTTTATCAACAAATTTTGCTAATCCTCGCCAAACTTTTGCGTTCTTAAAATCAGCATGACGTTGAATTCCTGTAACTACCACTAAAGGTCTATCTCCTGTAGGTAAGGATTGTTCTTTCAAATCCTTTGCTAATTTGTCAATGGTCTTATCAGATTTCTCGTCTAATACTTCTTTCTCGTCTAATAATTTAGAAGTTGAGGAAGTCTTTTGATCTGTTAAAAGGCATCCTAGAGATTCAAAGTCTACAGTAAAACCGTTTTCCCCTCCAGCCTTTACACAACCCTCTATACTCTGGTTGAGTTCAATTTCACCAGTATCAGGTAAGAAAATTTTACTTAATAAAATTTTACTTGCTAAATTACGAATTTTTGCCTCCTTAACGGGATTATCTTCTACTATCCATGCAACAGAAATAAAAATAATCCGATTTTGGTAATCTCGTCTTGCAGATGGAATTCCTGTAACGACTAGCAGCAAATTCTGATTTTCTCTAGCAATTAAAAGCGAAGAAGACTCTTGTAATAAGTCAATAAAGTTGTTAGCAATATTAGGCTTTTCAACTATTACTTGATTTTCCTTAACCCAATTGTAACCATAGTCTGTAGATATACCACGACTTTGAACAAAAATTTCCATGATCAACTCCTGAATTTAATTAAATTACAAATATTGTTTTCCTTGGAGAATAGCAAAGCCATCTTGAGGATCAGTTTTGCAACCTTTAACAACATTTTGCGCTGCTTCTTTAATTTCTCGATCTAAATTAAACCAAGACCGAATAAAGATAAAAGGCCCCCAATCATAATTAAGCCTATTGATCTTTTGTTTAAGTAGAAATCTTAAAATATACCTAAAAGGTTGCTCACAGTCTTTAGGGCTATATTTTGCATGGATATAATTTTTATGAAATTTAAAATGAGGGTATTTTTTACCTCCTTCTTTAATCACATCAATATGGGAAAAAACCACAGTTCCTACGGTCTGAACAGGAGTAACAACTGTGACAACCCAAGGGAGGAGACGCTCCGAACTTAAAAAGCCGAGTAAGTTAGCATATTCATCTTTAACACGACGCAATAATTCCCGGGTTGACTTTTCATTTTGAAGATATGTTTCACACTTAATGGGTGCTAAAATTACTAGCCGAGGTTCTTTTATATCTTCAAAAGCCTTAGCAAGAATATTTTTAATTTGTTGAGGTCTATTAATCATCTCATTATATTGACCTTTTGCTTCCATCAAGGCAGGAGCATCAATTGCGATTAGGATGATAACCGACTCATTAATAAGATTTTGAACTTTTTCTAGGTCAGAAATTAGAGCATTAGCATTTAGATTCTCTCCGCTATAATCTTGAAATTTTAAACGAATCGATGGTTTACCTCCTTTTTTTCCTAAGTCAAATATAAAAGAGTTAACTGCTCCTGTGTTAGCTTTAATGCCACCTGTGGCTTCAAATTCATTATCTTCATCTTGACTTTCCACTAAACTTTTAAGTTCCCCTAATTTTTCTTGCAAAATAGCACTGCTTTTTAAGTCAGGAATTAATTGTAAATTAGTCTGACCAATTGTGTTCTCAAACTGATCATACATCGCTGTTAATAGACTCGTTTTACCGACTCCTGTAGCTCCTAACATTGCTATTTTAATTTCCTGTGACATTTAGATTAAATCTCCTAAGCTATACGTTTAAAAATTGTATGAGTTGAGGTTGATTGCATTGAGAGACTTTTTCAAGTAACTCTAGCCATTCCTTTTGGAGTTTCCTGTTGGCTTCAATTTGTTGAAATTCCAGCCAAATTAAACTCTTATTTTGTTCAAGGAAAGTTTGCCATTCGTCTTTAACTCCATCAGCGCGAAAAATTCGGTCATTAAATTCTTCAACAATTGCAAAAGCAGCTTGACTAGGTTCCGATAAAATATCTTCTAAAGTATTCTCACAATTATAGACTACTTTAGCATGAGCTACTCTTAAAATATCTAAAACTTCTTTTGCTGAAGGAATATTAGAAAGAGGAAATGCAGTTGGTTCATTTGGCGTTAAGATATCTAAGTGTTGACGGATACGGTGCTGGACTAACCCTCGGTAAGATAGCTCAAACTCAGCTAACATTTGAAACCCAAATTTAATTTTACTTGGCTGTTGATAAATCAATTCTTGAGGAATTAAATTAGCGATCGCTTCGATTAACTTCTCTTGCCTTGCATCAGTTAATTGGCCCAAATAATTAACAAATATATCCCCAACCTGAGCCTTAACTTCTTTCATTGAAAGTTTTAACCCTTCATCTAAACTTAAAAAATGTTGTGATAAATTAGCTCTAATTTTATTTAAGTAATCATAGTAAGCATTCGGATAGCCTCCTAACACTGAATTGTTGTTTTCAATTTGTTCAATATCGGGTAGCCCTGTATCAGTTCGACAAATACTAAGAACTTCTTCTAACTTATTTTTAAAAGAAATATCTTCTTTTTCTCGTTTATTCCTTAAATCTTTAAGTAGCTTGTCTAATGAAGTTGCCATCTCCTTATAGGCTGTATTAAACATGGGTAGAAATCGAGATGAAACAGATGAATCAATCCTTTCTTGCCCAAAACATTTTAGGGCTTTTTGTAACTCTACCTGAATTAATCCCTGAAGTTCCTGAAGTCGAACTTGGTAAATTTCTGTGTATTTTTCATCCATTTCGTTAATTTTATTAGTTAAATAGTCTAAAACTCTTTCAAGAACTTGGCTAGATTCTTCATAACTAGAACAATCAGCTATTTGACAATGAACAAACTCCATTGATTTATTTAAAGGGCTGGGTTCTAATTTTTTCTCTATCCTATCCTTAAAAGTTAGGCAAAGATCTGATTGTTGCACATCATTGCTAATACGATTGATCAGTAAAAAAGCTCGCTGAGGTAAATCCTTAACAACTTGATTTGCTTTATCATATAAATCAGTATCATCTTTTTGCCATTGATCGCCCATTGGATCAGGACGACGAATAAACAAAATAATGTCAACTTCTTGCCCAATTGTCTCTAGCATTAATTCTTCATCGCCTAACTTAGTATCTCCTAAGCCTGGAACATCAACTAAAGCAATTTTCCCAACATCAGGATTTCTGAAACAGGAATAAATTTTAACTTCCTTAACTGCTAAATGATGAAAGTAACCGCTTCGATTTTGCGTAATATATTGAGGAATCTCTGTTTTTCTGATCTGGATAACTTCTGGAGTTTCTCTAAGTAAAGAACGATATTTGCTCAAATCTTGATGATATTTTCTTAGATGCTCAATCATTTCTCGATTTGTTGCCCCGGTTAACAAATTTGGTAACGGTCGAGCAAATTCATCTAAAGTTGTAGGTAATGCGCCTAATTCTAATTGTCTAAAATAAGGATGAATAACTTCTTTAAGAAATGAGTCTTGAGAATGGAATATTACTCTAGCATAGGTTTCACCATCATGATGATAAACGGTACTACGAACTGCGGTACAAGCCTCACCAGGTAGAGAAGGAATTTCATCATTCGTTAACCCGCTTAAAGTTTGTAAGAGACGACTTTTGCCTTGTCTCATCCGTCCTACAACACCAATATTTAAAGTATCTCTGGAAAACCGTTCTCTGAGTTTAGATAATGCACCTAAATTTTCAGAAATGTCATTTTGGAATTGGGAAAAGTCAGGGTTTCGTAACTTTTCTTGGGTATCGGGATCGTCAATTTTACTTAACAGTTGATGCCGATGTTCTTCTAACCGATAAAGTGCATCCGTGAGATTACGGAGATTAGTTTCTACCTGAGCAATTTTCTGAGACAGGGGTTTCCGCTTATCTATAATTTGATTAATTTTCGCCGTTCTGTCCATCTTTCTTTTTATCAGCTATTTTCTATAACCTTAGCCGTTTATTGATTTTTTGACAATCTTAGCTACAGAAAAAATTAGAGATTTTCCGATTACATCTGTCAGTTATAGGACTTACCTAGAAATCGGGTTTCTCTGATACCTGATCAGAAAAATGGGTTTAAAATCCTGTCCTAGAAGGACAGCTTTATATTGTCAGGACTTACGCAGTTACGCTATATATAGCGTACTAATGAGTTAGCGATGCCGACAGGCGGCGGTACTGCCATCGCGCTCGTAACTCAAACGAGATCGCTTTAACCGGACAACCTCTTAAAGTCCCCCAATTTTGGGGGATTTAGGGGGCAAATATTGCAGATGGAGAAATCTGTTCTAAAACTGCTGCTCAATCCTTCATCACCTGATCATTCTAAACACTATACATTTCAAGCCATCTAGCCCCCTAGCCCCCAAAATTGGGGGGAAAATAAATAATTAGGACTTTTGAGCCTGTTTTTTTGAACAGTCATGAAAAAATCCTCAGTTAACTTGATGGAGCTAATCTGAGGATTTGTAATGGCACTAAAGTGCCGATAAGCGGGTGATGGGATTCGAACCCACGACATCAACCTTGGCAAGGTTGCGCTCTACCACTGAGCTACACCCGCAACTCGTTCACCTTTTCTATGATTCCAAAAATCTTGAGATTTGTCAACCCCTTTTCCAAAAATTTTTAGAACCCAAGGATTTAACGGGTTTCCGGCTGCTGTTTTATCCGTTCCCCTGTCAAAGCTGGACTAGCACTCGCAGACAAAATCGCTGTGGAATCTACCGTTGGATGAGAAACTGCCGCACTTTGCTTGATTTGACGCATTAAATTTGCCATCTCAATCGCATCCATCGCATAGTTCCAACCGTGATTAGCCTTGATTCCGGCTCGTTCTAGGGCTTGCTGCATGGTGTCGGTGGTCAGAACTCCAAAAATCACCGGAACACCCGTTTGAAAGGCCGTAGCTGCGATCCCTTTGGATACTTCCGCCGAGACATAATCAAAATGGGGAGTTTGTCCCTTAATTACGGCCCCTAAACAAATAATCGCATCATAGCGACGGGTTAGGGCCAATTGATGGGCGACCAAGGGAATTTCAAAACTCCCTGGAACCCAAACATAATCGACTTGTGTTCCCTGGGGATCAGGATCAATACCATGTCGTTTTAAACAATCTTGACATCCTTCCAATAGTTTGCTTGTGATCAAGTCATTAAACCGACCAATCACTATCGCCAACCGTAAGGATTCCGTTTGGGTAAAATTTCCCTCAAAAACCGCCATTCTTGTTATCCGATCCTTTTTTGTTAACAAAAGTTAACAAATACATAATTTGAGAATCAACCGATGGGGAATCTCAGGTTAAACCGCTTAGGGCAATTGTCCCAAACAGTCTAACCCTCAATTCCCCCTGTTAATTAAACCACTAAGTAGTTTAAAACACCGACTAAAATCACCAGCGCAAACCAAAGACCAGAACCCACATAAAGCAAAGGCTTAGATTGGCTCCAGTATTGGGGGGAAGCATAGGCAAAGGGAACGCCTACTACCAGTAAAAAGGATAAAATCACCAGTGCCGCAAGGACAACTTGAAATAGAATTGTTAACATTGTTTTTTCCCAACTTGACTTTGCAGTAAGTAAAAATACTGCTGACAGGCTCACCGAATCCTGTTTAGCGGTTTAATTATTAAAACTACCAGAAATTGCTACCGATGAGAAGGAGTTAAGCTGCTGGTCTAGGGGAGTAGGGGAGTAGGGGAGCAGGGGGAGTAGGGGAGCAGGGGGAGTAGGGGGAGTAGGGGGAGTAGGGGGAGTAGGGGAGCAGGGGGAGTAGGGGGAGTAGGGGGAGTAGGGGGAGTAGGGGGAGCAGGGGGGGCAGGGGAGGCAGGGGAGGCAGGGGAGGCAGGGGAGGCAGGGGGAGTAGGGGAGTTGGGTGGCAATCAATGGCTGAGGGCTGACACTTTGTTGATTTTTGTGACGAAAAATCTAAAGTTTTTCTGTAGTGATCTCAGACACCGATAGGGAGCGATGAAAATTAATTAAGGGTTTGATGGGAATCACTGCTAAATATTTCAGTTATTTCTATACTAACTAACATGGATAGCAAAAGACAAATATTGCTAACCTGATCTTACTCTTTCTGTTTGTAAATGGCCATCATTAAATCATTTCCCAGGCTTTGCCTGGAATTTTAGATGGTAGGGCAGTATAAGTAATATCACCGGAACTGAAAAGCCGAATCCTTCGTCACCCCAGAAATGGGTGTCCCGTTGCGATCGCTAACCCCCCGTAAGTGCAGCCTCTGATTACTAGAGCAACTGATATGGAAACTATGCCAGCCACTAAAGTCGATGTCAACAATAACTCAAACCAGCCTTTTCAGGACTATTCTGAACCTGATGAGCTAATGAATCAGGATCTTGAGCCTGATTTGGATGATTTAATCGATCTGTCGATAGAGGATGCCAGCGATGTCAAACTCCAGAAGCCGACGAATAGTCGCACAACAGATTTAGTTAGACTGTATCTCCAAGAAATTGGTAGGGTACGTCTGTTGGGACGGGACGAAGAAGTATCAGAAGCCCAAAAAGTACAGCGCTATTTGAGGTTAGTTGATTTACGCAACCATGCAGCCGAGCATGACGAGGGAGTGATCAATACTTATGTGCGACTGATCAAAACCCGTGATCAGTTATCCGCTCAGTTGGGTCATCGTCCGTCTTTGGAAAGATGGGCAACAACCGCCGGGGTGGATGTGACTGAACTCAAGCCGATTTTAGCCACAGGGAAAAGGTCTTGGGCGGAAATCGCGGGTTTGACTGTGGAGGAGTTGGATCAGATTCAAACTGAAGGTATACAGTCTAAAGACCGGATGATTAAAGCTAACCTGCGTTTAGTCGTATCGGTGGCGAAGAAATATCAGAACCGAGGTTTGGAACTCCTGGATTTAATTCAAGAAGGAACTTTGGGACTGGAAAGGGCGGTGGAGAAGTTTGACCCGACCCGGGGATATCGTTTTAGTACCTATTCTTATTGGTGGATTCGTCAGGGGATTACCCGGGCGATCGCTACTCAAAGCCGCACGATTCGTCTACCTGTTCATATTACCGAAAAACTGAATAAAATTAAAAAAGCACAACGGAAAATTTCTCAGGAAAAAGGTCGTACCGCCACAATTGAGGATATTGCCCGGGAGTTGGAAATGACTCCAGTTCAAATCCGAGAAGTGTTATTAAGAGTTCCACGTTCTGTGTCTTTAGAAACTAAGGTGGGAACGGATAAAGACACGGAATTAGGGGATTTACTGGAAACCGATGAGGTGACACCGGAAGAAATGCTGATGCGTGAATCTTTGCATAAGGATTTACAAAACCTGTTAGCGGATTTAAGTAGTCGGGAACGGGATGTAATTCTGATGCGTTATGGTTTGGGAGATGGACACCCCTATTCCTTGGCGGAAATTGGTCGGGCGTTGGAATTATCCCGGGAGCGAGTCCGTCAAATTGAAGCTAAAGCTCTACAAAAACTGCGTCAACCTAAACGTCGCAACCGAGTTCGGGATTATTTGGAGTCTTTGAGTTAATCCTGAATCATAGCGGGCAACAGGCAACAGGCAACAGGTAACAGAAAGAATGCGTTTGGGCATCGGTCTATGTTTTAATCGTGCTTCCGGGAATGCTATAGAGCAGTCGCGCCTGGGGTGTTAAGACATAGACGGATGTTAGAGCTTAGACGCTGAAGTCTTTTCCTCCGGTGTTCCCTATTGCCTATTGCCTATTCCCTATTGCCTATTCCCTGCTATATATCAGGTTTTCATACCCCCCCGATAACTACGGTATTAGGGGGGGTTTTAGTTGCAATAGCTGTTTTTTTTGACAATTGGGAATTTTGTTGTGTATGATTGTCAGTATGCAAGCTTTATTGAGAACAATTGAGCGTATGGCTTTATATACAACAGTCTCGTTTAAATCCGAACTTAATGACAAAGGCTGGCGGTTAACTCCCCAACGGGAAACGATTTTACAGGTCTTTCAGAATTTACCGAAAGGAAATCATCTGAGTGCGGAGGATTTGTATACTTTACTCAAAAGCCGAGGAGAAGTGATTAGTTTATCGACTATTTATCGCACATTAAAGTTAATGGCGCGGATGGGAATTTTGCGGGAATTGGAATTGGCTGAAGGGCATAAACATTATGAAATTAATCAACCCTATCCCCATCACCATCATCATTTAGTTTGTGTTCAGTGTAATAAAACTATTGAATTTAACAATGATTCTATTTCTAAAACTAGCATGAAGCAGGCGGAAAAATCGGGGTTTCATTTATTAGATTGTCAGTTAACTATTCATACGATTTGCCACGAGGCTTTACGCATGGGTTGGCCGTCTTTAATTTCTACTAATTGGTCGTGTTCAAAAGCGATCGCTGATGGGAATTGTGAGATAACTGATGAATGATAAATAACACATTTTACCAAAATAACTGATAACCGATAACTGATTAGAGATTACCAAATAAAACGGTATCTGCGTTGGGGCCATATAATGCTCTGGCTTGTGCAACAGCTTGTTGGGTTAAACCATCGTAAATTCCATTAATGGGGCCGTTATAAAGTCCTTGAATTCTTAATCGTTGTTGCAACTGTTGGACGCTGCTTGCACCATAAATAGGGGGAGTTGTGGCTACAAATACGACGGTGCGATTAGGGGTTGCAGAAACAGGTCGAGTATTAAATAAAGAGTTTTGAGTGGTGGGGCCTGCTATCCCGGTTACTGTGACTCCCCGGGATTCTTGAAACCAAATTAAGGCATCTTGAGTTGCGGTATCAAAACAGCCATTAATCGGGCCGTTATAATAGTTTAAATCGCGTAAACGCCGTTGAATTTTTCTCACTTGCGATCCTGTATCTCCCAAAGAGATGATAGATAAAGAATTCTGAATCGGAGCCGGAGGACGTTGAACAATGGGAATTCGATAGGGAATCCCAGGAACATTGGGATTTAAAGCGAATAATGTGGTGGAGCCAACAACTCCGTTAGCATAGATCCCACGAGATTGTTGGAATTGTTGAACGGCGACGGCTGTTAGAGCGTCAAAATATCCTGGCCTTTGTTGTAATGCTTCCACAGCCAGCCCGCGATCGCCTTCTCGTAAAGTTGTACCAGGGAAAACAGCATCCTGAGCAGGATTAAGGCCACTATTAAGTAAGGCGAGGGTAGCTTCCGTAACTAAACCCGTTGCCGGAATATTATAGTCCTGTTGGAGTCGAATCACGGCATTTTTCGTGATACTTCCAAAATTGCCTGTAGGTTTTTGGTTGAAATAACCCAAGGCTTGTAACCTTGTCTGTAAATCCGAAACCCCAGGGCCACGATCTCCCTCTCCCAAGCCAATTAAATCTCGATTATAGCCAGTATTCCCAGTATTGCCAGTATCAAGGGGGGGGCTGATAATGCCTCCTAAGCCCAAAGCTGCGAGGGTTTGAGGGCCAACAATCCCATCGGCTGATAAACCCGCATCCCGTTGAAAGCGAATCACCGCTTCTTGAGTTAGACC
>JFJP01006111.1_pt1 | contig 10104 bp, 9 predicted proteins | sample 431651 | NCBI WGS metagenome assembly JFJP01 (sample SAMN02602958, study PRJNA72255) | Microbial mat metagenome, whole genome shotgun sequencing project. | biome: fresh water; feature: sink hole; material: water; isolation source: purple microbial (photo- and chemosynthetic) mats found in... | reverse complement strand
AAAAAGGCTTCCTGGACGGTTTGAACGCCAAGCGCAAGAACGTCAAAGTGGTTGAGGTCTCCACTACCTGGGACCAGACCATGGCCCAAAACGGCGTGGAAACCGCATTGCGCGCCAACCCTGGCGTGAAGGTCATTGCTTGCGCATGGGACGGCGGCGCACTGGGTGCCAAGGCTGCTTTGATGGCGGCTGGCAAAAAAGCCGGAGAGGTCAAGATCGCAGGTTTTGACGGTTCCCCAGGCGGCCTGGACATGATGAAACAAGGCTGGCAAAGCGCCAATGCCGCGCAGATGTTGGCCAAGATTGGTCAAGTCGGCGTGGAAACTGCCATTGCTGCCGCTGAAGGCAAGACGGTCAGTGCCCGTATCGACACTGGTTCTTTCCTGGTGTTGCCCACTAATGTGGACGCGTTTGCCAAAGACTCTGGCGTTGCCCAGTTCATGAAGGTGAAATAAGCCAGCCGGCTTAGTGCGTAACTGGAGCGCGGCTGCCGAGTGGCGGTCGCGCTTTTTGATTGAGGAAAAAACATGAAATCGATCGCCCGCCAAGAGTGGTATGGCGCCCTGGTAGCCGTTGTGGTGCTGGGCGTGCTGCTGACATTTGCATCGCCTTACTTCTTGACCACCGGAAACCTGTCGAATATTCTGGTGCAGGCCTCGGTGATTGCTTTGCTGGCCGGTGGGCAGACTTTTGTCATTCTCACCGGGGGTGTGGACCTGGCCGTGGGCGCTCTAACGGCTTTGGCTGGCGCCGTCACCGGTCACATGATGATCAAGCTGGGCGTCGACCCCTACATGGCGATGGCTGCAGCCTTTGGAATTGGTGCCGCCGTTGGGATATTTAATGGCTACCTCGTCGCTTTTGTCGGCATTCCATCATTCATCGTCACGTTGGGCGGTTTGACCTTGTGGCGCGGCCTGGCCTTCGAATCCACAGGTGGTTTTGATAATTCCGGCATGCCCGATCCGCTGCCCTTCCTGGGATACGGGCAGGTCTTGGGCGTACCCATGCCGATTTGGATCACAGGAATATTCTTTGTGGCAATGGCTTTCGTGTTGTCAAGCACCAAGCTGGGTCGCTACGTGTACGCCATGGGCTCCAATGAAATGGGCGCACGCCAGGTTGGCATCAACATCCGCTGGTATAAATTGGGTGTGTATGTGGTGTCAGGCTTGAGTTGCGCGCTCGGCGCCATCGTACTGATGGCGCGCATGGACTCCAGCAGCGGCAAGATGGCCCAAATGTTCGAGCTCGACGCCATTGCCGCCGTTATTTTGGGCGGCACTTCGCTGTTTGGCGGGCGGGGAAGCATCTGGGGCAGCCTGCTGGGAGCGGTACTTATCACCATGATCCGAAACGGTATGAATCTCATGGAAATCTCCCAATTCCGTCAGATGATGGCGATTGGCGCGGTGGTCATCATTGCCGTCTGGATTGATGTGATTCGTCGCCAGAATTTGCTCAAAAAATGAGTCTACCTATCCATGTATTGGGTGACGTGATCATGGACTGCGTCGCGCAACCGGATGGCACGCTGCGCCCCTACATGGGTGGCAGCTGCTTCAACATGGCGCGTGCTGCGGCGCTTCGCGGAGCCTCGGTTCATTTTCTCAACCCGCTGTCTACGGATCAGTTTGGGTTGCAGATGGCAGAACAATTCCGCAGGGACGGTGTTGCGCCTACATCGCCTGCCAGCCCGCTTCCAACGGCATTGGCCGTGGTGCAACTGGCCAATGGACAGCCAAGTTATGGCTTCTACAGAGAGGGCATTGCCGACCGGGACTACGGGGTCGATCAGGTGCTTGAGGCCATTGCGCCGCTGAAACCCGGCGTGCTGCACACAGGCTCACTGATGTTGGTGCCGCCAGAGCACGACAAGGTGCTGGCGGTCCTGAAGGGTGCCAAAACCATGGGATGGACTATCAGCGTCGATGTCAACTTGCGTCCCAAGCTCGCCAAGAGCCTCCAAGACTACATTGCAGCGGTGAAAGAGATTGCAGCTTTGGCTGATTGGCTGAAGGCCAGTGACGAAGACCTGGAATTATTGGGTTGCACAGCACCCACACGTGCCTCTGCGTCAGTCATCGCACAGCATTACCAGGCCCAAGGGTCAAGCCGTATTGCCCTGACGTTTGGCGCACAGGGCGCATGGCTCTGCGTAGATGGCGAGTCGGCGCAGGCCGACGTCCCCGCTGTTGTCGTGGCCGATACCGTGGGAGCGGGCGACACCTTCTGGGGAAACTGCCTCGCGGATTGGACCCTGCGCCCAGACAATGCCGGACTGCGTGTCGCTGACACACTGCGCCTGGCCATGGCTGCGGCCGCCATCAATTGCACCCGTGCCGGGTGTCAGCCGCCCACCGCTGCCGAGTTGCGTTAAAAAAAATGCCACCCGAAGGTGGCATTAAAAAGTCCCGGTCGGGACGTCGTTGGAGCAATTGAAGCCAACCTATTGGCTGGTTGGGCCTCTATCCTTGTGAACTGTGACAGCAGCTGGGGGTAATTTAGGGCTTAAGCGCCCCTGGCGCTATCCCACAAACGGGTGATATTGCATGTTTTTGCCAAATAAACTTACTTTATTGGCAATTTAATCTCAAAACAGGCACCGCCACCATCGGCGTTGCTGCACTTGGCGGTGCCGCCGTGGCGCATGGCGATGGATTTAACCAGTGCCAATCCCAACCCGACGCCACCCTCCCGCTCCGAGGCACCAGGCAGACGGTAAAACGGCTCAAAAATACGCTCTTGCAGGGCAATGGGCACGCCTGGCCCGTGGTCCCGCACCCGGATTACGGCGTACTCTCCCTGCTGGGAGAGCGTCAGCACCACGTCGCCTTCGCCGTAGCGGCGGGCGTTCTCCAGCAGGTTGCGCACCGCCCGCCGCAGCAGTTTGGAGACACCTGGAACAGGCATGGATGCCGCGCTTGTCTCAAGCTGCGCCACACAGCGGGCGCATTCTTCAGCAGCCAGCCCCACCAGATCTACAGATTCCACCGTGCCTAAGTCTGCCTCCTTGGCGTCAAGCCGACTCGCGAGCAAGATTTCCCCGATCAGCTGGTCGAGTTCGCTGATATTGCGGGCAATTTCCGCGTGCGCGGCAGAGTCGGGCGAACCACCCATCAACTCCAGCCCCATGCGGATGCGGGTGAGCGGGGAGCGCAGTTCGTGCGATGCATTGGCCAACAGGGACTTTTGCGATTCCAGCAGCGCCTCGCGCGTTTTGACCAATGCTTCGATCTGCTGGGCGGCGTGGTTAAACCGACTGGCCAGAAAGCCCACCTCGTCCCCGCCGCCTTCGGGCAGACGCACACTCAGGTCGCCATCACCCCATTGTTCTACGCCGCGCTGCAGCCCTTCCAGCCTGCGCGTGAGTCTGCGCACAATAGGGTAGGTCGCCAGTGCAACAGCAACGGCAACAAGCCCAAGGGTCCAGAAAAAACCGAAAGGTGCGCGCCAGGTCGTGCTGGGCGCACGGGGCAGATGCATGTGCACTGTCTGCCCATCGTGCATTTGCACCAAAAACTCGGGGCCTCGGCCAAAGCGGCTGCCCGTCTCAGGCTCGGCGTCGTCGTCAGACGGGATGGATGCAGCAACGCGTGGTGCCTTGGCACGCTGGCCTTCGCCATCGGGCCGCCGGTTCATGCGCATGCGACCGTTGCCGATCACCTGACCGTCAGCATTGCGTACCACCACCTCACGCAGGGGCGGCTCGGAAGCCATGCGCCAGGCCCACCCCACCAGCAGGGTCAGCACGGCCACGGCCAACACCACCGCTAGCCAGATACGCACGTAAAGCTTCTGAAAAAAAGCGTGCATAACAGTGGAAGGATCAGTCCTGTTGACGTGCGAAGACGTAGCCGACCCCGCGTACCGTGAGAATGCGCTTGGGGTCTTTGGCATCGGCTTCAATCGCAGCGCGGATACGGCCCATGTGCACATCGATCGAGCGGTCAAACGCTTCCAGTTCACGGCCACGAACAGCCTCCATGATCTGGTCTCGGGTAAGAACCCGACCGGCGCGCTCCGCCAGGGTCACGAGCAAGTCAAACTGATAGGAAGTCAACTCACAAGCTGCGCCACCAACGCTGACAGTGCGTGCATCCCGGTCGATCACCAGCGAACCAAACCGCAATAGGTTTGCACCTGCCGCAGGTACTTCCACGCGCCGCCGCAGTACGGCGCGAATTCTGGCAAGTAGCTCACGGGGCTCAAAGGGTTTGGGCAGGTAATCATCGGCACCCATTTCCAGACCGATGATGCGGTCCATGGGGTCGCCTTTGGCGGTGAGCATCAGCACAGGGGTCTGAGCGGCCGCGCTGTTAAGCGCACGGATGCGACGGCACACCTCCAGCCCATCAATATCGGGAAGCATCAAGTCCAGTACCACGAGATCAATGGCGTGTGCGTTAGCGGGTTGGCTCAGTTGGGCCAGCCCGCTCAGTCCGTCCAGTGCATGGCTGACTGTGAAGCCGTTTTTAGTGAGGTACTCGGCCACCATGGTGGCTAGCCGTGCGTCGTCCTCGATCATCAGCAGGTGGTTTTGCATCTCTGCAGTCTAGCGGGGAGACCCACTCAGCCCATGACTTAAGCACATAGCAGGGGTAAAGAAAGGTAAATTTCGCTACATCTTTCATAGCTGTCTGCGCAATGAATAAAAGGGCTGGAGGACTACTTTGCTCCCAATTGCAGGCGCGCAGCCAGCCCAACGAGCAACAGCACCGGAACACCCAGCAGGGCCGTGGTCGTGAAGAAGCCCGCGTAGCCGAAAGCATCGACATACATGCCCGAGTAACCGGCCACAAATTTGGGGGCCAGCAGCATCATGGAGCTGAACAATGCGTACTGGGTCGCCGAATAGTTGACGTTGGTCAGGCTCGACAGGTAGGCAATGAAGGCCGCCGATGCGATGCCGCTGGCCAGGTTGTCGGCAGAGACCACAAATATCAGTGCCGTCACGTCGTGGCCGCGTCCAGCCAGCCAGGCGAACAGCAGGTTGGTTGCCGCGCTCAATGCAGCTCCGAGCATCAGCACCCGCATGACGCCCACCCGCATGGCCAGTGCCCCACCCACAAACGCGCCCAAGAGCGTCATAACAACGCCATAAACTTTGGTGACGGCTGCTACCTCGTCCTTGGTGAAGCCCATATCCACATAAAACGGGTTGGCCATGATGCCCATGACCACATCGCTGATGCGGTAAGTGCCGATCAATGCCAGTATCAGCACTGCATGCCAGCCGTAGCGGCCCATGAACTCGGCAAAAGGCTCAATCAGCGCACCGCGCAGCCAATCTGCAGCATTTTTAGCTTTGGGTATCTCCCTGCCCGCAGGCTCCTTGGACAACAGCACCGTCAGCACGCCCGGCAGCATGCTGGCCGCCATCACCAGATACGCGGTTTGCCAGGCGCCTTGCTGGTACAGCGCTGCCTGGCTGGTCACAGCCCCAACGGCGGACGGCACTTCTGAGCGTGCGGCAATCCACAATGCGCCGGCGCCGGACCAGATCATGGCCAGGCGGTAGCCCGTCTGGTAGGTAGCCGCCAGGGCGGCCTGGTGCTGCGTGTCGGCAGATTCAATGCGGAACGCATCCAGCGCTATGTCTTGCGTAGCCGAGGCAAAGGCCACCAGCAGTGCGCACCAGACCACCGGAGCCAGCGCTAACTTGGGGTCCTGGCTGGACATCACGACCAGCGCGCCCATGATCACCGCTTGCGAAGCCAGCAGCCAACTGCGTCGCCGCCCCATCAGGCGGGTCAGCACGGGGATCGGCATGCGGTCCACCAAAGGCGACCAGACCCACTTAAAACCGTAAGCAAGCCCGACCCAGCTCAAAAATCCAATGGTGGTGCGGTCAATTCCGGCTTCGCGCAGCCAGAAGCTCAATGTGCCAAACACCAGCAGCAAGGGCAGCCCCGCCGCAAACCCCAGGGACAGCATGCGTAGCGATGCAGGTTCCAAATACACCCTGAGGGTCTGTGCCCAGCTAAGGGGAGGACTCGGTTTCGATTTTGTGGTGTCGCTGGCGGTGGGCTCGGTCATGCGGGAATAATAGCGTGGCATGCACACAAACCAGAGCACGATTCCCATGGGCCGAACACCCAAGCACCCGCACCCGGCTCGCCGCGCTGGCGTCTGGGTAGCCGTTGCCCTTGCGTTTAGCTATACATCGCTGACGCAAGCGCGCGAGGGGGTGGACGTAGGCAACAACTCTGCGTTTACCAAGCTGGTGCCCGCCGAACAAGTGGAGCGTTCTGCGGCACAGCAATATGGCCTGATGCTTCAAGAGGCCGCCGGCAAAAATGCGCTGGGCGGAAAGGACCACCGTCAGGTGCTGCGGCTGCGTGCCATTGCGCAGCGCATCATTCCCTATGCGATAGAGTGGAACCCGCGCGCCAAAGCCTGGCGGTGGGAGGTCAACCTGATCAGCTCCAGCCAGATCAACGCCTTTTGCATGCCCGGCGGCAAGATTGCTTTCTACTCCGGCATTTTGAAAACCCTGGCGCTGACCGACGACGAAGTCGCCATGGTCATGGGCCATGAAATTGCCCACGCGCTGCGAGAACACGCCCGTGAACGCATGGGCAAGAACGCGGCCACCGGCATCGGTGCCAACCTGCTGAGCCAGGTATTGGGGCTGGGCCAAGTCGGCCAGACAGTCACCCACTACGGTGCACAACTGCTGACCTTGGAGTTCAGCCGCGCAGACGAATCCGAGGCGGACCTGGTGGGTATGGAACTGGCCGCACGCGCTGGTTACGATCCGCGTGCGGGCGTTACGTTATGGCAAAAAATGGGCGCTGCCAGCAAGGGTGCACCGCCACAATGGCTCTCCACCCACCCCTCCGGCAAAACCCGCATTGCCGAGATAGAAGCCAATCTGCCCAAGGTCATGCCGCTGTTCGCCAAGGCGGCAAAACCGGCACGTTCAACGCTTATGCCCAGTCGTACGAGACAGTGACCGGCGCGTGGTCTGAAAATTTTTCACTCTTGTAAATCTCCACGGTTCTGGCGCCGGCTGCCAAGCTTGGTGTTGCCAGGTGGTAGTCCAGTCTCCATCCCACGTTTTTGGCATAGGCCTGCCCCCGATTGCTCCACCACGTATAGCACTCGTCCGTGGTGTCGGGGTGCAGTTGTCGGTACACGTCGACCAGTCCACCTTCGGTAAGCAGCTTGGTCATCCAGGCGCGCTCTTCCGGAGTGAAGCCGCTGTTTTTCTGGTTGCTTTTCCAGTTTTTCAGGTCAGCCTCGCGATGGGCGATGTTAATGTCCCCGCAGAGTATGAAATCACGTTGTGACTTGAGTGCCTGCAGATGGGGGTACATCTTGTCCAAAAAACGGAACTTGGCTTGTTGGCGGTCTTCACCGGACGAACCGCTGGGAAAATAGGCGCTGATGATGGAGTGCTTGCGCGTCGGGGTGTCAAAGCGCAACTCGACGTAGCGCCCCTCGCTGTCGAAATCACCCCCATCAAAGCCTGCTATGACCTCTGTAGGCTCGAGTCGCGTGTACACCGCAACGCCGGAATAGCCCTTCTTTTCGGCATAGTGGAAATGCCCCTGCATTCCGGCCAGTTCATGGAACTTTCCATGGACGTCATCGTGTTGGGCTTTGACCTCTTGCACACAAATACAATCAGGTCGGGCATGGGCGATCCAGGCTTCAAGCCCTTTGCTAGTCGCGGAGCGGATACCGTTGAGGTTGAGGCTGGTTAATTTAAACAAGGAATTCCCCATGTCAGTTCAGGATGCTTCGGTGGACTCACGGCAGGATGCTTTGGCCCAGGAGTTTGTGGCATTTGCGGTGCAATGCGGGGTGCTGCGCTTTGGTGAATTCAAAACCAAAGCGGGTCGCATGAGCCCGTATTTCTTCAACGCCGGCCTGTTTGACGATGGGGCCAAGCTGGGGCGTTTGGCCGAATTCTATGCCCAGCGTCTCATTGCCAGCGGCATTGAATTTGATATGGTGTTTGGCCCGGCCTACAAGGGCATTCCACTGGGGGCGGCGCTATCGGTGGAGTTGGCCCGGCGCGGGCGCAACGTGCCCTTTGCCTACAACCGCAAGGAAGCCAAAGACCATGGTGAGGGCGGCACCCTGGTGGGCGCGCCACTCAAAGGCCGTGTGTTGGTGGTCGACGATGTGATGTCCGCTGGCACCGCAGCGCGCGAATCGATTGCCATCATCCAGGCTGCGGGCGCCACGGCGCACGCGGTCTGCATTGCGCTGGACCGCCAGGAAAAAGCCACGGAAAACGGACAGGATGTGCCTTACAGCGCTGTGCAATATGTGCAGCGCCAGCTTGGCCTGCAAGTATGTGCCATTGCGAAGCTGGGGGATTTGATGCACTATCTGGAAAAGCGTGGGAGCGGCGCATCCAGCGACGACCACCAGCGGGTGCTGGCCTACAGAGCACGTTACGGAGTGGAGGAACTTTAAGAATGACTGTGAAAGTGTGGAAGCCCGTTGCGGGTGTTTTTTTGATGTGCACTGCCGCAAGCGTGACTTGGGCACAAAGCTCGCCGGTGATCGCCGGTGTCTATACCTGCACGGACGCCAAGGGCCGCAAGCTCACGGCCGATCGACCTATTCCCGAATGCACCGATCGGGAGCAAAAAGTCCTCAACCCCAGTGGCACCGTCAAGGCCAAGGTGGGCCCGACATTGACGGCCCAGGAAAAAGCGGAGCTTGAGCAAAAAGAGCGTCGCGAAGCGGAGGAAAAGGGCCGCGCGGCCGAAGAAAAGCGCCGGGACCGTGCGCTGCTCACGCGCTACCCCACCCGGGCTTCACATGACCAGGAGCGCACAGAGGCTTTAGGCCAAATTTCTGTGGTGATCAAGGCGGCCACCAACCGCCTGGAAGAATTGGTTCGCCAGCGCGTGGCGCTGGACGACGAAATGGAGTTTTACAAAAAAGACCCTAGCAAAGCGCCGGCCTATCTGCGTCGCCAGGTGGAAGAGAACGCCCAGAGCCAAGCGGTTCAAAAGCGATTTGTGTCGGAGCAGGAGTCTGAAATCCGCCGCGTTAACGCCCGGTTTGACGACGAACTTGGTCGCCTGCGCCAACTCTGGGCCACAGGCGCAGCCAAATAGGCTCCAATCAGCCTGCGAGCTTGGCCCGCAGCAAGTCATTGACCTGCTGTGGGTTCGCCTTGCCTTGACTGGCCTTCATCGTTTGACCCACCAGAGCATTCAGGGCCTTTTCGTTGCCAGCCTTGAATTCCGCAACGTTTTTGGCATTGGCCGCCAAGACGGCATCTACGATCTTCTCCAGCGCACCGGAGTCGTTCATCTGCTTCAAGCCTTTGGCGGCGATGATTGCGTCCACATCGGTGCCGGAGCCTTCCCACAAGGCGTCAAACACCTGTCGCGCGGCATTATTTGACACGGTCCCGTCGGCGATGCGCGTGATGAGCTGCCCCAGTGCGGCAGGACGCACCGGCGACTGGTCTATGGACAGGTCCTGCGCATTGAGGCGGCGTGACACTTCGCCCATGATCCAGTTGCCCGCCAGCTTGGCGTTGCTGCAGGCTTCGGTAGTGGCTTCAAAGTAGGCAGACAGTGCCAGGCTTTGAGTGAGTTGGGTGGCGTCGTACTCGCTCAAACCGTAGGTCGTAGTAAAGCGGTGCGCCATAACGCGCGGCAATTCGGCCATTTGTGCCCGTACTTCATGCACCCATTGCTCTGAAATGTATAGCGGCGGCAGATCGGGGTCAGGAAAGTAGCGGTAATCGGCGGCATCTTCTTTGGTGCGCATGGCCCGTGTCTCACCCGTGTCTGGGTTGAACAGTACGGTGGCTTGCTGAATCGCGTGGCCATCTTCAATTTGCTCGATCTGCCAACGCACCTCGTAGTCGATGGCTTGTTGCATGAATTTGAAACTGTTGAGGTTTTTGATTTCGCGCCGCGTGCCCAAATCCGCACCGGGTTTGCGTACCGAAACGTTGGCATCGCAGCGAAAACTACCTTCCTGCATGTTGCCGTCACAGATCCCGATCCAGGTGACGATCTTGTGCAGCTCTTTGGCGTAGGCCACGGCCTCGGCGCTGGAGCGCATGTCGGGCTCCGTCACGATTTCCAGCAACGGTGTTCCCGCACGGTTCAGGTCAAT
>JFJP01041189.1_pt1 | contig 10105 bp, 9 predicted proteins | sample 431651 | NCBI WGS metagenome assembly JFJP01 (sample SAMN02602958, study PRJNA72255) | Microbial mat metagenome, whole genome shotgun sequencing project. | biome: fresh water; feature: sink hole; material: water; isolation source: purple microbial (photo- and chemosynthetic) mats found in... | reverse complement strand
GAGTGAGGAGTGAGGGAGCGAGGAGTGAGGAGATTAGAAATTGATCGCTGTAATCCCGTCAAATTAAACAGATTAGGGAATGGGCCAGATGCAACAGATTCTCTGCCCCGCTCATTAACCTGCCGGCACGAGACAATTCCATAATTTGGGTTTTGCTTTGCTACCGTCAGAAGTCTTTCAACTTCTGATTCGGAGGCAACAGTATCCGGATTTAAAAACAGGAAAAACTCACCATCAGCATTCTTCCCGCCAAGGTTACATCCGTTAGCGAATCCTCCGTTTAAGGTATTATGAATGAACCTGAATTTAGCAAACCTCTCTTCAAGTAAATATATTGTATCATCATCTGATTTGTTGTCGACCACAATCACTTCTGAAGTAAAGTTCCTGCCTGTGAAACTGTCCAGTGCTTCAAGGCATTTTGTAAGCCTTGTCCATCCTTTGTAACTAACTATTATTATCGACAGATCTATCATAGTACCAAGATACTAATTATATTAAATGTTGCTGGGTGCTGGGTGCTGGGTGCTGGGTGCTGGGTGCTGGGTGCTGGATCTGGTTCACTACTCTCTTTAATCTCCCCCTCTCCCTTTCCCCCTTCGCCCTCCGAAGCTTCAGCGAAGGAGGGCCCTTCCTCTTCCTCTTCTTCCCACTCATAAACAGGCCGCTGGGGACCTTCGTTCCTAAACCATATGGAAAGAACGACACCTGAGATAAATCCAAGCATATGCGACTCCCATGAAACATTCTTATATATTCCGGGAAAGATTCCCCAGACCATTGAACCATAAAGAAAAACTATAAGAAGAGATAATGCAATCAACCTGAAGTATTTTCTTATTATACCGCTGAAAAAAAGAAAAGATGCCACTCCATATACAAGTCCGCTTGCACCTATATGCCACGATGATCTGCCAAAGATCCACACCAGTAACCCGGTTAAAATATAAGTCCAGATACAAACCTTAAAAACAACCTCAGAATAAAAGTAAAAGAGGGCTACCAGAAGGAAAAATAATGGTAATGTATTGCTGAACAAATGTTTAAAGTCGGCATGGATGAAGGGAGAAAGCAGAATTCCCGGCAATCCCTCAGCAGTAAGCGGGTATATCCCAACAGTTGAAAAGTCAAGACTGAACAATACCTCAATTATTTTCACGAGCCACATAAGAAACACAAAAATCCCGGGAATAATCATACTCAGAAGAAGCTTCTTTCTGTAGAAGGCTAGCTCACTATTGATATCTGAGTTGGTTTCTGACATTATGTTTTTGTTTAGTTTTACTGATAAGAAGGTAATCGGTATTCAGTAATCGGTATTCGGTAGTTTTTACTAATTACTGTTTATGTTTAGTCAAATTTAACAACATACAGAGTCATTGCGAGGAACGAAGTGACGAAGCAACCCTTCTCCTAAATCTCAAATTCGACCCGGAAACACAATCCCTGCTGCCTTCCTTATCCTGTCGAGAGTTTTCATCAGGTTCAGACTAAACTCATGGGGCACCACACTGCTTTCAATTCTTCCTTCGTCAAGGCAATTCATTACCTCTGCGGCTTCATACTGATAACCCATGCCGTCTGGAAGAAGTGAGTAATCCTTCTTTTCCTCTCCGTTAATAGCAATTGTAAGGCACTGCGACATATCCCTGGCACGGGAGAAGTACAGATTGCCCTTTTCACATAAGAGATCACAGCCTATTCCGGCAGCTGTCCTGAAAGAGCTGTACAGATTTGCCATCCGGCCATCGTTATATTTGAAGATTATACTTATTGATTCTTCAGATCCTGTTTCTGCAAATGAAGCCACCGCGGTAATTTCGTCAGGAACACCCATAAACCAGAGAGCATCAATTACAGCATAGATTCCTATATCAAGTAATGATCCCCCTCCCAGATCGAGGTTGAATTTACGGTCTGTCGGATTATATGGTGCCTGAAAGCCAAACCTTGCATTAAGATGTAATATTCTTCCGGCTATTCCACTGTCAATCGTCTCTTTTGTTTTAATATACATTGGCTGAAAGGGTGGCCAGAGTGCCTCCATAAGAAACACTTTTTGATTTTTTGCCTCCGTTAACATTTCTCCGGCTTCCCTGCTTGTAAGAGCAAATGCTTTTTCGCAAAGGACAGCTTTCCTGTTTTTCAGACATAGCATAACATGCTCATAATGATGGGAATGAGGCGATGCTATATAGATTACATCAACCTCTTTATCTGCAGCCAGTTCTTCATAACTTCCATAATACTTCTTAAATCCAAACTCCTCAGCAAAGTGATTTGCCCTTTCTTTATCGCGGGAACCTACAGCATAAAGTTCAACATTATCAAGCAGTTTTAGCGCTCTTGTAAATTTTGCCGACATCTTCCCCGGAGCAAGAATGCCCCATTTGTATTTCTTTTTCATAGAATAAAATAATCCCATAAATATAGTCTAATTCCAATAATTCCCTCAATTTTTATCCCCTCTCAGGAGTGTTGTCACACAGAGGCAGAAAAGTTTTCATCACTAAAATTTCTCATTCATCTGTTCCAATTCCATACTTGTCAGGTTTCTTTTTACAGGGTTGATACAACGCTTTAGCTTTGAACCGAATTTAAAATTACAATTATGAAAAAGATAGTTTTACTTATGACATTTCTGATCTCTTTGTCAGGCTTTGCCCATACAGCAGAAGATCTCTCCCAGACAATAAGAGGACAGGTAACAGACGCAGTAACAGGGTATCCGCTCATAGGTGCATATGTTATCCTCAATAACCATGAACCGAAAATCGGCACCGCAACCGACATCAACGGAATGTTTGAACTCAAAAAAGTTCCGATCGGCAGACAGTCGATTCAGGTAAATTATGTGGGTTATGAATCCAAGACTTTAAATAACCTGCTTCTTGTAAGCGGTAAAGAGCTTGTGATCGAAATAAAGCTCGACGAAAAAATCAATACAATCAATGAAGTATTTATCAAAGCAACTTCTAAAAAGACAGAGGCTCAGAACGAGATGGCAATGGTAAGCGCCCGCACTTTCTCTGTGGAAGAAACAGAAAGGTTTGCAGGAAGTCTGGGCGATCCGGCCAGAATGGTGGCAAACTATGCAGGTGTTATGACGCAGAACGACTCGCGCAACGATATAATAATCAGGGGTAACTCACCAACTGGTGTACTCTGGAGACTCGAAGGAATCGAAATCCCGAATCCCAACCACTTCGGCGCTCAGGGAACAACAGGTGGTCCGGTAAGCATGGTAAACAATAACCTGCTCGCTAACTCTGATTTTCTTACAGGTGCCTTTCCTGCAGAATATGGTAATGCTGTTGCAGGTGCATTCGACCTAAATCTCCGTTCAGGAAATGTGAATTCACAAGAATTTACAGGACAGGTCGGATTCAATGGTTTCGAATTCGGTGCTGAGGGACCACTTTTCAGTCTGGCAAACGGACAGAAAGCATCTTACCTCGCCAACTACAGATACTCAACTCTTGAAGTGCTCGACAAACTTGGTTTCAGTGCCGGAACAGGTGCAGCAGTTCCAAGGTACAAAGACTTCACCTTCCTTGTCGACGTTCCCGGGAAAAAAATTGGAAGAATAAAACTTTTCGGTTTGTGGGGAAAAAGCTCAATAGACCTTGGCAGAGATCTTACCGATACAACCGAAAACCAGTATAACTCACGCGGAGTTGCAACAGATTTCAGTTCTGAACTCGGAGTTATCGGACTTTCTCATTCGAAGTATTTCAACGAGACTACAAGGCTGAAATCAACTCTCTCATGGCAGCATTCACAGTCGCTTGCAGCTCTCGATTCTGTTATATCAAAGACCTTTGAGCCCTTTATCCGTAACGATCAGGCAGAAAACAAACTCTCATTCTCAACACAGCTTCGGAAGAAATTCAGTGCAGAAGATAACCTGAGTGCCGGAGTAATTATAGATTATTATAATATTTCCTATCTCGACAGTATGATAAATACCGACTATAATAAATTTATCACCACCACCGATATCGATGGCAGCATGATGCTTTACAGAACATATGCGCAATGGCAGCATAATTTCGGCGGAAGGTTTTCAACATATACCGGAATTCATACCCAGTATTTCGGACTCAACAATGAACTTGCTGTTGAACCAAGAATTGCCGCCCGCTGGGTAGCTTCCGAAAAGAGCACATTCAATTTCGGATTCGGTCTTCACAGTCAGCTGCAGCCAAAAGTGATTTACTTCCATCAGGATTACAATCAGGTAACCGACAGCTATTCACGTACCAACGAAGATGTTAAATTCACAAAAAGCGCTCATCTTGTACTTGGCTACCAGTATCTTCTGAGCAATAACTTCAGATTAAAACTTGAAAGCTACTATCAGCATCTTTACAGGGTGCCCGTGAAGGAGTCGTTCAAGGAGTTTTCACTTATTAACTCAGGCGACCAGTTTGGCATTCCACGCGAAGACAGTCTTATAAATGTCGGCAAGGGAAGAAACTATGGTATTGAGGTAACTCTCGAAAAATTCCTCAGCAACAACTGGTATTTTCTCTTCACAACATCTCTCTTCGATTCGAAATATACAGGGTATGATAAAGTATTAAGAAACAGCGCATTCAACGGTAATTATGTATTTAACCTTCTTGCCGGCTATGAAAAGAAACTCGGCGAACACGCATTGCTCACATTCGATTTTAAAACCGTATGGGCAGGTGGTAAAAGATATATCCCTGTTGATTTTGCAGCTTCTATCGCCGATCACAGTGAAATCCGCGATTACAGTAAGTCATATACTGGCAAATACGATGACTTTTTCAGAGTTGACTTCCGTATAGGAATAAAAACAAATAACAAAAAATTCAGTCAGGAGTGGGGTATTGACCTTCAGAACCTCACAGGCTACAAGAGTATCTTCATGGAAGGATTCGATCCCAAAAAAGCAGAAATATATAAGGTGTATCAGCAGGGATTCGTGCCTATGTTCCTCTATCGCATACAATTCTGAAAATATAATTAAATTTGTATAGATGTTAGTGAATCAGAATAAATGATACCAAACTATTTCAACAGATCCCTTTTCCTTATTATTCCCCTGGTAGGAATACTAATCGTTGGCCTGTACATAATCAGTAACGGGATCAACGACTACGAGAATTCGGTTCAGTATCTTATTCACGGACTGGTGATAACTACCGGACTATGGCTCGGATGCATGTCGATTGTAATGCTCCTCTGGAAAAGATTTCCATGGGAAAGATCGCCGTTCACGCATATTATACTCGAGATAGTTCTTATAACAATTTACACGCTTGCCTTCAGCTCTGCTCTCTATTTCCTCGAAAGAAAGTTCTGGGCAATACATAAAGTTGATAACATAGGGATGGAAATTCTTACAACAATTCTAATCACCTATTTTATTACTTCTATACATGAATCGGTTTTCTTTTATCAGCAATGGAAATACAACTTCTCAAGGTCGGTTCGGCTCGAAAGAGATAATATTGAAGCAAGATATGAAGCTCTCAGAGCACAGATCAATCCACATTTTCTGTTCAACAGTCTGAATAGCCTTACAACAATGGTTGAAGACAATAAACCTGTTGTCGATTATATTCAGAGTCTTTCAGAGCTTCTCCGATATATGCTCAAAAGCGGTGAAAAAGAACTTGTCCTGCTTCGCGATGAAGTTTCAATAATGAACAGTTATATCAGGTTACAGCAAATGAGGTTTCCCGATACATTAAAAATAAATATTGATGTTTCTGAAAGTCTTTACCATTTCGCAGTTCCCCCTCTTGTTCTGCAGATGCTTGTTGAAAACGCAATAAAACACAATATTATTTCGAATGATAAACCGCTGAAAGTTTCTATTACGGCATCCAGGGATTCGATAACCGTTTCAAACAACCTTCAGAAAAAGAGCGGAGTAGACTCAACAGGACAGGGACTTTTAAACATTAAAGGCAGATACCGCTTCTTTACAACAAGAAAGGTTGAAATTGATGAGACAACCGATAATTTCACTGTAACAATTCCGCTTCTTCAGGTAGAATTATGATCAGGACTCTAATCATAGAAGATGAAAAACCTGCAGCACAGAGACTGCAGAAACTCCTTCAGATGATCGAGCCGGAGATCTCTGTTTTGGATGTTCTCGACACAGTTGAATCGGCTATAAGATGGTTCAGCAAAAACCCACATCCCGATCTCATAATGCTCGATATTCAGCTTGGTGACGGAGTCAGCTTCGATATTTTCAGGAAAATAAAGGTCGAATCGTATGTAATATTTACGACCGCTTATGATGAGTATGCAATAAGAGCTTTTGAACTTAACAGCATTGATTATCTTTTAAAACCAGTTGATGAAACCAGACTGGCAGGGAGCCTTGAAAAATTCAGAAAATTCCGTTCCTCATCACAGGCCGAAAACATAGGGAAACTTCTTGAAGAGCTGAGCAGCAGAAGTGAAAAATACAAGAAACGCTTTGTTGTGAATATCGCAAATAAAATAAAGGTTGTTGAGACAGGCGATATTGCATATTTCTACTCAAGTGAGAAAAACACATTTCTGTGTACAGCCGATAACCGACACTATCCACTCGAATTCTCTCTCGATCATATTGAAGAGATAGTTAATCCTGAAACCTTCTTCAGGGTGAATCGTCAATACCTTGTTAACTACAGGGCTATTTCGAAGATCGACGTTTTGTCGAAAAGCAGGATTAAGATCGAAACTTCGCCACTAGCCACTGAGGAAATCCTCGTAAGTTCCTCCAGGACAGCTGACTTCAGGCTCTGGCTGGATAAATGAAACCCCCTTGCCCTCCGGGCATTCCCCCTGGGAGGTTCTGTATCATACATAAACCCCCTTGCCCTTCGGGCTTTCCCCCTGGGAGGGGGAAAAATTTCTGGATGTAATTGAATTTCTGCATATTATAAAATATTATAAAAATAATTAGCATTTTTTACTACTATGTATTGCATAGTATTAATATTCTTTTATATCTTTGCATTGTATAGTTATAATATTTTAACAGTAGTAAAAACCAAACAGTACTATGAAAATTACAGTAAGCATCAATCTCGGGGGTTACTCCTTCAATATAGATGAAGATGCATATACCGAATTAAAGAGGTACCTCAAAAACCTTGAACTCCACTTTGCGGGAGAGGAGAGTTCATCAGAGATACTCTCGGATATCGAGACCCGCATGGCGGAGATTTTTCGCACGAAACTCACAACCTATAAGCAGGTAATAAATATTGAGGATGTCCGCCAGGCTATGTCAGTTATGGGAACACCCGAGGATATATCTGATAATGACGGGCCGTCGGCACGTGATAAATTTGCATCACCAGGATACCACAGAATGTATCGTGATACCGATCACAGAATTATAGGTGGTGTTTGCGCCGGAATGGGAGCATACTGGGATCTTGAACCATGGATAGTAAGGGTGATTTTTATCGTTCTGGCTATGATGGGAGGTCTCGGACTTCTTGTCTATCTGATCCTTTATATAGTCATTCCGGAAGCAAAAACAACTGCCCAGAAGATTGAGATGAAAGGAAATCCTGTAAACATTCACAACATTAAGGATTCAGTAAAAAAAGAATTTGATACAGTCAGGAAAAACATGAATCTGTAACACTCATACAACTATTTGAAGTATAAACAATAAATACTACATATCATGGATCTCGAAAATACAAAAGCACAAATGCGCAAGGGGATACTGGAATACTGCATTCTTTCAGTCTTATCCAGGAATTCCTGTTATGCAAGCGACATAATAAAGGAACTTAAAGAGGCTGAGGTAATTGTGGTTGAAGGAACCCTTTACCCGCTGCTGACCAGACAGAAAAATGCCGGGCTGCTTAGTTACAGGTGGGAGGAATCACAACAGGGTCCTCCCCGCAAATACTACGAACTTACCGACGCGGGCCGTACTTACCTCGCCGACCTCGACAAATCGTGGCAGGAGCTTGTTGACTCAGTTAATCTGATCAGAACCAGGTAACCCTATTATTAAACATTTAAAACTGACACTAATGGACAAGACAATAAATATAAACATTGCAGGCTCTCTGTTTCAGATCGACGAAGATGCATTCAATATACTGCGCGACTACCTTCTGGCAATTAACAATCGCTTCAGAAATGTTCAGGGAGGACATGAGACAGTTGAAGATATTGAATCGCGCATATCAGAAATTTTTCAGTCACAGAAGGGACTCGCCGGAGTTATAAGTAAGGAAAACGTTGAGGCGATGATCTCAATAATAGGAAAACCGGAGGATTTTGATCTTAATGAGGAGCAACCTGAACATCAAACATATAGCTCTCAGAAAAGAAGAATGTACAGAAATCCCGATGACAAGATAATTGGCGGCGTATGCAGCGGAATCGGTGCCTATGTCGATACCGATCCGGTTCTTTTCAGGATTCTCTTTGTTATCGGTTTTTTCCTGGGAATAGGATTCTTTCTTTATATAGTACTGTGGATCGCACTTCCTGAGGCAAATACTGAAGGAAGAAAGAGAGAAATGTATGGTAGCTCCTATCACTCATCATATTCGGTCAACAGAGAGTCTGATGGTTCATATTCAAATCGTTACAATAGCTCTTCAAAAATAGGTAATGCATTTAATGAGGTATTCAGGGCTATTGGAAGTGTATTGTATGTTATCTTCCGGATCTTTATGATAATTATTGGAGTGACCTTAGTTATTACGGGTTTCCTTACAGTCATTACTCTCCTTATGGTATTTGTTTTCAAAATGCCATGGACATTCTCAAATGAGGCATTTGATTCAACACTTATCTGGTTCCCCGATTTCCTCGATTATATTGTTAACCCTGCTGTTGCACCATGGATAATAGCACTGACATTAATGGCCATTATTCTGCCAATGATCGCATTCATTTACTGGGGGGTTAAAATGATCTTCTGGTTCAGGGCGAAAGATGCCATCATCAGTCTGATCGGATTCGTTCTCTGGGTAGGAGCCATGGCAGCACTTTCTATTATCCTTTTCAACGAAGGAATCAGTTTTGCGGAATCTGCCAGAACGTCTTCACAGACCATCCTACCGCAAGTACCCGATACTCTTTATATAATGTCTGATAATAAAATTTCAGATCTGAAATATAATAAGCAGTTTGCTGTACCTGATGATGATTACTCAGTTTTCATGGACGATGATACCAAAAAACTGTATATCTGCCCCGAAATGAGATTTAAAATTGTTGATGCTGATGAGGCAAAAATTGAAATCCGTAAACGTTCTTCCGGACGCACACGAAGCGATGCTGCCAGAAAATCTGAATCGCTGGAGTACAACTACAGAATGAGTAATGACACACTTTACTTCGATGAGTTTTTCACCTTACCTTCAGAAAGTAAATGGAGCGCCGATTTCGTAACCATATATCTTTCTCTCCCTGAGAATACAACTCTGTTCTTTGAAAATTCAAGTGAAAAACTTTTCCGAGGAAGAATAAATATTTCGAGACCCGGTAATGACAATGATTACTACTCAAGAACAGATTACAATACTGAACCATGGGAACTTGGAAACAAATTCTGGGTTCTAACAGAGGATGGCCTCGAGGAAACAGAAAGAAAAATTTCCAAACGAAAATAAAGTCTTGTTTTTCATTCCTGATTTGGGTTTAACCTCATCCCCCTGCCCCCTTCTCCCAGGAGAGAAGGGGGTTATTGTATTCTGTATCTGATCATTAAGCCCCTCCTCCTTGGGTGAGGGGTTTGGGGAGAGGTCAAAATTTGGTTAATGTTATGTTAAACCTAATATTTTAGGTATGCGATAATAAACCATTGTCTACCTTCGTTTCCGTTTTAACTTTTAACCAAAAACAGCCATGAAAAGATCTTTTTTACTATTAATCCTGTCATTTCTCTTTATTCAGGCATTTCCTCAGGATGTCGCAACCAAATCAGACACCTTGCGAAAGGATGCCCTCAATGTCTTTATGGAAGCCAACGACTACATCCGTAAAGAGATTCCTTATGTGAATTATGTAAGAGATATTAAAGATGCCGGAGTTTATATCATCTCCACCTCACAAAATACCGGATCCGGCGGTCGTGAGTTCACCT
>JFJP01041188.1_pt1 | contig 10106 bp, 6 predicted proteins | sample 431651 | NCBI WGS metagenome assembly JFJP01 (sample SAMN02602958, study PRJNA72255) | Microbial mat metagenome, whole genome shotgun sequencing project. | biome: fresh water; feature: sink hole; material: water; isolation source: purple microbial (photo- and chemosynthetic) mats found in... | reverse complement strand
CCATCTGAAATTCCAATAGCTACTTGTTCGTATTGATCGGTTCTTGAAAATTTTGGGTATTCCATTTATTTACCTTTAAGACATAAGTAGTTAAAATAAGAATTAGTTATAGAATTATAAAATTAGATTAAAATTAGATTAAAATTATTCTATAATCTAAATTAGAATCTATTTGTGGTTGTGTTGTTAATTCTATACTTGTGGCTGAAACTTCCTCGTAATCAATTCCTTGAACTAAAAACAAACCATTCAAATACAAAAATAAACCACCATTATTCATTTGGTAAAATGGTAAATTATATGTTTTTGTATTACTTGTTTTTATTCTTCCATTTATTACTGATTTTTTAATACTACCAGTTTCGAGCAAAACATTAATAATATCATTTTGGATAAAATTATCTGAAATTGATGTATCAAAAATTATTCTGTTATCACTTAGACTATATTTAGAAGAATCTATTAATGTATTATTCAGAAAAACACAAACAATTTTGTTACATTGTGTTTGTAGATCATACAAATTAGTATCTTCAATAGCTTGTATAGTTTCTATTTTTGTAGTTAATGAACCACTATAAATTACTCCACCTTTATTTAAGGTTAAAGTTATTTTATCCCCTTGCTCTAAATTAACAAAAGTAATTTTATTATTATCTTTGTCAAGTGAATATAAATCAGGATTTAATAATAAGTTGTTATTAAAAACAAATAATAAATCGTTAAAAGAATTTTGAATACTGTATTCAAAACTTCCTTGAATTTCAGAAACAAAACTCTCATTTAAGATACTAAAACCATATGCTTCATTCATTAAAACAGATGGCATATTTATCCATTTAGCTCCATTAAAGAAAAGGGTTTCACCACTAGCTGGGTTATGGATACTTGTATCTTCTAATTTATCAATTGAACCACCACCACCAATTTTTATTAATGAATTATTTTCAGACCAATAAATTTCTTTTGTATCAGTATCAACTAAGACTTCATTTGTTATAGAAGAATAATTCTGAATTTCAGAACTAGGAAGTCCTTTTAATAAAATTTTTGTTTTATTACCATTTATCAAAAAATCATTAATTGGCATTTTTACCCAATTCTGTGTGTTTTCTGGTTCGGTTGTGTTTTGTGAAGTCATCGATAAATAATAATTAGAATCTTTTTTAACAACATCGTAATAATCATAAGTGCCAGCTACATAAGTATTAACATCATAATTAAAAACACTTAATAAAGCACCAAAAATTTTTGAACTGAATTCAAAGTCTTTTTTATTTTGGTGTGAAAAATCGACATCTGTTCCTGTTAATAAAGTCAATGCTTGTTGTAAATTTGATATAGTAGTATTTTGATCTAAAATAGCATCTCTTAAACCTTTTGTATTACTATGTATCTGTTTTGGAGATCGATTAAGTGAGATTCCATCTAAGTATTCAAAAAGTGCTGGGTTAGCACCTTCATACAAAAAAGACGGATTTTCATTAAAAAAAGATAAATCAGCCATAAAAATCCTTTTATTTTTAAGTCTAAGACTAAGAAGTCAAATTAATAAGTAAGTTAATTTAAAAAGTTAAAAAGAACTAAGTTTTAAAACAAAATATCCCAGGTTAATTCAAGTTTAGTGCTTGAATTCTTAATTATAGCTGGATGTGTTTTTCTTGTGAAAATAGATCCAGTATTATCTGCTAATGAAATTTCTGTTATTATTTGGTTCTCTGCTCCATTTAATTCTGACTCTGTAAAAATAAAAACATATCTAAGAGCTGGTCTTCCTTCAATTAAAACCTTTTCTTTTGTTTGAAACTCTTTTTCAAATACTTTATGAGTTAATTGTGTATCGGCAAGTGTTGGTGGTGCAATATTTATTAAGTCATCGGTTGATGATAAATTCATATCACCTACTAAAATTTTTGTGATTTTACAATCATCGCCGTGGACTAAATCTCTTATTAAAGTCCTTGAATTAGTAACTACTAAGTTTTTATCTTGTAACAAAACTTCTTTACCTGAATTTGTTATTTTTGACCAAGTAATAATACCTTTTAAGTTCTCGTTGAATTTATCTGAAATATTCATTTATTCCCTTTAATTTATGTTTTGTGTTGGTTTGTGTGTGATAGGTATAATTTATTTAATTATTTTCTCTTATTATTTTTTATAATCGTAATAAATCATCATTAATTTTATAAATAACATAATCATTTAATCCTTTATTTGATAATATTAAAGGATTAAAATTATCGATTTGATACTTATCGTCGTTGTTTAATAAAACTACAAAAGTATCATTTTCTTTTTTATTTTGGGTTTGGTTTTGATTTTGGAAATCAATTTTTTTAATTATTTTTGTAATATTTTTTGAATCCAGTGTGATTGTAGTATCAGTATCAAAATAATCAATATTTTTAACTTTATTAAAAAAATTTATTTTTGAAAAATTTGTTTGAATAAAATTTGATTTAAATAAATTATTTTTTTTGACTAAAAAATTATCTTTAAAATCTAAAAATTCTAAGTATTCTAAATTTTCTAAATTTTTATTTAGTAAAGTAATCAAAGTTTGTGAGCAAGGATTTTTGTTTTTTAATTGTGTTGGGTTATTGTTATCAATTTTTGTAATTTGTGTTTTATCATTTAAAACTTCGTTTGAACCTGTATTCAGATCTGAATACAGACTTGAATTCGGGTTTAAAAATTCATACAAAAAATCATCTTTTTTTGAAAAAATATTATATGTATTTTTTTCAAAAGTTTTTTGTAAAACATCGTAATCATCATTTGATTTAAACCAAAAATTATTTTTTGAAAAATCGTATCTTGAATTATTGCTTAATCTTAATTTTAGTGAATTATCGATGGTGTTATTAATTAATATTCTGTTTTCTGATTGAGTATTTTGGGTATTTTGTGTGTCTTGGGTATTTGTATTTGATACATAATAAAAAGCAAAATCATTTAATCCATTTTTTATAAAATAAGTATTTTTTAAAGTTAAATCCAAGTTATAAATATCATTTTTATTTAAATCAATTTCTGTTTTCTTTTTAGTTAAGTAATCACTCCAAAAATGATTATTATCATTAAGGACCTTATTTTGTTTAAAACTTTTTTTATCAATAAAATCATCAAAAAATAAATCTTTTGGAGTTTTGTTTGTATTAAAAGAAATAAAAAAATTAGCTTTCTCTTGATTAAAATTAGCATTAATAATTTGTATTGGTTTATTATTATTTATAAAACTTTTTTGAAAATTTGTATCAAAAAAAGTATTAGAACCTGAATCTGAAACTGGATCTGAAACTGGGTTGAAATTTTTAATAACTATATTGTATTCATCATTTTTAAAAAAATCAATTTCTTGTTTAAAGTCTGTTTTGTAATTAACAAAAAAAGTTTCAATATCTTTTGAACTTTTTTTAATCCTTTGTTTTTTTGATGATAAAAGGTTTAAATCAATTACCTCTTTTTGATTAAACCAAAAATATGTTTTTCTGTTTTCATTTACTGAATAATTTTGTAACAAACATTCTTGATTATTTGTATTTGTATTTGGGTTAATATAAACTGTGTTTTGTTTAAAGAATAAAACTTGTTTGTTAAATCTTTTTTTATTCAAATCTTGATAAATCGGGTCATTCGGGTCATTTGGGTTATCAGAATAATCTTGGTAATCATAATCATTATCTGATATCAAATCTATAAAATCTCTTATTGAGTCTTGGGTTTCAATAAAAACCTTAATGTATTCTAACAATGTAACCATACTTAGTCTTGAATTCAATAACTTAACTAAATAAGTATAGAACTCTTCATTAAACCCAGAAAAATATTTAGAATCTATATTAAGTGATATTTCTGAATTAATATTACAAAATGCACTAGTATCGTAATTTTTTAAATTACCTATGTTATCTAATATTTTTGGCTCAAATGTATTAAGGACTTTGTTAGCTTCGCCAGTATTAATAATTTTATTTTTGTTATAATCTTGGTTTGTTTCTAATTGATTGTATTCAAAAATTTTAACATCGTATTTACCAAACTTTTTAAGAGTATAAATAATATCTGCTTTTGTCCCTTTAAAACTAAATAAAGTATTAAGCAACTCTTTGAATTTCAGATCATAAGCATATCCTCTAAATATTTCTGAACTTAATTTGAATTCATCAATAATATCTTTTAATGAAAAGGTATTGAATTCATTTTTTTCTATTGAATCCAATGAGCCAGAAAAAAGTGTTATCATTTCTTTTAATAAATTTGATGTATCTCTTAGAGTTTCAGGTAATTTATTTATTAATTCTTCTCTTGGTATGTTTTCAATTTTTTGAATACTTATTGAATCTTTAAATGATATACAATTACTTAAATTCTTATAAAATTTATAAGTATTAGTTTCTTTAAAATAAAAACCAACACAAATATTATAAGATTTTGTTTTATCAAAATTCTTTAAAAAATAAGAATTTACATTAACTAAACCTTTTATCTTTAATACTTGTTTTTCTGAATTTGAATCCGTGCTTGAAATAAAAATATTTGATGAAAAAGCATCATCAGGAACTCCGTTCCAATAAATTTCAAGATAACCGTGTTGGTATCTAAAATCAAGATTAAAAGGAAGGATATCTGGCTCAAAATTAATAAATAAATTATTATTAATTATTTGTGTTTGGACTACTTCTAATGTGTTTGATAAAGTTTCAATTTTTTTAGTAAAACAAAAACTTTTTGAATTACTAAGAGTATAAATACATTTATCAAAATTCGATTGTGTTTCAGATACTAAAATACCAATACAAAAATCTATTCTGTCATTTGGTGTTAAAATTTTATAATCTACTCTTTGTGTTAGATAATTTGCTGACCTAATAAATTTTGAATAAATTCTTTTTGAATTAACAAATAATGATATCTCAAAACCAATATTATCGGTATCAAAAAATTCTTTTAATTTCTCTTTATCCCAATATAAAATAATATTATTTGCTTCATCAACTTTTGCTTTAATATTTAGATCGTATTTAGCAGAGAACTCAAAACACTCTTGTGATTTATCAAAGATTGAAAAAATTGTTTTTTGGGTAGGATTCGAGGTATTTGGGGTTTCAGTCTTATAATCAAGAACATTAACCAAATAATTTAACTCTTTGTTAAATTCTTGTTTAATAATATCAAAACTACCAGTATAAAACATATTAAAAGTCGAAACAAAGGGGAAGTCCGTTAAATTCAAAACTTTATAAGTTATGTCTGTTGTTGTATCAACTTTTTGAATAAAATTATTTTCTTTTATGGTTGATGGATAAATTATCAAATCACTCAATTATTCCCCTTTATGTGATAAACCATCTTTCTTTAAAGACTTAAAAACATCTCTTAAAACATCTTAAAAACATCTTAAAAACATCTTAATTCTATATTTGTATCAAAAAAGAGATATTGTGTATTATTACATTCATAAATATTCTCTTCGCTGATATCAATAATATCTGTTTTCTTAACTGGCGTTTGTGTTCTATTCCCAAATGAATCTATTGTATCAATATAGTTAGTAGTTTCTTCTATACTTTTAAAAAAAACATTTTTAAGAACTTTTTTACCATTATAGAGTATATTATTTATTTCTACTATCAAATCTGAAATACTAATTTTTTGATTAAATTTTAATTGAAAAGGACTTAATTTAAGAATTATTTGTGTCTTCAAATAAGTTTCATAACTTTCTGAAATATCAGTAGGAAGTCTAGCAGAGCAATCATAATCAGCAATAATAAAAAATTTTTTATAAATTACTATTGGTAGTTTGAACTCATATGTTATACCAACTAATTTATAGAAGTCTATGAACTCATTTAGAACTTCATTTTCTTTTTGTGTTAATTCTCTTGGATATCTTGAACTTCCTTTTGCAATATACCAGCAATAAATGGTGCAACACTTCCAATCTGATTTTTGGCAAAAAGTGTCTTGAAAATAAGGGAAGGTTTTCATAATTATTTTATGGTCTGTTGATGAAACCATTCTTCTATTTGTGGATGCCATCAATGGTGCTATTTCTCGTATGAATTCAAGTGAGTCCTCATCTGCTCCTTGGGTTAAGATATTTGATATTTTAAATCTGTTATCTATTAACTTAACTTTTTTTATTTCATCTATTAAGTTATTAATGAACCCTCTTGTTTCTAAGTATTCAAAAACATAATTAGAGTCTTTTGATAAAGGACAACCAAATGAATTTTCTTTATTATAAATATAAAAATTCGCACTGTTTTCTGAATTAGTTATTTCTGAAATTACCTCAGATGTAACATAAGCTTCCATTTGTTTAGAAATTTCTCTTTTTTTGTCATCAATACTTATTTTATACAAATTGTTATCTAATTCATACCCTGGGGTTATAATAGGTGTAAGTATAATACTTTTTAAAAAATCAAAGTTATTAAAATTACTTTGAATTTTTTTATATATTCCTAATGCAACTTCTATTTTTTCATTTAAATAATAAGTTCTTGTTTCTCCAAAATAAACCAAATAATACAAATAACCATTAATATCTATCTCACCTAAAATATCTCCACATTTAAGATTAATTTTATCACCTAAAAACTGAATACTAATTTTTGGAGATATTTTTCTGTTTATGTTATATCCAAAAATACTTGATGCTTGATTATAGATTGATGTTTTTAATTTTGATGTTGATAAATAACTCTCTTCTCTTAACATCATATATTTATAATGATTAAAAGTTACAAACCCTGATAAAATATCTATTAATTGCATTTTAACAGAACCATCGAAACTATCAATTACTGGATAAAATTCCTTATTTAAATTCAAGTAATCAATTACATCTTGTCTTATTTCATTAAATGAACTTGATGTTTGATTAATCATTTATGTCCTTAACAAGTATTTTTGTGGTGGAGTTTAAAAGTCTTAAAAGTTTTAGACTGAACTTTGAACATCAAAGGATAAAGGAATTTCTGAATTATCCTTTAAAATAATTATTAAATTAATATGAATTTTATTCTCATCTAAGAATTGTGTAAAACTCATATTAATATCTTTAATCCTTGGTTCGCTTTGAAAAATTGCATTCTTTAAATTCATTTCTAACTCAAATGATGAACTGAATGTAAGCTCTTCAAAACAAAACGATTCTAGGTCTATTCCAAATTGTGGTCTGAAAAATCTCTCTTTTGGTTTGTATAATAAAATACTATAAATACTTTGAGCAATACTATCTTCATCTTCTAAAACAGATTGATTTTTGTATAATGAAAAATCAGAAAATGTCTTTTTTTGTTTTATACTTATTTTGTCTGACATTTAATCCCTTTAATCCCTTTAATCCCTTTTATCAAATAATATAATATTATTAACTTAACTTTAACTTTTTTAACTTAACTAATTACAAGGAATAACCCTTGTAATTAGTATCAAGCTTTGAAGTCTTTATAAACTATAAACCAGTAATTATGGAACTATTGTTATAATAGTGCTTAGTTGTGGAACTACTGCTTTAATCGCACTTTGAAGTGCTATTCCTCTTTGACTTCTTAATGGGTTGTTTGAACCAGTAACAGCAAGGTCTGTTATAAACAATGGAAGATATGGTGCATACACGGTCGCAGCATCAAACATTCCTGACCCTCTTGATGTTAGAATAATTTTTTCAGATGGAATAGCAGTCGATCTTATTATCGGTTTGCCATCAAGTGTTCCAAAATAGTGAGTTCCAAGAACACTGTTTTGTGTTTCAAAAGGAACAAACCCAGGTAGTGTTCTAAGTATTGCACTTGCACCAGTTCCACAAACCAATGCTTGGTTAGCACCTGCTCTACCAGCATTTGCAAGTAATAAAGTCTCTGCATATGCAATAGCATCAAAGAATGTTAATTTGTGTTCTGTATAAGAAACACCAGTTGGTGCTGTTTTGCTCCAATTTGTATTCCCAACAGCATTAAGGTAAGCTTCAAGAACTACTGCACTTGATACTTCCGATGTTATTTCAGTAGTCAAATCTTTTGCCATAATTTCAGATGCATCCATATTAAATCTTTTTTGGATACTGAAATTTTGGAACATTCCTATATCACTTCTAAGAGCAAAAGTTCTTGCTTTAACACTTATACTATCGAACTCACTTCTTATAGTTGGTATCTCATCCATTATCTCAAAATTAGTAGCATAAGATAAAAGAACATTTGAACCATTACTTGGTGCTGAACTAAATGTTACTGAAACATCACCTGTCTCGTAATTAATAGTTCCTGTGCAACCAATTCCTAAAAGATTACCTGAACCATCATCTATTGCTTTTATGCTTCCGCCTGAACTCAAAACTATCTCAATGCTTCTTTTTCTTATTGGAAAATAAGCTGCTGCAAAAGTAAATGTCGTAGTTGAACCATCACCTACTGCACCAGTAGCCTCACCATACACTTCCTCTGATGAAAAACCTCTTGCTAATTGTTTTCTACCATCTCTTGCTGAAAGTAATGTGCTTCCTTTATTGATATTCCCTCTTGTTGAACCAGCTATAACATTTTTAAAATAAATAGTTCCAGTTTGCTCTTGCATTGGTTGAACTGCTGCTATCATAGGAACTACTGATTGTGCTTGTGAAGCAGTTATAACATCAAGAGCTATATTTGGTAGAACACCAAGATTATCATATGATGAACCACTCTCTTCAAAGAATTTAACATAAGACTCGAAGTTCTCTAATTGAGTTCCTAAAGCATACAAATCTTCACTTTGAACACCTCTTGTTTTTGCAACTATTGATTTTCTCTCATAAAAATCAAAATACTCTTTGTATCTCTCGCCTAGTCTATTTATTTCAGTTTGGATACTTCTTGAATTTTTCATTAATTCCCTTTTAATTTTGGTTTGGTTTTTTGTTTTGGTTTTTTGTTTAACAATTTATAAAATCATAAAAATTATGGCATTTTTTGCTACCAAAAAGTTATTAAAATTAAAGTTAAAAAAGTGTTTAAGTGTTTTGGATTAATTCATTAACTCATTAATTCATTAACTCATTAACCTATTAAGTTTTTCTGATTTAATAGAAGATTTTTCTGTTTTCAAATTGTTTTCATTTTCAGAAATATTTTTTAAATCTTTTAAATCTTTTAAATCTTTAAAATAAATATCTGTTCCTATTGCTGTTTCTCTTATTGGCAAATTAATTTTGAATTTTTTATCTAATTTTTCAAAAACTTGAAATAATGTTTCTTCATCTCTTGAATTAACATTCTCAAAAATAACATCTTTTGGGATTGAGGAATAAATATTACGGTAGTATTCAACTAATAATTTTTTGTGTTTTTCATTTATTAATTTTATCTCTTTTTCTTGTTCTTTTTGATTTTCTTTTAATTGTGATTTGTATTCTGATTTTAGTTCTTGATTTTGTGTTTCTTGAATTTCTTTAATATCTTTTATTTTTTGATTAAATTCTCTTTTAATGATTTTAATTTGTTTCTCAAAATGTTCTTTTTGTTTATTAAGGTTATTTTTTTCTTTTGTTACTTGTTGAGTTACTTGTTGAGTTAATTGTTGATTTTGTAATAAATATTTTTCTTTTTGCTCTTCTTGTTTAATTATTGAATTAGATAATTTTTGTGATAATTCAAATATTATCTCTTCTTTTTGTCTTAAAATTTCTTTTAACTCATCCGTGTTGTTTTGATCTATTGTTTCTTGAAGCAATAGTATTTCAGAACTCTTTTTTTGTGTATCTATTTTTAATTCTATGTTTTCATTTCTTAAACACAGTATCTCTTCTGCTTTTTGTGTATCAGTATAATTTAAAAAAGTTATTTGATTATTTAAGTCTTGAATTTTTTGTTTTATTTTATGAATTATTTCACCTGATTTAGTTATTAATTCTTCTTGTTCTTTTATAATATTTTTTGTATTAACATTCTCATCTGTTGTTATAATTAATTCTTTATCTTGGTGGTCGTATAAATTTTTTAAGTTATCAAAATTTAAAGTAACTTCTTTTAATTCATTTTTTAGTATTTCTTGTTCTTCAAGTAATGTTACCAATCTTTGTGTTAGTCTTTGAACCTCAGAATTTTCACTTG
>JFJP01024763.1_pt1 | contig 10106 bp, 5 predicted proteins | sample 431651 | NCBI WGS metagenome assembly JFJP01 (sample SAMN02602958, study PRJNA72255) | Microbial mat metagenome, whole genome shotgun sequencing project. | biome: fresh water; feature: sink hole; material: water; isolation source: purple microbial (photo- and chemosynthetic) mats found in... | reverse complement strand
CCCAAACCCCAAACCCCAAACCCCAAACCCCAAACCCCAAACCCCAAACCCCAAACCCCGTTGGTGTTCGAGCAGCATCGAGAAAGTTATTTATGAGCAGCCGCCGATTTGGTCGAAGTCATCCTCGAGCAGCTCTTCGATAGCAAAGGCTCGGTCGAATTTGGACTCGCTGTCTCTGGTGGACACCTTGCCTGTTCTGAGCTTCTCTTTGATCCGCTGCAGTGACTGCACAGCCACTCGATCTCTGGTGGTCTTCTCGGGGTCGGTGTAGTACTCGCGAGTGGTGTCTGTCTTGTTGAACTTGAAGTCGAGTGAGTCGAACAGCGGATGAGTGATGTCCATGATCTCTTCAACCTTCGCTGCGATCAGCTCGAAGTTCGGCTGCGTCGCTCCTTTCTTGTAGAATTGTGGCTCGGCGTCTGCAGTCCATATTTGTGCCAGTTTTCGATGGAACGAACCCAAGTTAACCGATCGAAGGAAAGTCTTGACGACGAGATCGTTCGCCAAGTTGGTGTTCACTTGACCAGAGCCCAGATTGACGTTTCTGCCCATGTAGCAGCGCAAGGCTCTCCACAGGTACAGCGATTCGGTCGGCACGATGATAGTCCTGGGCAGCAGGTCGAGTGCTTGCAGCGCTTGGGTCTTGGACTTGTCGTGCTTAGCGATCTTGATCTTGAGCTGCGACTTAATGTCGCCGGAGAAGAGCTTGCCGACCTTGCCCATGAAAGTGGTTCTGCCGGTCTTCACATCTGTCGACTTGATCTGAGTGCTCACGTTCGGGACTCCTCCGTGGAGAGCCAGTTCTGCAGAGTTCATGGTCAGCATGTTGTCCAGGTCGATCGAACACCAGCCACTCGACACCTGCAGGTTCGCGCCGTCAACTTCGAGGTTCAGCACAAACTCGAAAACGAGGCACAGGTTCGAGCTTTGCTGGTAAAACTTTATGTAGAAGCTGCTTTCGAAGCCTGTTTCTTCGAAGAACCACCGATCTTCGTATTCCTGTTTCCAGATGGCCGGGAAGATGAGGGTGCCTCCGACGAACTTCTGTGTGTCTCGATCGAAGAGCACCACTCGCAGGTCTCTGGTTTTGAGGTGCGCGGCGATCGTGTGCTTCGAGTTCTCTGCATCTTGTGTCGAGGTGGGTATCGGTATGCCTGTCGCCAGTTCGAGCGAGATGACTCGGATGAAGTCGGACGGCAGTGGCTTCGTGGGGAAGACGACTGCGGTCTTGGGGTCTGCGAACTCGCCGTAGAGGTCGAAGTATCCGAGGGTGTTCGACATGAGCTTCGGGGCGAGCGAGTCGCTCGGGAGGTTCGCGGGTTCGAGGAAGCTGTTTCGAGTGAACGATGTGCAGAAGTGTTTCGGTGCGAATCTGAAGATGGTCTCGAGGATGGAGAGCTTGACCACGTGCTTCTGCTGCAGCTTGATGATGAAGTTGCTGACGAGCGGACTCTCAGAGTCGTCTGGCTTTTTCTTGATGTAGGAGAGGAAGTCTTCGAGCTCGACCAGGCCGGTCTTGTCTTGGTCGACTTCGTAGAAGACTGCTTCGATTTCGGACTGGACGATCTTGAGAGCGGTTTTGTCGTCGAAGGCTTGGTTGATGTTTTCCACTGCTTTTCGGAACTGGTTGATGTCGAAGACCTGTCCATCGCTCGGATGCACCTTTCTAAACAGTCTGCGGATCTCGTCGATGAGGTGGTCGATCTTGTAGACCGACGTCCGCAGCTTGAAGCCCATAAACCTAGCGAACTCTTTGTAGTTCATCCTTCCATCTCTGTCGTAGTCGAACTCGCGGAACTCAAGCGCGACTTTTTCAGGAGCAACTGGATAACCGAGCAGCGCGAGTCCTCGGACGATGTCATCGCTGTTGATGTAGCCTGTGGCCGGGCCTCCGATTTTCTTGAACAGCTCGTTCAGCTCGTGGTCGAGCAGCGTGGAAAAGCCTTCGACCTCTTTCTCGAGGAAGTCTCTGTCGTAGAAGTAGAACCTGAGTGAGGTCGGATTACTTGAACTCTTTGAGGCTGATCACGCCGTTCTTGTTGGAGTCGACGAATTTGAAGACTTCGTCGAGTTCGTCTCGAGTCATGTCCTGCATGCCGTCGTCGATGGTTCGTTTGAAGAACTCTCTCTTGGTCACCATGCTGTCTTTGTTCACGTCTAGCTTTTCGAAGAGCTGTTGGTTGCTCCAGCCGTGCTCATAGTAGAAGTAGTCTTTGATCTGTTCTATCCGCTCCTTCATCCTGCTCGCGAATTTCTCTTCGGACTTTGGTGGCACGTAGCCAGCCAGTTTCTCTTTCGGAACCAGAGCCAGCCGATTGGCGGCCAGGTGTTCTTTGACCAAGGTCAGGTCGTAGTTCTTCTTGTCCACACGAGCCTTCCTGAACCTTTCGAGGTCCGAGAGAATGGTTCCGAGGATGACGCGGCCCATGTGGTCGGAGTAGTACTCGACGAAGAGGTTGGTGTTGGCATCTTGCACCATGAAGAGATCGTCGTACATGGCTCGCTCGAGGTCTTTGGCTAGGATGATGCCAGTGTTGCGCGGGTCGAAAGGACCGAGCAGGTCTCGACCACTTTTGTTGTCTTCCTCCATGAAGTTAACGATGTTCGCCAGCACCTTCTTGACCAGAGTCCTTTCTTCCGCTGTGAATCTGCGAGGTTCGGGCGGCTTTTGGATTGCAGGTGCTGCGGGTTTGGGGTTCAGACCCATGGGAAGCTTCTGAGCTGGGTCTTGCTGTCTTCCCGGTGCCATCGGAGTGACCGGGTTCTGACCGAAGCTGACGGTTCTGGAGGCGTACGGGTCTCGAAGCCTCTGCTCTGCATCAGACGTGTTGGGTTTCATCTTCACTTCTTGCTCGTCGAATCTGTTGCTGGATGAGAGTGGTCTACAGTCTCGGGCCATCTCGAGGAGGAGGGTTTTGGATGAGGATCGACCTTTGGATTTGATTCGTGCTTGCGGCCATGGTGCCTGCTTCTTGTGGTGCGAGACTGAAGCCGAAGTTGTTGGATGGCTGGACAAAGTCTCCTTGAGACTGCGACGTCGGAGAGAGGCCGCTCAGTCCTTCGCGCATTCGATCGATAAGGTTTTGGATCTGCTGAGAACACCTGTACCTGTCCGATGCTGACCATATCAGGCCGTTCGCGGTCTTGGAATGCGCGGAGGAACTCCATGTACCTCGGAGTGCCGGGGTAGAAGCCGAGCAGTCCTGCGGTTTCTCCGAAGATGGCTTTGGACACCGAAGAGCCCGAAGTGTTGAAGAACTGGTACAAGTCTGCCTTTTTCCGTTGTCGCAGCACCTTGTCGATCTCGGTGAGTTCAGGCAAGAAGGTCGAGAATATCCTGGCTTCGTTTGCCACATTCCGCTGGCCGAGCGCTTTCTCCAGGAACTCTTCGATGGAGACTCTTCCGCTTTTGTTCGAATCGAGCGAGTCGTACAGAGTCTGTTTGTTTATTTTGTTGATCAGTCCGTCTCTGTCGACCTGCGACACCAGCTTCGTAAACTCGATTTGGTTCAAGCCGCCGGACTTGGTGGAGTCGAAAGAGTAGAAGAACTCGACCACGTCCTGAATAAAACAGAGCTACCAGATTGTTCTCGTAGCAGTACTCTTGGTATCTCGCCCCGAAACTCTCCAACGGCGTCTGTTTCTTCTGCTGTTCTTTCTTGATGCGATACGACTCCGCGAGCTGCTCATCGATCAAGCCGAGGTCTGTAAGCATCTTGAGGTAGTTGATTCTCTCCGGCGTGCTTTGGAAGAGCGACTTGATGCGCGACCAGTCGACGGACGAGAAGGTGATTTGGTGAGAGGTCAAGAAGTTCTCAAGCTGGCTGGCTTCGACGTCTCCGTTGTGGTAGAGGTCTTTGTTGAGGAAGTAGTTCACCACGTAGTTTGCGCCGAGCTGGTTGAGGTGCACCTAAGTGAGAAGATCGTACGTGCAGGTTCTGCTTGATGGTGGCATCTTTTTTATTGTAGATGTTCGTCTTGACTGCTTCATAGTCGCTGAGGGTTTCTGCGATGTCATCCGTGGTGAGGGTTTTCTTGCCTCGACTGAGGTAGTTGTACAGGTTCTGGACCGCTTCGGGGGAGTCGAAGTTTTTGGAGCCGATGGTGATGATCAGGGCGGAGAACTCGGACAGCGCGAGACTCTGCGCAGTCTTTACTTTCTTGTGTTCGTAGACGACTTCTTCGAGCAGATAGCCGTGTTCTTCCATGAACATGCACAGCTCTTTGGCGAACTTGGTGGTTTCTTGTCTCGGATCGAAGGTGTTTCGCTCAATCTTGAGCTTCGTGAGGTCGTAGTATTTGTGGAACTCGGTGTAGCCGAAGGTGGTGGATCTCGGACTGATGTTCTGCACGATGCGGTGTCTGATTTCCGGCGTCGTTTTTAGTCTAATCGCGAGGCAGAGTTTTTCGAATTCTGCTTCGCCCATCAGACCGGTCCCGTCTGCAGCGTGTTTGCGGAAAAACTGTTCGAGAGTCATGTTCTGCGCCAAAAAGTGGCCGACCTTCTCGACGAACTTGATGTCGTCATCTGTGACTGAGTCGACCAGCTGGTCCAGGTTGGGCTTGGCGAGCCTCGGTTCGGACTGCGTGCCGTGGATATCTTCTTTCCTCAAGAAGCCGAGCATCTCGTTGTCTTTGTCTTTGTTGTATCCGTTGAGCTTTCCGAGGTCTGCTTTTTTATTCTGCGGATTCATGAACTTGTACTTGTTGAAGTAGTACTTGCGCGTGGCGTCCGGCAGCTCGCTCATGTAGGTCGGGTTGTGCAGGTATGGGTTCGGCGGCTTGAAGTTATCGAAGAGGATGGTGAACTCTTTCAGACTGATTCGTGTGCGGTTCTCTGCAGCTGCGAAACAGAAGAGCTCTTCGGCTTCGATCACGTTTACATTCATCAGCAGCATCTGAGTCAGCAACAGGAAAAACTCGCGGAAATCCAAACCGCCAGATTTGTCCTTGTCCGCGTTTCTGAATGCGACTTGGCTCTGGTGATTGCCTTTGGTCAGGATGATTCTGATGCGATCTGAGAGCTCAACCACATCCAATATCTTTCGGTTCATCAGCCACGCTCGCAGCTCGGCACACTTGATGACTCCGTCTTTGGTCGAGTCGAGTTCGTCGAACATCAGGTCCACGTTTCCGTCTGTCGCAAGCGCATCGCTGATCTCTTTAATGAGCGACTTCAGTTCCTTCTTGTCCAAGCCTTCATCAGAGTCGAGGTCGTGTTTGCGGAGATAGAAAGCGGAAGGCACGAGCAGTCGAGTCATCTCGTTGAGCAGGAGTGTCTTGAACTCGAGGAGGACAGGGAACAGCAGCAGAACGCTACTTTCGTCATAGAAAGCTGCTAGCTCTTCACGAGATATGGCGTAGTCTTTGACGACGTCGATCGCTTCGAAGACTGGTTGGATGTCTTCCTTGACTTTCATGTTTTCCAGTCCCACTCCTTTGATCATAACCTCGAAGTCTTTTATCGTCCAGTAGGTCTTCGGCGGGTTCGAGTCGAAGATGTCGAAGAAGTCGGTGAAGCTGATGCCTTTCTTAGCCATGAACTTGTAGATCGCAGATCGAACGGTTTTAGAGGTGAGCATTTCTTTGGTGGGAGGAGCGACAGGAACTTCGAGTTTTTTCTTCAACTCTTCCAGGTCGAGAGATCCGGTATTGTTCAAATCGACGAAATCGAATAGCTGTTCGATCTCGAGGTAGTTGATTTGCACCTTGAAGCTGTCAATCGCATCAATGAACCGATCGAAGCTGAGAGTCTTTTCCTTCGACAAGAACGGAGTGAAGGCATCTTCAGAGGATTTCTTGAGGACTACTAGAAACTCTTTCACCAGCTTTGCCACGTCGACGCCTTTCCTGACTTTAAGATGCGATTGGAACTGCTTGAAGAACTCCTCTTCGTTTATTTGGAAGTCTTTCTGCTCGTCGAACTCTTTGAAGATCTGGCGGATCGTTTCGTCTGCGAGCAGCAGTCCTCTTTTGGCGAGGAACGCTTTGAAGTTCGGCTCGGTGAGGACTGTTGCAGTTTGAGAGCCTTTGGCCTCAAGCCAGAGCTGCTTCAAGGGCTTTTTGGTGATTCGCAGCTGCTGCACGAGTTCTTCGACCAGATGCTTCGTCGATGTGATCTTGGCGATCTGCTTGGTCGGGAAGAGTCTGTGGACGAAATCGAGGTACAGCACGAGCTCTCCGTCTTTGGAGGTCTCTTCGAAGAGCAGCTTCTTTTCGTTGTCGGAGAGGTCTGCACCGAGTTTGCGGAGGATGTCGAGGATGTACTCAGGGTGCAGCCGATTAGTTCCGGACTTATCTTCTTCTCTAAGCAGGTCGAACAGTCCATTGTCTTTGTAGTCGATTTGTTTCCTGACCTTGGCGTAAAGTGTGTCGATGTCTCTCTTGCGCGCCTCTTCCGGTGATAGGCTTACTTTGGAGGCGCCTGCAATCATCGGCGAGGAAGCTGACTCTCGCAATTCTCGCTCGCGGCCTGTTGGGGGTCTTTGACTCCACTCGGCAGGTTTCTGTTCTCTGAAATATCTGCTGGCATCTCCATCGATGCTGCCATGATCGAGAATGATGGAGTGGTTTTGGAAAGCGTTGTTGTCGTATTTAGAGATGACCTCTATCAGTCTCGCTCGCAGAGTCGAGGTTGTGAGGTTTGAGTCAGGACTGTCTTTGATTTCACTGAAGATCTTCTCTATTTCAGCTTGTGAAAACTGGCTTTTGGTGATTCTTTTAGTTCGTGCGTAGAATTCGGGGAGACTGATGAGTCCGTCTCCGTCAGGGTCGAGCGCGATGATGATGCTTTGAATGTTGTCGTCCATGGCGACCAGCAGATCGAACAGGTACATCTCGCTCTTGCTCGACTGGTCAGAAGGCCGCACGCCTGTTTCTCTGCTCAAGAAGTCTTCGATCAGAAGCTTCAGCTTGCCACTTTCGATCAGGTTAGGCTGTCCCTTGATGCTCAAGTACTCGAAGAATCTTGGCCATTCTGTGTAGTCTGAATCTTTCATGCCGAACGCTGAGCAGATTTTCTGCAGGTCTTTCTTGCGCATCTTGCCAGACTTGAAGTCGAAGACCGTATCGGGTGTGAGTTTTCTCTTGAACACCGCTGACGTGATGTCGCGAATGATCTGCTCGAATTCCTTCGTGGTGGATGACTGGCCAAAGCTGCTCGACTCACTCTGCGCTTTCCTCAGACCGAAGAAAATCTTCACATCTTCGGTCTCAGCTCTGTCGTATTGATCGAGTTCGAGACTGGCGAACAGTTCCTTCGAAGTGGCTTTGTTCACATCAGGGTAGACGATCGCGAGGAAGGTCCTGAACTCCGCGAAGTCGATTTTTTTGAGGAGTTCTTTTTGAGAGCCACTGGCATCGGAGACGATCTGCGAAAACTTGCGCATGAAGTAGCTGGGGTTTTCTTTCACTTTGCTTCTGATCGCATTCACGAGTTCGGCAAGCTTGCTGTTTTTTTTGGGGATAGCTGACTGCCTGAAGCTCGCATCGGAGAGGATGAGAGATGTTTCGGTCTGAGCTGGCTTCATCCTCTCGCCATACTCGTCGATGATGTCTTGGACTTCTGAGGCTTGGATTGTGGGGTGGTCGGGGTTTTTGAGGAAGACCATCAGCAGCTTCGATAGTTTATCTTGAGGGTAAGGCAGTCTGAGGCTTAGATCGAGAGAGTCCAAGGCTTTTTGAAGAGAAGCCTCTTCAGATCCGAAGATTTCTCTGAGCGATTTCTTTGATTGCTGGAGCTTCTCGAAGATGGATTCAAAGATCGGTTTGGCCCAAGCAGTTTTTTCGAAAAGTAATCCAACTCGGTCGAGGATTTCGGGGTTTTGCCTGACGAGCACATCGACGAACTTGTCTCGAGTAATCTTGCCAGCATTATTGTCAAAAAAGTAGAGACCCAGATGCTGCCTGGCTTTCTCGGGGATTTGCGGAACGAGTCTCTTGAGAACGTTTTCGAATTCAGCCAGCGTCACGCCAGATATGCTCGTCGGAGTCATGTTGCGGTAGGCTTCCTTCGCATCGTCTTCGGTGAGCACTTTGAAGGCTTGCTTGATCAGCAGCAGATGGCTTTTGTGCTGTTCTGGCTGCAGTATGGACTTGCCTGTGGCGTCTCTGGAGTCTTTGTTCATCGCATCTGCAGCGTCGACAGGCTTCATGGCTGCGACAGGAGTGGAGGCGAAAAAGGACGAGAGAGTCTGCGAGTCGCGGAGCTGCATCTTCTCGAGAGCGATTTGGTAGACCTTGCTGAAGTCCTGGAAGACGAAGCTGTAGGCGTTCAGCGGCAGCTCGAGGTAGTTCACTAAAAACCACATTTGGTTTTCTGTGAAGCTTGGCTCGTACTCCTTGAAGACTTCTGCGATCGCTTGGATCGTGACCATTCTCTTTTTGATGATGCCCTTTTGGTTGACTTTCATCGGGAGAGGTGCCTGGATGCGTTCGAAGCCGTTGAGGACCATGCCAGATAGCTGGTGAGTGACAGTCTACCTCCTGCACGATCGGCAGCACGAGGTCGTTGAGGGCTTCTTCGAGTCTGTAGTACATGATCTTCGCTTCTTTCCGTGGATTGACCATCTGGTAGATCTCGTCGAACTCTTGATCGGTTACGTTTAGTAGGTTGTTGTACCTGCTGACTGCTTCTTTGAGGTCGCCTCTGTTCAGGAACTTCTTCTTGGAGCGATCGATCGAAGCGATGAATTCGTTGAGTGTTTTGTACGACTTGTTGACTTCTTTGAGCAGCAGTGTCAAGACTTCTTCTGCGCTGCGCTTGGTCTCGGCAGTGTTGATGCCAGACAGATCTGCGTATAGTGGGTAGACGTGAGCGACTTCGAGTTCGAACTTCTTGTAGTTGAAGCCTGGTTTAGGGTCGCGGAGGTCGCCTTGTCTGTACCTGGCTCGCATGAGGTCTTTCTCGCTCACGTGGAGGTTGACCGACTCGCCGCTCAGCACCTGGTCAAGCTTATCGATCGGGACTGTGCCTTCGGAGGCGGGGTCGAGCGGTCTGAACCAGTTGCGGATGATGTGTTTGTACTTGACGGCGTGCTTGCCGACCTCTTGCAGCAGGTCGAAGACTTCTTTGTGTTTCTGTATTTCTTCGAGAGTCTTTTTGTCTGGCTGAGTGGCGTCTACCTTGGTCGGACCTTCCGTGTCTGCGCGCTCGTTTGAGCACTTCGTCGAGTCTGTCTGTGCGGATGTGGCGGTCGACCTGGCAGACTTCGAGCAGCGCGCGAGCTTCGGACAGGTTGAGTGCGGGGCTGAGGAGTCGGAGGGCTCTGAGGAAGTCTTCGGGGAGGAGCAGGCTGTCCTCGGACTTGCAGTGCTTGTCGAGGAAGGCTTTGAAGCTGTTGCAGTGCTGGCCGGCGAGCAGCTGTCGCAGTCTCATGAGCGTGGGGGCGAGCTGGGCAAGCTTCTCCTCGGCAATCGCGTCGACCTTGTCGTCTCGCGGTGTGCGCACGGCTGCCTCTGCCACTGCAGGCCCGAACTCTCGGAAGGCTTTCTCGAACTCGCTGAAGGTGATCTTCACGTCTGCGCCGAATCCGTTGAACACGTCGAATACCAGCACAGTCTGCGCAGCTTCGATCGGCGAGCCGAGGTCTTTGGCCAGCCGCTCGAGCTCGTCGAAGCCGAGGAAGCCGAGATCGCCCGAGTCGAGCGAGCGCAGGTATTCTGCCACGGTCTGTTTGCGTTCGGCCAAGACGAGGACGAGTTTGGCGCAGAGACTGCAGACGGTGTCTCGAGCGCGTGCATGTCGTTCGAGTTCGCGGAGGAAGCTGTGGTAGTCGAAATAGATGCGGCCCTTCTCTTCTTTCTCGAAGCACTCGAAAAGCTTCTCAGCCGTTGCAGCTTCGATGGCTGGATCGATCTGGCGGATGACCTTCTCGTAGTCTGCGTATTCGATGCGACCGGTCTGACCGTGGGTGTCGTGTGCGTGGAAGAGACTGGTGAGGTTGAGACTCTTCGCGGCTGCCAGTCTCGAGAGGCCGAAGAGGTGTTTCTTCACATCGGGAGTCTGCAGCGACTTCATTAGGATAGATTATAGCAGCTGGTCGAGCTGGGGTTTGGGGTTTGGGGTTTGGGGTTTGGGGTTTGGGGTTTGGGGTTTGGGGTTTGGG
>JFJP01000379.1_pt1 | contig 10106 bp, 6 predicted proteins | sample 431651 | NCBI WGS metagenome assembly JFJP01 (sample SAMN02602958, study PRJNA72255) | Microbial mat metagenome, whole genome shotgun sequencing project. | biome: fresh water; feature: sink hole; material: water; isolation source: purple microbial (photo- and chemosynthetic) mats found in... | reverse complement strand
CCCGGGCCAAGCAGGCCCACCATGGTATCGATGATGTGGAGACCACGGACCTTGCGGCGGAGCTGGTGCGCGCCTACCAGCAGTTCGAGGACCAGATCTGGGGCTGGAAAGTGGTGCTCCAGAGCCTGGCCGCCACCGTGCTCCTTGTGGGTGGCGTGGGCGTGCTCAGTGTGATGCTCATCTCCTTTTCCGATCGCCGCTACGAGATCGGCCTGCGGAAGGCCATGGGCGCCACCGACCAGCAGATCTTCGTGCAGTTCCTGCTGGAAGCAGTCGTGCTGGCGGCCCTCGGCGCGCTCGCGGGCACCGTGGCCGGTTCGTCCCTGTGTCAGGTGCTCTCGTCCAGTTTCCCCTGGGGCCTGGTGGTGAACACCTACGGCCTGGTCATGGCCTGGATCGTGGCCCTTGGGCTGGCGGTGCTCTTCGGACTCTATCCGGCCTTTCGCGCCATGAGGTTGTCACCCATGGAAGCGATGCGCTGACGTGAACGGGGGGGCGACCCCCCGGGCCAATCCCGAACACCGCGCCTGCCATCACCCTGGGTCCGTTTCCCAGTTCAAGAGTTCTGCGGCAACCGAGGCCTTCACCTCCAGGTGCCCCTCGCGGATGAGTTCTCCGATCTCCATGGGGAGTCGTTCCTTGAGGCTGACGGCATCGCCCTCCAGCGAGGGATGGATCCCGACCCAGGCATCCCGCCCCGCCCTCTTGGCGGCGAGCAGGCTGTGATCGGCCAGATCCACCACGCGCTCCCACTCGAAGAGATCGGCCTGTTCGGGCACAAAGGGCAGGAAGGCAAATCCCTGAGAGCAGGTTCGGCGAAAGGTCTGCCCTTTCCCAACCTTGAAGGGATGCAGGGCGACCGCCGAGCGGATGCGCTCCACGAGAATGGTGGATTCCCGTCGGCTCACGTTCCGCGCCACCACCAGGAATTCCTCGCCTCCCCAGCGAATCACGGCATCGGAATCCCGAATGGCACCCCTTAGGATGCCCGCCATTTCCTGAATCACATGGTCTCCCGCCGTATGACCGTACTGATCGTTCACGGCCTTGAAATGGTCGATATCCACCATGATGAAGACGATGTCAACGTTCTGATCCATCCGTTCCTGGCGTGATAGCAGCGAATTCCGCTGCTCCCGACGAATCTGGGCGAGGGTATCGGGCATGGCCACGGAGAGGTACCGCCGGTTGTGCAGACCCGTCAGCGGGTCCGAAAGGCTCTGGTTCCGGAGCGCCACATTCGCCGATTCCAGTTCGCGGGTGCGCGCCGCCACCATCTGTTCAAGCATCAGGTTGCGCCGCCGGACCCTTCGTATCCTGAATCGAATGAAGAGCCCCAGCAGTGCGACACCACCCAGGGCCATGAGCCCTCGAGCCCACCAGGTCTCCCACCAGGCCGACAGCACCTCGAATCGGAAGGAGGAGGAGGGCCCCCAGGCCCCCTCGCCGACGCGCGCCCTGACCTCGAACTGGTAATGGCCCGACCCCAGTTTAGGAAACCGCTCCGGTGTGCCGTCGTTCATGTGCCAGTCGGATTCCAATCCCAACAGGCGCACCTGGTATTTGATGGCCCCTTCCCGGGTAAAGCTCGGAGCCGCAAAACGCACTTCAAAGGTGTTGTCCCGGTGCGCCACGACTGGGATCTCCGGGCCTGCGGGGGCAAGGGATCTGCCTCCCAGCCTGCATGTGAGAATTTCGGCCCTGGGTGCAGGCGGAATGCCCCGATAGGCCTGGGCATTGAAACGCGCCAACCCAGAACTGGTGCCAATCCAGACATCTCCATCGACATCATCGAAGAAGGCCATCGAATTCACATCATCTCCAGCAAGGCCGTCGAGATGGCTGAAATGGTCTACGGCACCCGATGCCAGCAGGACGTCCACGCCGCGCCCCGTACCGAGCCACAGATTCCGGCTGGAATCTTCTCCAACAAGGTAGATTGTGCGATCCGGTGGAATCCTTGTATCCAGGTGCTCCAGCACCTGAAAGCGCCCGCCTTGGTAGCGAGCCCGACAAACGCCCATCGGCTCAAAATAGGCCAACACCAGAGTGCCGTCCTGCAGGGGCCGGAGGTAGGACACATGGTCACCCCGAAGCCCGTCCCTGATCGTGAGCCGTTTCCAACTCCCCTGGTCGAGCACCGCCAGCCCGCGCTCACCACAGGCCCAGATTCTTCCGGAGCCGTCTATCCGGACATCTTCGAAACGTTCACTGGAGTCTCCCCCCACGATCTGTTCACGGCGAAAAACCCACCGCCCATTAGTGGCCTCTCCCACCAGCAGTCCGCTTCCGTCCGTGGCCACCCAAAGCCGACCATCCAACCCCATAGCTAGACGAAATATCCGTCCGTTGGACTCGACCCCGGACTCGGGTCCAAACTTCTCTACCTTTCGGCGGCGAGGATCCCAGCGCAGAACCACGGGAGACCCTGCGAGAAAATGACTGCCATCGTTCCCCTGGACAGCGGATCGAATCTGAAATGCCTCAGTGCCTGGAATGACCGTCCAGCCAGCGGCAGAGGCTTTGGCAAGCCCCCGGTTCGTCCCCGCAAAAAGCTGCCCCTGGTTGTCTCTGAATACACACCAAACGACATCGCTGGGCATCCCCTGATCCACTCCGTGAATTTCCCACATGCCACCACCTGGAATGCGCTGAACCCCGAGACCCCCCAGCCACAGTGCCCCGTCAGAATCCACCATCACTGCGGAAATCAGACGGGATGGCAGACCTTCCCGGCTTCCCAATCGTCTCGGAACACCGTTTTCAAGGACCAGGAGCCCGCGCTCCGTCGGCACCCAGACGTTTCCCTTTCGGTCTGCGAGGAGACGGCCCTGCTGACCACCCGGTGCCAGCAAGTCCCTGGCTTCGCGAAAAATACCGCCGGCACTATCGGCCACCCAGAGGGCCTTCTGAGTGCGCGCCCAAATGTGCCTTCGGCCATCCACCGCCAGAGCATCGATGCGATCCCTCGACATACCACCATCTAAAGCCAAGGACGCCCAGGTTTCGGCAGCCCACCTGTGAACAGTAGAACCGGCCGCCCCCCAGGAGGCTACCCAGACTTCATGGAGGTCTGCTCGCCCCCAAATGGCCGTGACGCTGCCTCCAGGCCAATCTCGCACCCGGCGAAACCGATCACCTGAAGAGAGCTCAAAGAAACCGCGATCCGTTCCCACAAGCAACTTTCCCCCAGGCCCCATCGCAAGAGCCCGGATCGCGCCGGGTTCTAGACCCTGCTGAGGCCCCACGGGCGTGAACCCAAGGCCATTCCAGAGCCCAAGCCCCTTGGGAGTTCCCACCCAGAGCTTTCCCTCCGGGGTCGCCACCACGTGCTCAATGGTCGAGGAAGGGAGGCCATCGCCTCGTCCGTAACCAAGGAATTCACGGCCCGAAAAGCGATAGAGCCCATCCTCCGTTCCCACCCACACAAACCCGAGCGAATCCTGTGCGAGACAGTGAACACTAAGGTTTCCAAGGCCCTGCTCCAACCCGTAACTGCGAACGACTTGGCGGCCGGGAGACACCTGCGGCAAGGTATCCGCCCGCAGACTCCCTGTGGCCAGTTGGACCACCAGCAGCCAGAGCGTTGGCAACCAAAATTTCTTCATAAAGGAATCGACACCGAATAGCCACTATCCTACCGGCGAAAACCGCAAATCCACCCCACCCAACCCGGCAGGAAGAAAAGGTTTATCCCTTTAAATTCCAATCCAACGATGTCGGATTGGCAAGGGAGGTGGTCACCGAAATCTCCCCAGAAACCAAAAGCTCCGGTATTTCCAAGGGAAGTGCCTTTTTGATATGAGTCGCGTCCCCCTCTACAGTGGGGAAGAGGCCGACCCAAGCGTTTCGCCCGCCTCGCTTTGCAGCGAAAAGACAGTGGTCCGCGATGTCCAGTACCTGCTCCCAGGGCAGCAAGTTTGGATTTTCCGGAACAAAGGGGTAGTAGGTGAACCCGATGGAGCATGTTCGGCGAAGTCGCGTACCATCCTCCAGCAGGAATTCGTGCTCCTCCATCTGTGTCCGGATCCGCTCGGCCAGAATCGCCGAATCTCGTCGGGCCGCATTCCGGGCGACAACCAGGAATTCCTCGCCTCCCCACCGGACTACTGTGTCTGAATCCCGTGTGGCCTTTTTGAGAATTTCTGCGACCTGCTGAAGCACTTGGTCGCCGGCAGCGTGACCGAAATGATCGTTTACAAACTTGAAGTGATCGATATCCACCATCAAGAAAATGAGATCGATGTTGAGCAGGAGCCGGTCGTTCCGGCTGGCCACGACATCGCGATGAACCCGATGCACCTGGGCCACGTCCTCGGGCATGCAAACGCCAAGGTAACGACGATTGCGAAGCCCTGTCAATGGATCCGTAAGGCTCTGATTCCTCAGCGCCTCGTTCACCCGTTCGAGTTCCCCAGCCTTGGCCTCCACTTCACGGGTTCGAGCAGCAACCATTTCCTCGAGAATACGATTGCGCCGGTGCAACGCATCCACCCGCCAGCGAACAATCAGCAGGATCCCCCCTGCGGCGACCAAAAACGCAAGCGTGCGAAACCACAAGGTCTCCCACCAGGCAGGAAGCACCTCAAACTCATAGGACGAAACGGGCCCCCACTCTCCTTGGGCGATCCGGGAGCGCGCATCGAAACGGTACTTGCCAAAGGGAAGCGCCGGGTAGCGTTCCTCCAGGGTGTCTGAGAAATGCCACTCCGTCTCCAAGCCCTCGAGGCGAACCTGACATTGAACGCTGCCTTCCCGGATGAAACTAAGACTCGCGAACTTTACAGAGAATGTGTTAGATCCGTGCGGGACTTGAATGCGTTGCGAAGAGAAGATGGGTACCCGATCTTTTCCCAACCGGCATTCAAGAATGACCGTAGAGGGATGTTTGGGTGGCCCTTTGTAGGTTGAGGCATCGAATCGCGCCAGCCCGCCCCCCGTGCCAACCCATAGGTCACCATTTGGCTCGGGTAGGAGCGCCATCGAGTTGAGGTCCTCGCTAACAAGGCCTTCGCCATGCCCGAAATGTTCCACTCGTCCATCGCGAGCCACGAGGTCGAGCCCCTGCCCCGTGCCGACCCAAAGATTGCCTTTGGCATCCTCCGCAAAAGAGAAAATGGCCTTCTCGCGGGAGACAGTCTTGTCGAGGTGCTCCAGCACCTTGAAAACACCCTGGGAATAGGTAGCGCGAGCAATCCCGAATGGTTCGAAATAGGTAAAGAGAAGATCCCCGTTATGGGTGCCTCGAAGATAGTTGGCATGGTCGCTGCGGAGGCCGTCCTTCTGTGTGAACCGCCGCCAGATCTGACCATCCCACATGGCCAGCCCTTTCTCTCCCGGAGCCCAAAGCCTTCCGGCCACATCGACAAAGATATCGGCAAAACGTTCGGAAGAAGTCCCTTCCGGGATGGCTTGCTGCTCGAAGTGCCAGCGATCTCCGCGACCTGTCCCCTTCAGGAGGCCACCCCCATCGGTGGCCACCCACAAATCGCCTCGAGAATCGAAGAGCAGGCGGAAGATCCGCCCCGCTGTCACAACCCCCTGGGCACTCCCGAATCGCCGAATCCCCGAACGGGGGTCCAAACGCAGAACCTCCGGCCCACCGCCCAGGTAGAGCGCCCCGTCCGTCCCCTGGATGATGCTTCTCACCTGGAAATTAGCTGTACCAGGGACTAGCTTCCAGGCATCCCGATCCGCTTTCGCCAACCCACCGTCTGTTCCCGCATAGAGCGTTCCAGCCTTGTCCCGAAATAGGCACCAGACCACCTCGCTAGGAAGCCCCTGGTCTGCGGTGTAGGCCTTGAGAACGCCTCCCCCTTGGAGGCGAAAGACCCCTCCCCCCGCGATCCAGAGTGAACCTTCTCGGTCTTCCATCACAGCCCGCAAGGTTTTCCCCGGCAGTCCCTCGGAAGGCCCGAGGCGGCTCCATTCGCCACCATTCTTCCGGTAGAGCCCTTGGTCCGTCGTCACCCAAAGTTGACCTCGGGGGTCAACGTAGAGGTGCCCCTTCTGGCGTGCCGCGGGCAACTTGGCGCCAGATGGTTCAAAGAGATTCCGCCCGGCGGCCATGCTCCAAAGATATTTCAGAGAACGAGCCCACACCGCGCCCCGCCCATCCACGGCCAATGCGTCGATCCTCTCCTGGCCCAGCTCCTTCCCACCAGAAAAGGATCGCCACCCCCCCCGATCCCACCGCAGGATCGTGGCCCGCGAATCGCGCCAGGAGGCAACCCAGATGGCGCCACTGCCTGGTTGGCTCCACATCGCCGTCACCGCGCCCCCAGCCCACCCCGGAACAGGCTGGAACCGGCCATCGGGGAGACGCTGGAATAGTCCCTCGCTCATGCCAACCCAGAGCTGCCCATCGGGTCCGTCTTTCATGGCGGTCACTTGTTTGCTAGGCAGGCCTAAATCTTTGCCCACAGCCTGGAAGTGGTCATCCTTGGGGTGACATAGACCATTGTAGGTCCCCACCCAGAGGGTTCCCTTGGGATCCACGTGTAGATTGCCCACAAAGGCTGACGGAAGCCCTTGTTTCAGCCCGAACACCTGGAAATGCTGCCCATCGAAACGATAGAGGCCGTCCTCGGTTCCAACCCAGATAAACCCTGTCCCATCCTGCGCGAGAGCCCATGGAGACAAGTTGCCGAGGCCGTGATCTGCGCCATAGACCTTGAAGGACAGCCGCTCTGGGGGAAGAATCCCCGCGTACAGCCCACTGCTCCCCGCTGGGCACAGTGAGAGCATTAGGAACCAGATCAGGGATCTGACAATTATGCAAAAATGCGGTGTCATCGTTTGAGAACCTTGCATTTAGGTAGATATCCATTCCAGACTAGCGACCATCACGCAAAAAGAGGAGTGCATTCCTCGTGCCCAGCAGGCTTGGCACAGATTTTTGTTCTGGGCTTGGATGAAGCGACTTCAGCCGCTAATCTTAAATGTTGGGCGCGAGAATGCCCCCAAAAGGAGAATCGACAACCCATGAGTAAACGCGGTCTCGGAAGTCTGGCGGATCTGGCAAAAATTCTTGAAGAAGCCTCCAATCCTGAATCCGCTGTCCGCGAGGACCGCAAGGAAAGCAAACCGAAGGTGCTGGCCGCGCGCAAAACGGGTCGGAGTGCCGAGATTCGCAGCATCGATCCAAAACGCAAGGCCTGGTACCAGAAACGCCTGCGCGAACAATCAGAAAAGACGGACGCTCCTCGAATCGACCTTCCCGCCCTGGAACCTGCCGTCAAACCCGCCGTGACCAAAGCGGTTGCCTCTCGGGTCGGCGTGGGTCTCCTGGAGACCCTGGCCGCCGCCAAGGAGAACAGGACCAAGACCGAAGGCAAGGGAAAGGTCGAAGCTTGGCGCCGCAAACCCGGAGATCCGATCTTCTAGAGAAGTTTTTCGGGTTAAATGAGCAAGGGGCCCATCCAGCAGATGGGCCCCTTGCTCGTTCAACTATTGTTAGGCCGGGATCGGGTGAGCTGAGTGAAGCCTGTGGCCAAAAACGGGGCGCGCCTGGGTAGTGTCACCAGCTTCGCTCCAGGTCCAGGCATCCGTCTCCGATAGAAGTGTTTTCACCAGCGCCACGTGAAGGGCATGCCCGGCCGCATGAGCCTCTACAAGTCCAAGCAGAGGCGCACCCAACAAGGCCAAATCGCCCACCAAGTCGAGCATCTTGTGCCGCACGGCCTCGTCCTCGAAACGGAGCGTCTCGTTGAGAGGCCCATTCGCCGAGAACACGATGGCATTGTCGAGACTTCCCCCCTGGGCCAACCCACGGGAGCGCATGAATTCGATGTCCTGTTCCATGCAGAAGGTTCGAGCCGAGGCGAGTTCCCGCCGGAACTTCTCGGGCTCCAGGCTGAGTTCGCGACTTTGCCGACCAATCGCAGGGTGATCAAAATCGATGGTGTAGCGAATCCGAAGACCCGCGTAGGGGGATACCCTCATCCACTTATTACCGTGAGCCACTTCCACAGGTTTCAAAACTTTGATGAAACGTCGAGTGCCCGGAAGCTTGTGCGTGCCTCCGGCAGCGATAGCTTCAACCCAAGGCGCAGCGCTTCCATCCAGGATCGGAAGTTCCTCGCTATCCACCTCAATCAGGGCGTGCTCAATTTCTAACCCCGCAAGGGCCGCAAGGAGATGCTCTACCGTGCCAAAGCGCAGGCCATCCTTAACCAGCGTGGTGGCAAGACTGAGATCTCCGACCAAATCGGCCTTGGCTGGAATCTCAATTCCAGATGGCCCATGCAAGAAACGAAGGCCTGAAGCATGAGCCACGGGACGAATTGTCACGGTGCAAGGACGATTCGAATGGAGCCCCCGCCCAGTCACAGTGACCGCGTCTCGGAGGGTCTGGGGATGGCAGCTTCGGGGCATAGTGGCCTCGAAATCAATCAAGCAAGACCTACGCCAATCCATACAACCATCTATTGCAATACTTAAAACAAAATGCCAATCCATTTCTCTGTGTCAATCTTGCGACGAGTGTGGTTATCGCAGGGGAAGCCGGCACCAATCCTCGGGAGTCGTCAGCTTCAGGTTCGAGGCCGGGGCAGGGATCACCTTCACCCTCAACCCCATCGCTTCCAACAGAGAGGCATCGTCCGTGGCCGAAAAACCGCATCCTGATGCCCACGCGAAAGCGCGCCGCCAAGTATTAAGGTGCGCCACCTGGGGAGTCTGGGCCCGAAAGATCTGCTCTCGAGGTTCCGTGGCAAGCACATTTCCTTCCGCATCCACCCGCTTGAGCGTGTCTGTTGAAGCCTCCGCGAGAAGGGAGCCATCCACGTGCTCTAGGGCCGAGAGGGCATCCCAGGTCGGAGCCTGGGGAGGAAAGGGTCGCACCGCATCGTGGATCATGACGGGCAGGTTCGGGGAATCCGGCAGCAAGGCCAGCGCGGCCGCCACGGACTCCTGGCGGGAGGCGCCCCCCACCGTCACCCAGGTAGGAACGCCGAAGGCCCAGTTCTTCACTTCCTCCACCCGATCCTCGGGAACAGAAAAGGCTATGCCTGCTAGGGGTGGCATGCCGGGCGAAAGAAAGGCCTGCGCCGTGGCGCGAAGGAGAGGCATACCTCCCCAATCCCGAAATTGTTTGGGAGTGCCTCCACCCATCCGCAGCCCTCGGCCACCGGCTGGAATGAGAAGATAGGACTTAACGTCGCCGCGTAATGAAGGGCTCGACACCACGATCTCCGAAACGCTTGGCGATTTCCTCGGCGGCCCTCTGGGCATCTTTGAGGCGTATGAAAGCACCCACCCGGACACGCTTCATCTGATGCCCTCCCTTGGTACGCACGCCTTGCAGACTGACGTCTCCGAAGGGCTCCAGAGCCCGACTGAGTCGCTCGATGTTGACGGGGTCCCCGAGGGCGGCCACCTGAATGGTGTAGGGATCTTCCTTGTCGCCTGCGAGGTCGATGTTTGCAGGGCTGCCATCAGCATTGATGGCCCGCAGTTGGATCCGAGCAACCCCCCGAGCAATGAATCCGAGGTCCTGGGCTCCCTGACGCGAGACATCCAGGATGCGGCCTCGAATGAAGGGACCACGATCATTCACCCGGAAGACAGCCTTCTTTCCATTTTCGAGGTTTTCCACCTCGACGTAGCTGCCCAGGGGCAAGGTTCGATGGGCACAGGTAAGGCGTTCGGGGTCAAAGATATCCCCGCTGGCGGTGGGTTTCCCCGCAAATCCGTCTTCATCACTTCCGTACCAGCTGGCTTCGCCCAACTCCGAAAACCCTGCCCGCCCTGGTTCACCGAAAGACCGAGCAGCGGCGGAACTCGAAACTCGACCATCAACCCGGGCCCGGGTGCAATGGATCGTGAAGAGCAGCATGACCAACGCCGCCGAAAACCGGGTCAGGCTTCGGACCTTCCTCAGTAAGCCACCGTGGATGAGTACCCTCTCCAGTTCGATCACCGGCTGGAACTGCACCTGGATGTCTTCGATCCAGATACTGAAGGCTCGGCTCCAATTCTGAGTGGAAAGAGGACTGAACTCCATGACGCTCCAGAAAGATCTCGGTCGGTTTGACCCCATCCAGCAAGTATACCCAATCTTGCCGAAATGTAAACCTTTGACAACCGCGATCCCTCAAGACGTA
>JFJP01046830.1_pt1 | contig 10107 bp, 11 predicted proteins | sample 431651 | NCBI WGS metagenome assembly JFJP01 (sample SAMN02602958, study PRJNA72255) | Microbial mat metagenome, whole genome shotgun sequencing project. | biome: fresh water; feature: sink hole; material: water; isolation source: purple microbial (photo- and chemosynthetic) mats found in... | reverse complement strand
TCGCCGGCTTGTAGTGGAAGATATTGTTTTACAGCTTTTTTGCCGGTAGCTTCTTCAATTGCGTGAACAAAATCGAGTAGCTTTACCGGCTGGCTTCTTCCGATATTAAATATTTTGTAAGTTGCTGAAGATGTATTGGTTATAGGGTTTTCTGCATTCCAGTTCGGTGTTGATGTTGGTATTTGGTTCAACAACAATTCAATACCCACAACAATATCGCTCACATGGGTAAAATCGCGTTCCATGTTGCCATTGTTAAATACCTGAATTGGAGTGCCTTCTAATATTGCTTTGGTGAAAATAAAAAGTGCCATATCCGGTCGCCCCCAAGTACCGTAAACCGTAAAAAATCGTAAACCGGTTGACGGAATTGCAAACAAATGACTGTAGGAATGTGCCATCATTTCGTTGCTTTTTTTTGTTGCGGCATACAAACTTATTGGGTGCTCGGTAGGTTGTGAGGTTTGAAAAGGAATTGCCTCGTTTAGCCCATAAACACTTGAACTGCTTGCATATATAAAATGTTTCGGTTTGTTGTTTCTGCAACATTCCAAAATGTTTAAGAAACCGGAAATATTGCTTTCAATATATGCAAAAGGATTGCTAAGGCTGTATCGTACACCGGCTTGGGCGGCAAGGTTAATAATTATTTCAAACTTTTCGGCTGCAAAAAGTTTTGGTAAATTTTCTTTGTCTTCAATATTTAATTGTAAAAAGCGATAATTTTTGAATTTTGCACTCTGCAAAAAATTATTGTATTTTATTTTTTCAATCCCAATACCTGCTTCTGCCAAACGTGCATATTTCAAATTCACATCGTAGTATTCATTCAAACTATCAATTCCTATTACTTCATGGTTCATTGCCAATAGGTTAGTTAAATGAAAACCTATAAATCCGGCTGCTCCTGTAACTAAAATTTTCATTTTAAAATATTATATTTTTATTTATGAGTGCAGTTTAAAAAGGTAACTTTTCAAAAGTTTAGAACTTTTGAAAAGTTGATTATCAGTAAATTACAAAATATAAAATCAATAAAAAACACCATTTTAAACTGAACTCATTTATTTTCGCTTAAAATTTGTATCTAATTTGCAAATTATGAGCGAATTACATAAAATTAAACTTCCACGAACACAAATTGTTGATTCCTTTACACAATAATGTTGTGGTTACGTGTGTCAGTTTCCACCAAACCGTCTCTTAATCTGATAATTCTGTGCGCATGCAAAGCAATTTCTTCTTCGTGAGTAACCAAAATAATTGTATTTCCTTTGCTGTGAATTTCAGCAAATAAGTGCATAATATCAATCGAGGTTTTTGAATCGAGGTTTCCCGTAGGTTCGTCAGCCAAAATAATTGAGGGGTTGTTCACCAAAGCTCGCGCCACAGCCACTCTTTGTCGCTGCCCGCCGGAAAGTTCATTGGGTTTGTGCAGCATACGGTCGGTAAGTGCTACATCTTCAATAACTTTCCGCGCACGTTTTTCTCTTTCTTCTTTATTGAAACCGGCATAAATAAGCGGTAACATCACATTTTCCAAAGCTGTGTAACGCGGCAATAAATTGAAAGTTTGAAACACAAACCCAATTTCAGAATTGCGAATTTCGGCGAGTTCGTCATCGTTCAACCGGCTCACATCGCGGTTGTTAAGTACGTATCTTCCGGCGGTAGGCGTATCGAGGCAACCGATAATATTCATAAATGTGGATTTCCCCGAACCGGAAGGTCCCATAATTGCCACATATTCACCCTTATTGATGCTTAAAGTTATGCTTTGTAATGCTTTTACTTCTTGACTACCAACTTGATAATGTTTTTTAATATCATCACAAATAATTATTTCATTCATTTTTTATTTTTTTTTAGGAAGTCTGTTTTATTATCAGAAAGAAAAATTAATAAGAAATTTCTTCGCTATTTTCTTTTTTAAATTCAATAAATTTTGAATTTTTTTTTCGCTCAAAAATAGCAATTGCAATGATAAGTGCGGAAGAAAAAACAAAAAATCTATCGAATTGGGGCGGTAAAAGCTCATTGTTAGCACCATACACCAAAACCCAAAAATTAGCAGCAGCATGAAAAGCTGTTGCAGCAAAAATAGATTTCGAGATATGATAAAAATAACCTACCAACGAAAAAAAAGTGAAGTAATTAACTATTTCCCAAGTAGTTAAATTACGAAAAATAATATGCACCATTACAAAAATTGCAGCCGAAAAAAACAAACCGGGTAATACGCCAAGTGTTGCAATAAAGCGAGTTTGAAGATATGCGCGGAAAAGCAATTCACGCCACAGTGCATTGATTATTACGTATATAACCAATAAAATAATTACTTCTACCGAGTAATTTTCATAAAAATTTTCAAAACCTTGAGGGAAATCGCCTTTTGCAATTCGTATTTTGCTGGTTACAAAAGCCACCCAAAAACCAAGCGTGTAAAGCAACGCACCCACTATAAATGAAGCCATTGCAATGCTATGCGGTTGAAAACCCAGAAATTCAAAAAAATTGTTCTGTTTATCAAAATATTTGAAAATAAGGAAGATAAAGCCGAAGATAAACAATACACAAAAAAATTGCAAAATCACCATTAATCCGGCAGTTTCTTGGTCAATAACAGCCGTTTCGGGTATTAATTCCGTTATTTGAATTTTATTGTCAATAGAAAGGATATTCGATATACCTTCGGTAATAAAAAAACTCATATAAACAGCTAAAAAACAAGCTATTGTAACAAAAATAAGTGCAAAAAAATTACTTTTTAATTTATTCATAAAGAAGCTTTTTCGGTTGATAATTTTATTTTTTTTGGATTTCTTAATTCATTTTTGTCGGCAGAAAAAATTTTTCACAAAAAACATTTGTTTTTATTTCTGAAATAAAAGTTATATTTAAAATAAAAAACTTATTTTTGTTGGTAAATCTTTTTTTGTTCATTTAAACTATCAAATTTTTTCAGGCTTGTTTAACTTGTTGTTTTTTAAACTATTTAACAAATTTTTTTATTAAAAAGAATTTTTTTTGTTGAAAAAATTAAAAAAAAATAAAAAATAACAACAAGAAAAAAAAATAACCCCTTGAAAATAAATTAAATGATAAAAACAAGTTCACAACAAAAATACAAATATTAAATCGAAATATTGTGAGTTTTTTAGAAAACATAAAAATTAAAATTGCTACTTCTTCATTAGAAAAAAAAATGAAGACTGTTGCACGCCGGAAAGTATTTAACAATCTGGAAAGTGCCAACTTTGTAGGTATTTTATTTGATGCAACCATTCAAAATTCCTACATTAGTGCCAGAAGTTTTGCTACTCTGCTTGAAAAGCAAAATATTAGAGTGGCTTGTTTAGGTTTTGTTCTTAATAATGAGGCTATTACATACTTTTCAGAAACAAAAGGAATGGATTTTTTTTCTATTAAAGATGTTACGCGGCTCAATTTCCCGAAGAGCGAAGCAGTAAAAGAATTTTGCGAAAAAGACTTTGACCTTTTTTTTGACCTTTCTTTAAAACATTCTTTAACACTGAAATACATTGTTGGTATGTCGCGAGCCGGTTTTAAAATCGGTATCTCAAAACCGGAATTTCAAAATTATTACGATTTAATTATTAATTGCCAAGATGATAAAAATATTGATTTTTATATTCAACAAATAAAACATTATTTGTCGGTGATAAAAGTTGCCTCGTAATATTGATTGTAATTAATTGTATATCCGATATTTTCTGACTTTTTTGAAAGCCAATAATTAAGTTTCATTTTTCTTTTTTTTGAAATAGTATCACTTTTTTTGAAATATCTTATTTTTTTGTTTTATATTTAATTCTTTGAAAAGAAACGAATTTGTAGTATCATTTCATTTTTTTTTTGAAAATGTTTTCAAAGATTGTAGAACTATATCTTATTGAAATTAAATGTAATATGAAAAACGAACCTTAAAAGACAAGGTTAAGAAAAATTTCATATTCCCAAACATAAAATAATTATAAACCCCTAATTTAATATTATTTATGGCAATGTTGAACTTAAAAGGTACCGGAGTTGCAGTTGTTACTCCATTCAAAAAAGACGGAAGCATTGATTTTCCAGCCCTAAAAAAAATTATTAATTTTCAGATTGATAATAAAGTAGAATATTTAGTAGCCTTAGGAACAAACGGTGAACCGGCAACTTTATCGCAGGACGAAAAGAACGAAATTATTGACTTTTTTATTGAAACCGTTGACGAGAGAATTCCTCTTGTAATTGGTTTCAGCAGTAACTGTACTTGTAGAGTTACCGATTCAATAAAACAAACTTATTTTAAGCATATTAGTGCTGTAATGTCGGTAGCACCATATTACAATCAACCATCGCAAGAGGGTATTTATCAGCACTATAAAATGATTGCCGAAACCTCACCGGTTCCTGTAATTCTTTACAACGTACCGGCAAGAGCAGTTGTAAATATTACTGCAAAAACTGCTTTACGTTTAGCTCACGAGGTGCCAAACATTGTGGCAATAAAAGAAACCTCCGGCGATTTTACGGAAATAATGGAAATAATAGCCAACAAACCGGCAAATTTTCATGTACTTTCCGGTTTTGATGCTTTCACGTTGCCATTGATTTACAGCGGTGCTTCCGGTGCTATTTCCGGTATTGCAAATGCTTTTCCTTTCGAGGTTTCCGAAATGGTACGCAGGGCTTTAGCAAATGATACAGCAGAGGCTCAAAAACTTCATTACAAATTATTCCCATTCTTTCAGGCTGTTATACAAGAAGGTAGCCCAAGTGGTTTAAAATCGTTGATGTCTCAAATGGGTTTACTTGAAAATAATTTCAGACTTCCAATGACTCCCGTTTCTGAAGCCAATCATAAAGCGATTGCCGAATTATTGAAAAAATAAATATAAAAAGTTGTTATTCAACTCTTTAACCCTGTCAGTATTTTTAAGACCGGCAGGGTTAAAAAGTTGAAAACTATAAAAAATAAAAATTTTTTATGAATAATTTTTCCTTTCGCGGCACAGGAGTAGCCGTAGTAACTCCATTTACAAACGATGGAACTATTGATTTTGAAGCCCTAAGAAATATAATTAATTTTCAGATAGAAAACAAAGTAGAATATTTGGTAGCACTTGGCACTACCGGAGAAGCAGTAACTTTGTTGAGCGAAGAAAAAAAAATTCTTATTAATTTTTTTATTGAAACCATCAACAAAAGAGTTCCTTTGGTAGTCGGTTTTGGCGGAAACAGTACCTACTCTGTTTTGGAAACAATACAAAAAGCAGATTTTCAGGATATAACTGCAATTCTTTCAGTAGCACCTTATTATAACAAACCATCGCAGGAAGGAATTTTTCAACATTACAAATTAATAGCAGAAAATTCGCCGGTGCCGGTAATTGCCTACAACGTTCCCGGTCGTACGGTAGTGAATATGAGTGCAAAAACTACTCTCAAACTTGCTTATGAAGTTCCCAATATTGTAGCAATAAAAGAAGCTTCAGGTAACTTTTCGCAAATCATGGAAATTATTACCAACAAACCCGCTGATTTTCAAGTTATTTCTGGAGATGACGCCATTACATTTCCACTGATTTGTTGTGGTGTTAGTGGTGTTATATCGGTGATTGCTAATGCTTTTCCTTTTGAATTTTCGGAAATGGTACGCAAGGCATTGAACCTTGAAATTGCTGAAGCCAAAGTGTTGCATTACAAACTTTTACCCTTTATGGAAGCTATTTTTAAAGAGGGAAGTCCGGGAGGAATAAAAGCACTGATGACAGAAATGCAACTTTTGCAAAATTTTTGCAGATTACCAATGACTGCCACAAGTGAAAAAAATTATTCTGAAATAGCTGCTTTATTAAAATCGATTTCACGAATTACACTAATTTTTTTTCGTGAAATTAGTGTAATTCGTGGACAAATCATTTTTTTTATTTGACTTTGTGGACAGACTCTAAATAATTGTAAGTTCCATGTTGATTTTAATATATTTTATTGAATTTCAAATAGTCATAACTAAAAAGTTCTGACTATTTGAAAAATAAGCATTTAAAAAACAAAAAATGTGAATGAAATGTAAAATTAAGATAATCAGTATGCTAAAAAGAAATAAAAAAAAGAAATAAAAAAGTAGATATTAAATTTGTAGTTAATAGATAAAATAGTAATTTTGCAGCCGAAATTTATAACATAATAATTATCACATTAAGAATTTTAAGTTATGATGAATCAGTATGAAACCGTTTTCATTATTACTCCCGTTTTGTCCGCTGAAGAGACAAAGGAAACGGTTGAAAAGTTTCGTAAGATTGTAACGGACAATGGTGCCGAAATCGTGAATGAAGAAGATTGGGGTTTACGCAAATTAGCTTATCCTATCCAAAACAAAACTACCGGTTATTATCACTTGGTAGAGTTCCGTTCTGAAGGAGCGTTTATAGAAAAGTTAGAAACCGAGTACCGTCGTGATGAGCGAATTATTCGTTTCTTGACCTTCAAATTGGATAAATACGCGGTAGCTTACAGCGAAAAACGTAGATCGAAAGTAGAGAAAGTAGAAGTTGAAACCGAAAAAAAAGGAAACTAAGCGATGGCACAAAATCAAACTGAAATCCGTTATTTAACTCCTCCATCAGTAGAGGTAAAACGCAAAAAATATTGTCGTTTTAAAAAGAATAAAATTAAGTATATTGATTATAAAGATCCTGAATTTTTGAAGAAATTCTTGAACGAACAAGGTAAAATATTGCCACGTCGTTTAACCGGAACCTCTTTAAAATTTCAACGTAAGATTTCGCAAGCTGTAAAACGTGCTCGTCATATTGCTTTGCTACCTTACGTAACCGACCTTATGAAATAGTGTTTCTTTTGATTAAGGTACTAAAAAATTTTTGTAACCAATAGAATAATAAAGAAATGAAAATTATTTTAAAACAAGACGTTCCGAATCTTGGGAAGCAAGACCAGATGGTAACGGTTAAAAACGGATACGCACAGAATTACCTTGTTCCAAAAGGATTGGCTATAATTGCTTCAGAGTCAGCACAAAAAGTACATGCTGAAACATTGAAACAACGTGCACATAAAGAAAATCGTATAATGGGTGATGCTTCTGAAATAGCTAAAAAACTGAAAAATATTGAAATTATTATCGGCGCAAAAACAAGCTCAACCGGTAAAATTTTCGGTTCAGTTAATACGATTCAACTTGCTGAAGCTATTAACAAAAAAGGTTTTGAAATTGACCGTAAAATTATTTCGCTTAACGAAGAGCACATTAAAGAAGTTGGTAAATACACCGCAAAAATTAAATTGCACCGCGATGTAATTGTTGAACTTCCTTTTGAAGTTGTTTCTGAATAATTAAGCTTTTTTATAAATTTAAAAAACCACTTTTTCGCTTTTGCGGAGAAGTGGTTTTTTTTATTACTTAAAAGCTGCATTATTCACTTTTCACTATTACTTATTACTTCTTACAAAGCCCTTGCAACCAAAATACCGGTATGTTTGCTTACTGAAGCCAAATAGTCGGCGAGAGGTTTTTCGGAAATAACTACTTTCTGTTCCGAGCTTGAGGCGTGCAGAAAATGCAACCTTCCGTTTTGAAAGTATGCAAAGCCAACATGCGCAATATCAAGCCCTTCCACTGATGTTGTTATAAGAATTAAATCCCCGTTTTTTATATCAGTTTCATTTTCTTCAACTTTGTTTTTTGGTAAATAAAAATACTCTCGTTGGGAAATATCCTTTTCCATATTTTCAATTTCATTGAATATTGTACTGTTTACCAAAGGGTTATAACTCTCCTTGTGGGTAGTCATAAAATTTATTGTCTTTTTAGCAGCAATGCCGCCAATTTGTTTGGTGATGTCGTTTACGATTTTCATTTCCGTTTTATTGAAAAGCCAATCGCTAAAATAGTGAAGACGTGAGGTATAATCAATTATTTCGCCATTTCTGTAACGAATATTTTTCAATTCTTCTAAAAAATTATAAAAAGTGTTTTTTTCATTTTTCAGTAAACGACTTACTGCTAAGGTGTTTTCGAGAAATGTAACGCAATCGAAAGAAGAAAAACGTACAACTAATTTTTCGCCGCCGGTAGTTTCCAACGTGTTAGCAGTATAAGGAATGTTTAACCAATTTTTGCCCACTTTCACAATTATTTCGCCAAGTTCTTGGTCTTTATCTATTGATTGTGAGAGGGTTTTGTATAAATTTTCGTAATAGGCACTATCTTCTTCTGTGTATAATGCGGGAAAGGAAATTGTTTGTTGAATTTCTGTAATTTGTTGATTTACTGCGGTATCGCTATTTGAAGTGTTTTGTTTTTCGCCAACGCTTTTGCTGCAAGATGAAAGAAAAGCAACAACCAAAATTATCGCAAAAAAATATTTCATCATTTTTATTTTTTTTTTGAAATTGTTGAAAATTAGGAATTAGGAATCAATGTTGTTAAGTTAAGCCCTTCAATGGTTTAAAATCCAATGCGCTTGTCAGTTGAAAACACCTGACAGGCGCAGAATGTGAATACAGTTTTCGGATTTACAATCCTGCCAGCCTTTTGAAGGCTGGCAGGATTATCGCAAAACCAAAATCACAATTGTATAAATTAACCAATGCGCCAACATTTAGTCAGTTAGTTGATATTTGTACACTTTTTCCAACGCTCTCCAAAGAGTATCGCTTGGAACGGGTGCAGTAATTTCGATAAGTTCTTTTTTAATAGGGTGAGTAAACGACAGTTTTCGCGCATGCAAGCTGATGCTTTTGTCGGTATTGGAGCGGGGCGAGCCGTATTTTAAATCGCCTTTAATAGGGCAGCCGATTTTTGCCAATTGTGCACGAATTTGGTGATGTCGCCCTGTTTTTAGGTCAATTTCAAGGAGATAATAATTTTCCGATTCACCAATCATACGATAATCTAAAATGGCTTCTTTTGAATTTTTCACTTTTTTATCGTGGCAATTCGCCTTATTTTTCTCCTCATTTTTTGTGATAAAATGTGTTAAAGTAGCTTCAAAAACCTCCGGTCGTTCTTTTACGATAGCCCAGTAGGTTTTTTTTATCTCCTTGTTTTTCAACATTTCATTAATGCGAACAAGGGCTTTACTTGTTCTTGCAAAAATTAAAGCACCACTCACAGGGCGGTCAAGGCGATGTACTACGCCCAAAAACACGTCTCCGGGTTTGTTGTATTTCTCTTTAATATATTGTTTTACCTTATCCTCCAGCGATTCGTCTTCTTTTTTATCGGCTTGTACTATTTCGGAGGCTTTTTTGTTTACCACAATAATGTGGTTATCTTCGTAAAGAACATCTAAATTTTTCACAGTCAATTAATTTATTATGTGTTTTCTAAAAGTTCGGGACGTAATTTTCGTGTGCGTTCCACGGCTTGCTGCATTTGCCACTCTTCAATTTTTTTGAAGTTTCCGGAGGTTAATATTTCGGGTACTTTCCAACCGTTAAACTCTGCGGGGCGTGTATAAACCGGTGGCGCCAGCAAATTGTCTTGAAATGAATCGGTTAGCGCAGATGTTTCATCGGAAAGTACGCCCGGAATAAGGCGCACAATGCTGTCGGTAATAACTGCTGCCGCCAGCTCTCCGCCGGAAAGTACATAGTCGCCAATAGAAATTTCGCGAGTGATTAAATGTTCACGCACTCTGTGGTCAACTCCCTTATAATGACCACAAAGGATAATAATATTTTTTTGCAGCGAAAGCATATTTGCTGCTTTTTGAGTTAATTTTTCTCCGTCAGGGGAGGTGTAAATAATTTCATCGTACTCTCTTTGCGATTTTAAATGTTGAATAGCTCTAAAAATCGGTTCTATCTGTAACACCATTCCGGCTCCGCCGCTAAAGGCATAATCATCAACTTGTCGGTGTTTTTCGTCAGTAGAAAAATCGCGCAAATGGTGGAGATTTATTTCCACATGTCCTTTATTAATAGCACGTTTTATGATAGAATGTCCAAAAACGCCATCAAATAATTCCGGTAAAACAGTTATAATATCTATTCGCATAATTTTCCAAAAAATGGTTTGCTGTAAATAGCAATTTTATGGTACACAAGTATTTCGTGTGAAGAACTCTAATT
>JFJP01046092.1_pt1 | contig 10107 bp, 10 predicted proteins | sample 431651 | NCBI WGS metagenome assembly JFJP01 (sample SAMN02602958, study PRJNA72255) | Microbial mat metagenome, whole genome shotgun sequencing project. | biome: fresh water; feature: sink hole; material: water; isolation source: purple microbial (photo- and chemosynthetic) mats found in... | reverse complement strand
TTGAGGTTGAAGTGCCTTTCGGAACCGATTTAAGCAGTATTGTGCCCGAATATACCTTGTCGGTTGGTGCAACCTTGGCAGAACCCGACCCGACAAAACCCATGCAATTTACCGACCGGCGTGCGGTGGTGTTTAGCGTTAAACCGCAAGACCCTGCGTTACCGTCGGTAAAATGGTTCGTAACTATTTCAATTCAAGATTATTTAGCTGAAATTTTAAGTTTTGGTTTTAAGGATATTACAACAAAAGTGAATATTATACCTTCAGCAAAAACTATTGCCGTTGAAGTTCCTTTTAAAACCGATATTTCGAAGCTTACTCCATTATATACCATTTCGGCAGGTGCAAGCAGCTCGTGGCCAAGCGACACAGAACGCGCTTTTCAGAATAATGTAGCTGAAAGCCTTGTAATTACAGCCCACAATGGCAAAATAAAAACCACTTGGACAATAACTGTAATTATAGCCGAAAATGCATTTTTTAATCAAGATTTTGATTTAACGGGCAATTTTTTGCCTTCCGGATGGAACTCAGATACTTTAAATGCCAAAGCTACATGGCAACAAGCCAATCAATTACGTAATCCGTTCAGTAAAATTACTCCTATAAGTAAGTTTTCGGCACTTTGCCCTTGGCTCGAAACGGAACAAGATGAATGGCTTATTTCGCCGTGGATTGATGCTTCGTCTGTTATGTAAAAGCTGAAAATGAAGACTTTAAAGAAGTTTGGAATGCAAAAACCGACACTTCGAAAACCGTGCAGTGGGAATGGCGACAAGTAATTGTAAATATTAGTAATTATAAAGGAAAAAAAATACAATTGGCATGGCAGTATAAAGGTAAAAATGGCGATTTGGTAGGCTTAGACCAAGTTTTGCTTGCCGATATAGGATTGCCGAACAATGAAATGGAAGAAAATTCGAAACCGGAATTAAGCGCTTATCCAAATCCGGCTTCTGATTACTTAACTATTGAAAGCGAATATACGGGCGATGTAGATATTTGGTGCATAAACGGACGTAAAGTAGCAACTGTTAAAACAAACGAAACAATTTATATTGGCGAATTGCCAACCGGTATTTATATTATTCAATCGGCAAATCCAAATAGTCTGTTTAAAAAGACGATGTTTACAAAAAAATAGCTAATTATCAACGCGCAAACCGATGCTGTTCAATTCATTCGAATTTTTAGTTTTTTTCACAGCAACGGTTTGCGTTTTTTTTAGCCTTCCTCATAAATTCCGACAACTTTTTTTAATGGGGGCGGGGTGGTATTTTTATGCTGCCTGGAATTTTAAGTATTTGCTTCTATTATTGTTTTCAACCAGTCTCGATTTTTTTGCAGCAATTTTAATCGAGAAAAGTAATAAAAAAACTACACGACTGGCTTTACTCTTGGCTTCACTTATTTCTAATTTGGGTATTTTATTTGCATTTAAATATTTCAATTTTTTTGTGCAAATATATAATCGATTCGCTGAAAACCAAGATATTGCGTTTCTTGATGTATTATTACCAATCGGTATTTCTTTCTACACCTTTCAAACGCTTAGCTACATCATCGACGTATACAAAAGAAAAATTAAGGCTGAGTCAAATTTCATTAGCTTTTCGTTGTATGTATCTTATTTTCCGCAACTTGTAGCCGGACCAATTGAACGAGCCGAGAGCTTAATGCCACAGCTGAAAGAACGGCAATTTATAAAAACAGAAAATTTGCGGGCAGGATTTAAACTTATGCTCTGGGGCTATTTTCAAAAATTAGTTGTTGCCGACAACGCAGCCTTATTTGCCGAGCTCAAATACTTATGGATTTTTCGGGTTATACTTCAATTGCTGTTGGTGCTGCAAGAATTATGGGTATAAACTTGGTTAGGAATTTCAAAAATCCGTATATGGCGCATTCGTTAAGCAATTTTTGGCAACGGTGGCATATTACCTTATCGCAATGGTTTCGCGATTACTTATATATTCCTTTGGGCGGAAACCGAAAAGGCAAAATTAGACAATATGTAAATATAATTATCACTATGATTATTAGCGGTTTATGGCATGGTGCCGGACTAAATTTTGTGGTTTGGGGTACATTGCACGGTATATTTTACGTGCTTGAGCAAATTACTAAACAACAATTGGCAAATATTAGTTCAACCGCCGTGTTTAAGGTCGTTTCAATGGTACTTACTTTTACTGTAGTTCATTTTTTATGGATATTTTTCAGGGCCGAATCTGTAAGCGAGGCTTGGTTACTACTTAACAACGCAATGAATTTTCAACATTGGATGCAACTTTCGTTTAACAAATATTTGCTCGTTTCTACCCTAAGTTATATTGCTGTAGGTTATTATTTTCATTACAAAACTACAACCATCGATTTTGCTGAATATTTGCAGAAAAAAAATGCATTCGTCCGTTTTACTGTTTATTTAAGTATGCTGTTGGCTATTTTATTTTTTGGAAATTTCAACCTAAAAGAGTTTGTTTATTTTCAATTTTAACAGAATTTTATCATAAAATGCTGTCATTCATCAGGTATATTTACTTTGAAAACCGTTACTTTTGCATTCAAATTTTACTAAACACAATTAACCATGAAAAATTTATTTATTGTTGTAGCAGTAGTAGCTGCAAGTTTTTTATTTTCGTGTAAACAAGCCGAAAACACCGAGGCTAAAGTACTTACTATTGAAGAATTGTTTGCAAACGCCGACGAATTTGTAGGCAAAGACGTTCAAATTACCGGTACGGTTGACCATGTATGCAAACATGGCGGTCGCAAAATGTTTTTGTTGGGCGAAACCGAAGATGCTCGTATTAAAATTACTTCAGCCGAAGATATGTTGCCGTTTGCCCAAGAGTGGGTAGGCTCTGATGTTGAAGTTGTTGGTACTTTAGAAGTATTGAATATCGACGAAGCTTACTTAACCGAGTGGGAAGCTGAATTGGAAGCTGACACTTTAGCTGCCGAATCAACCGACACTGCGGTAGTAGCAGCAACCGAAGGAACCGAACACAAAGAGCATACTGAAAAAGGTGCAAGTGCCGACATGGGAACCCATAATCCGCAAATGGATCAGATTATAGCTTATCGTCAGCAACTTAAGGACGAAGGCAAAGAAAAACTTTCGTTTTATTCGATTGTTTATAAAACTGCAAAACCAATAATCAAAGAATAATTATTTATACTATTTAACAAAAAGCATTTGAAATTAAATTTGTTTCAAATGCTTTTTAATTTATTAATATTATGCTGAATTTTTTACCAAGAATGGGAACTGTTCGAAAATGGTTTCATTGGATTCATCGCGATTTTGGCTATTTTTTCTTCGGAGTTACGGTAATTTATGCAATTTCAGGTATTGCACTTAATCATAAATCTGACTGGAATGGCAATTTTATAATTGAAAGAACTGAAATTCAGACCGAAGTAAATTTGCAAAAAGACCTAATGACAAAAGAAATTGCAAAAAAAATTCTTTCCGATTTAGACCCTAAAATAAAATACAAAAAATTCTATTACCCGAATTCCGAAGAATTTAAAATATTTATTGTCGATGGTTCGGTTGTTTTGAATATTGCATCGGGCGAAGGTTATTTGGAAACCATTAAAAAACGACCAATATTTAACGACATGAATTATTTACATTATAATCCAATAACTTGGTGGACATGGTTTTCGGATATTTACGCCGGTGCATTACTTATTTTGGCAATAACCGGTTTGTTCTTAATAAAAGGAAGAAATGGAATAACCGGCAGAGGTGCCTGGCTAACAACCATCGGAATTTTAATACCGCTTATTTTCTTATGGATTCTAAGATAGTAATTTGAAAATTATACAATTAGCAAATTTGAAAATTAGCTAATTAAGCCAATTAATAAAAAACGAGAAATCAATGATTTGATTTCTCGTTTTTTAATTAGCTCATTTTCAAATTGAATAATTTTCAAATTATTCTTGCGCTGTGGTTCCTGTTTCAGGAAGTTCTCCCTGTTTTGTGTTTTCAATAACTTTTACTGAGCGAATTGAAATTTTTATCTCGTCTTTTTCTTTATCTAATTCAACAGCAATGGTGTCGCCTTCCATTACTTGCGCCTGAATAATAACCTCCGCCATTTCATCTTCCAAATATTTTTGAATGGCACGTTTAAGCGGTCGAGCACCAAATTTTTCGTCGAATCCTTTTTCCGATAAGAAATCTTTGGCTTCTTCGCTAATAGTCAGTGTATAACCCAATTGTGCTACACGGCTGTACAATCCTTTCAGTTCGATATCGATAATTTTATGAATATGCTCGCGCGAAAGGCTGTTGAACAGAATTACATCGTCGATACGATTTAAAAATTCCGGCGCAAAGGCTTTTTTCAGTGCTTTTTGAATAACCGATTTGGCATAGTCGTCGTTGGTTTGAGCCGCAGTAGCGCTAAAACCAACCGATCTGCCAAATTCTTTCAGTTCGCGAGTTCCTATGTTCGATGTCATAATTACAATCGTATTTTTGAAATCGACTTTTCTGCCCAAACTATCGGTTAAGGTACCTTCATCTAAAACTTGCAACAAAATATGGAACACATCCGGATGTGCTTTTTCAATTTCGTCTAACAATACAATAGCGTAAGGTTTTCTGCGAACTTTTTCGGTCAGCTGTCCGCCTTCTTCGTAGCCAATGTATCCGGGAGGCGCTCCAACCAATCGCGAAACCGAAAATTTCTCCATATATTCGCTCATATCAATACGAATGAGTGCGTCGGAAGTATCGAACAAATATTCGGCTAATATTTTGGCTAACTGCGTTTTGCCAACACCTGTTGGGCCTAAGAAAATAAAACTTCCAATCGGTTTGCTGGGGTCTTTTAATCCGGCACGGTTACGTTGTATAGCTTTTACAATTTTAGCAATAGCCTCTGCCTGACCCACTACTTTGCCTTGCATTTCTTCGTTCATTTTCAATAAACGCGAGCCCTCAGCTTGCGCAATTCGCTGCACCGGAATGCCTGTCATCATGGCAACCACTTTTTCAACATGGTCTACATTTACTTCAACTCTGTTTTCTTCAAGTTCAGTCTGCCATCTTTTTTTCTCGGCAGCAAGTTCTTTAATCAATTTTTGCTCTTTATCTCTAAATTCGGCAGCTACTTCAAATTTTTGCTGTTTTACCGCCGAAACTTTTTCGTTTTTAATTTCTTCAATCAGTTTTTCCAAATCTTCAATTCGCTTCGGAACATTAATGTTCGAAATATGCACACGCGAACCGGTTTCATCCAAAGCATCAATTGCCTTATCGGGCAAATGGCGGTCGCTAATGTAACGGTTGGTTAAATGCACGCACGCTTCAATGGCATCGTTGGTGTAAATTACATTATGGTGGTCTTCGTAACGCGACTTAATGTTGTTCAGAATTTGAACTGTTTCGTCAATAGTTGTAGGATTTACCATAATTTTCTGAAAACGACGTTCCAACGCACCGTCTTTTTCAATATGTTGGCGGTATTCGTCCAGAGTAGTAGCTCCAATGCACTGAATTTCGCCGCGAGCCAAGGCAGGTTTAAGCATATTTGCTGCATCTAATGAGCCGCTTGCACCGCCTGCACCTACAATGGTATGAATTTCGTCGATAAACAAAATTACATTGTCAGTTTTAGCCAGTTCATTCAAAATCGATTTCATGCGCTCTTCAAACTGTCCGCGGTATTTGGTACCGGCCACAATTGAAGCCAAATCGAGGGTAACAATACGCTTATCGAACAAAATTCGCGATACTTTTTTCTGAATAATTCGTAACGCCAAACCCTCGGCTATTGCCGATTTGCCAACGCCCGGCTCGCCAATAAGAATCGGGTTATTTTTTTTTCTTCTACTTAAAATCTGAACCAATCGTTCAATTTCAATATCGCGACCTACAATAGGGTCAAGTTTTCCTTCTTCGGCAGCTTTGGTTAAATCTACGCCAAAGTTATCCAACACCGGTGTGTTTGAATTTGATTTCGGGTTGCTCGAAGCGGCAGCCGACGAACCGCCCATATCGTCGGAATCGTCGTCGTCGTCGGGCAATTCATTTCTAATTTCATTCAGTTGCTCATCGGCAAGCAAATCTTTGGCTATATCGTAGGTGAAATTTTTTGTTTCAAGCATTTCTGCTGCAAAATTTTCGCGCTGTCGCAAAATGCCCAAAAGAATATGAACCGCATCAATTTCTTCCGATTTCATTTCTTTTGAACTAAGTTCTGCCAAGCGTAGTATACGTACGGTTGCTTCTTTTAGCGGAAAAGTATCAATACCCGGCTTAATAATGCGTTCATTTTTAATTCTGTCCTCAATTTTCTCCTTAATTTCGGTCAAATTAAGGGTAAGCGATGCCATCATGTTCACCGCCGGATTATCGCCATCGCGCAGTATAGCCAAAAACAAATGCTCTGGTGCAATGTACTCATTTCCAAGCCTTATTGCTTCTTCGCGGCTGTATTGCCTTATAATTTCGGTAGCTTTTTCTGAATATTTAAAGTTCATATAGATATGTTTTTCTTACTGTTCAATTGAAATTTGCGGTAAATATAAAAAAAAGCAAACAATTTATTAACAAATTAAGTAATATTAACTCAAATCTTCGTTAGGTTCGTTACTTTTATTTATATTTGCTACTCGTTTTGAAAACACTTTTTATACCATTTTTAGAACGAGTAATTTTGGATAAAAGTATAAAATTTCAATTATAAAAAGTGCAATTGGGCACTAAAATAAGAACAAAAATTTCGCTGTATGGCCGAAGGAGAAAAAATAATAAAAATTGATATTGGAGAAGAAATGCGCTCGGCTTACATCGATTATTCGATGTCGGTTATTGTTTCGCGCGCATTGCCCGATGTTCGTGACGGATTAAAACCTGTGCACCGAAGGGTGTTGTTCGGAATGCGCGAACTGGGTGTAACTGCCGTAAAGCCGCATAAAAAGTCGGCTCGTATTGTGGGCGAAGTGCTGGGTAAATACCACCCGCATGGCGACAGTTCGGTGTATTTTGCTATGGTACGTATGGCACAACATTGGTCGTTGCGTTATACGCTGGTCGATGGCCAAGGTAACTTTGGCTCGGTAGACGGCGACAGCCCCGCTGCAATGCGATATACCGAGGCAAGGCTTAGTAAAATTGCCGAAGAAATGCTTCACGATTTAGATAAGGAAACCGTTGATTTTCAATTGAATTTCGACGATACGTTGGAAGAACCGAAAGTGTTGCCTACTAAAATTCCGAACTTATTATTAAATGGTACTTCGGGTATTGCTGTAGGTATGGCTACCAATATGCCACCCCATAACCTGTCGGACATTGCCGATGCTATTATTGCATTTATTGACAATGAAGATATTGATATTGAAGACCTTATACACATAATTAAAGCACCCGATTTCCCTACGGGCGGCATAATTTATGGTATTGAAGGCATAAAACAAGCTTACCGAACCGGACGTGGTCGTATAATAATGCGTGCCAAAGTTGAAATTGAAACTAAAGCTTCGGGGCGCGAAAGAATTATTGTTACGGAAATACCTTACATGGTGAATAAGGCAGAACTTATTCAGAAAGTAGGCGAATTGGTTAACGAAAAGAAAATTGAAGGCATAACCCATGCCAACGACGAATCGGACCGCGACGGTATGCGTATAGCTTTCGACCTAAAAAAAGAAGCCATTGCAAACGTGGTTTTGAACAATTTGTTCAAACTTACTGCCATGCAGTCGTCGTTTAGCGTAAATAATATTGCACTGGTACATGGTCGTCCGCAATTGCTTAATTTAAAAGAACTTATATTACATTTTGTTGAACATAGACACGATGTAGTATTGCGACGAGCCAAATTCGAATTGCGCGAAGCCGAAGCACGTTTGCATATTTTAGAAGGCTTTTTAATTGCACTCGACCATTTAGACGAAATTATTAAGCTCATTCGTTCAGGCAAAACATATTTTGGATATGCGTTTGCAAAAACTTACCGGACTTGAGCGCGACAAAATTCGCGACGAGTACGCCGAAGTTAAAAAGCATATTGAAGAATTACTGTTAATAATTGAGCACAAGTACATGCGCAGCGACATTATTAAAGCCGAAACCTTGGAAATGAAAGCCAAATACGGCGATGCTCGCAAAACCGAAATTGTAATGGCTTCGCATGAATTTAACCCCGAAGATTTTTATGCCAACGATAAAGTTGCCATAACAATTTCGCACTTGGGTTATATTAAACGTACTTTATTGTCGGACATTTGTACATAGCGGAAATGCATAACACCATGTTGTTCTTTACCGAAAAAGGTAAGTGCTTCTGGCTTAAGGTATATGACATTCCGGAAGGAACCAAAACCTCGAAAGGTAGAGCTATTCAGAATTTATTAAATATTGAGCCCGACGATTCGGTACGCGCCTATATTAAAGTTACTACGCTGAACGAGCAAGAATATATTGAGAATAACTTTATTGTATTGTGTACCAAAAACGGTATTATAAAGAAAACTTCGTTGGAAGCCTATTCTCGTCCGCGCCAAAAAGGTATTAATGCAATTAATATTCGCGAAAACGACCAATTGTTAGGCGTACGCTTAACCAATGGCAGCCACGAAGTTATGATTGCAGCCAATTCGGGCAAAGCAGTTCGTTTCAACGAAAGCACCGTGCGACCGATGGGTAGAAATGCAGGCGGCGTAAAAGGTATAAACTTGGCCGAAGGCGATTATGTAATTGGCATGATAAGCGTTGAAAGCCCTGAAAACGACGTTATGGTGGTTTCTTAAAGCACTGAATGTTACCGACAAAACCGGTAAACTGATAGCCATTAAAGCCGTAACCGACGACGACGATATTATGATTATAAACCGCTCGGGTTTAACCATTCGATTAAATGTTGATTCGGTTCGAATAACCGGACGAGCAACGCAAGGTGTAAAAGTTATTAATATTGCCGAATCCGACAGCATTGCTTCGGTAGCAAAAGTTGAAGGAGGCCGATTGATAGAAGAGCCGGTAGAAGGCGAAAGCGAAGTTGATTTGGATGTTGAATCGAGTTCGGAAGAATAAAAAAAGAGGCTTAAGCCTCTTTTTTTATTTCATAATTTTCAAATTGTCGAATTCACCAATTTTCAAATTAAATTAGTTATTACCCAAGATTAGTGGCAAGCCGTCTTTTCCGCTGCCAATAATAATAGTTTTAGCATTGGGCGATTTCGATAATTCAATTGTTGCTTCAATACCGCGCATTTGCAATAAGCTTGAAGTTAAACTGCTGTTTATAATTCTGTTAGCCACTGCTTCACCTTCGGCAGCAATACGCTTACGTTCTGCTTCAATTTTTTCTTTACCAAGCCTAAACTGGTGTGCCAACGCTTCTTGTTCCATTTGTTGCTTGTTTTCAATAGCTTGTTTCAATTGGGCAGGCAAACTGATTGAGCGAATCAAAAGTGCAGTCATTTCAATATTATTCTTCGGGTTATTAAGCACTTGCTCTGTTTCCGAAATAATTGCCTGTTCAACTTCAGCACGTTTAGTCGAATAAATTTCTTCGGCAGTAAAGCGACCCATAACACGTCTAACGGTTGAACGAACTTCAGGTATAACCAACTTATCGATATAACTTATACCAAATTTTTCGTGCAATTCGCCAATTTTGTTATAAACCGGATTAAAGCGAACCGATACATCCACCACAATCGACAGACCGTTTTTATCCAGCACGTCTAAACTTTCCGAAACGTTTTGTTCTTTTACATCGTAAATATACATTTCGTTCCAAGGTGCAATTACATGAAAACCTGCATCGTAAACATGCTCTTTATCCAAACCGGTTGTAAATTTTCTAAAAATTACTCCCTTTTCGCCCGGTTTCAACGTAATAAAAACGGCACTGCTCACAAATAAAACCAGAAGAACTACGACAATACCTATCGTAATGGCAAATGAATATTGTTTCATTTTTTTTTTGATTAAGTTAATTATTTTGATTTCTTTTGTACTTTCAAATTAGGGTTCTAATTTATAAAATGAATTGATATAAACAGTATAAAATATGGAAAATAACGAAAATTTGCACGACAAAGAAAAAGGACATGGCAAAGATATGT
>JFJP01042364.1_pt1 | contig 10108 bp, 6 predicted proteins | sample 431651 | NCBI WGS metagenome assembly JFJP01 (sample SAMN02602958, study PRJNA72255) | Microbial mat metagenome, whole genome shotgun sequencing project. | biome: fresh water; feature: sink hole; material: water; isolation source: purple microbial (photo- and chemosynthetic) mats found in... | reverse complement strand
ATAGAAAACCCAACAAGGTAAATTTAATATTGTGTGATAAAAAATTTACCCTTGTTGGGTAGTATGTAGAAAACAAGTTCGTATATATTTCTAAAACAAGCTATAAGCAACAGTTACACCCGACATAACAATAGCAACCATGCTCATTAGTTTGATTAAAATATTCAAACTTGGTCCCGATGTATCTTTGAAAGGGTCGCCCACGGTGTCGCCAATTACGGTTGCCATGTGTGCTTTTGAACCTTTACCTCCTAAGTGACCAGCTTCAACGTATTTTTTGGCATTGTCCCACGCTCCACCAGAGTTAGCCATGAAAACTGCAAGCACAAAACCTGCGCCTAAGCCTCCCACAAGCAAGCCCATAGTACCCGCAACACCAAAAATAACTCCTACAACTATTGGAATAGCAATTGCCAAAAACGAAGGCAAAATCATTTCAATTTGAGCACCTTTGGTAGAAATGGCTACGCAACGAGCATAATCGGGTTCAGCTTTTCCGGCAAGGATGCCCGGAATTTCGCGGAATTGGCGACGAACTTCGTCAACCATTTTACCGGCAGCCCTACCCACGGCATTCATAGTCAAACCACAAAATAGAAATGCCATCATCGAACCAATGAAAACTCCCACTAATACAATGGGATTCATTAAGTTAACCTGAAAATAATTCATAAAATCGGTTAACGAAATTTTGGCAACCTCAGCAGCCGATGTTACTTCGAATCCACTTGGGAAAATGTACGAACTACTCGATTCGAGCAAGCGGCTGATACCAATTTTTAATTCCTCCACATAAGAAGCCAAAAGTGCCAAAGCTGTTAAAGCAGCCGAACCAATGGCAAAACCTTTACCTGTAGCGGCTGTGGTGTTTCCAAGTGAATCTAAGGCATCGGTACGTTTGCGCACTTCAGCACCCAATTCGCACATTTCGGCATTTCCTCCGGCGTTGTCGGCAATAGGTCCGTAAGCATCAGTAGCTAAGGTGATTCCCAATGTTGAAAGCATACCAACGGCAGCTATACCAATTCCGTACAAGCCAAGTCCCATTTGGCTTGCATCGAACCCCGAAGCAAACATATATGAAAACACAATGCCCAAAGCAACCGCAATAACCGGAATGGCAGTTGAAATCATACCTACTCCCAAACCAGAGATGATAACTGTAGCAGGACCTGTGCTTGAACTTTCGGCAATTTTGCGTGTAGGAGCATATTCTTCAGATGTGTAGTATTCGGTAGCTTTACCAATTACAATCCCCGAAACAAGACCGGTAACAATTGCTCCCCAAATTCCCCACACATTCTCAATTTCGAGTACGTAAAGCACAACCCACGAAAAAACAATAATGAGCAACGAACTTACATTGATGCCTCTCGCCAATGAACCTAAAAGATTTTTTTTGAGAGGATAATACCTACTCCGGCTATGAGCATAGGAGCAAGTACGGCTTTCATTTGAGAACTTGGGTCGTGCATGTAGGCAGCAGCCCCCAACGCACCAGTGGCAAGGATAGCACCGCAGTACGATTCGTAAAGGTCGGCACCCATACCGGCTACGTCGCCTACGTTATCGCCAACGTTGTCGGCAATAGTTGCAGGGTTGCGAGGGTCGTCTTCGGGTATACCCGCTTCAACTTTACCCACGAGGTCGCCGCCTACGTCGGCAGCTTTTGTGTAGATACCGCCTCCCACGCGGGCAAACAATGCCTGAGTAGAAGCTCCCATACCAAAAGTAAGCATGGTGGTAGTTACTATCATCATTTTATCGGCTTCGCTTATGCCTTCCACAAAATAACTCAACACAATAAACCAAACGGAAATATCGAGCAAGCCCAAACCTACTACTACTAAGCCCATTACAGCACCGCTACGGAAAGCTACTCTCAAGCCTTTGTTGAGCGATTCCATAGCCGCATTTGCCGTACGTGCCGAAGCCTGTGTAGCTGTTTTCATACCAAAAAAGCCAGCCAAAGCGGAGAAAAATCCACCTGTAAGAAACGCACCCGGCACCCAATGGTTCTGTAAATCAAACCCGTAGGCAAGTACAGAAAAAAGTACGACCATTACAATAAAAAATATACCAACAACTTTGTATTGTTGTTTTAGGTATGCCATTGCGCCTTTGCGCACGTGCGAAGCTACGGTTTTCATCTTATCAGTTCCTTCACTTTCTTTCATCATCTGTTTGTAAAAAAAGAAAGCAAAAATAAGAGCAACAGTAGCACTGAAAGGAATGAACCAAAAAATAACATTCACATTTTCCATAAAATCAAAGGAATTATAGTTATTAACAAATTATATTAGAAGCCAATAGATTTTGCCGAACGCCACCAAGCATAATATTTATCTTCAAGTTCGGCAAGTGATGGGAAGGCATAAAATATCACCTTTTCCGAATTTCCTAAAAATACACCATTTTTAATGGTTCGGAAAAGTAAATCTCGGTTGAAAAAGCGAATAACCGTTTTCTTGTTTTTCGAAGGGTCTTTTTTCAAATCCAATAAGCAGTCGCGCAGGTGGTCAACATTTTCGTAGGGCAAATCGCTTACTGAGCCCGATTCTGGATTTGCAGCCAATTCGTTGAGCTGCAATTCAACAAATACCAATTTTGGCAACGAAATTTGTTCTACAGTGCTTGTCATGTATTTCATAAACTCAATAGGAGCTATGGAGCTTACTACACGCGGCGTAACCGGACAAAGTTCTTGATACAGGTGCAAACCTTTATCGTTTGTTGCCTTATACTCAGCTTGTTTCAATTCGAGTACTCTACCATCGTCGGTAGTAAGGTACAACGATTTGAAGGCATCTAAAGGTAATGTTTCGAGAACTCTATAAATAGATAAGTAAACAGAGCTTTTGGGCTTCCCGTCTTTGTGCGGAACGCATCTTTTTTCTATGTATTCCACTGGCAGCTTGTCTTTTGCTTTGGCAAAATCAATTTCGAAAAAAATTGCTTGACCCCGTGTACGTTTTTTAGTTCCTACTGCAAGGTAGTTCCCAAATTCGTGCGGTGGTAGCATTGAGCTAATCAATGCCTCCGGAGTTAAGGTAAGGTAAAGGTATCTTTCCATAGTCGGCAAATGTTTTTTTGAATAAATACTACAATGAATTTTATAAACACATTTTGGGTGTAAAGATAAAACTATTATAATTTTTACAAACCAAATTGAAATATGTTATTTAGCATCAAAAAAAAATATGCTTTTTTTAATACCCCCCTACTTATTTTTGTATGCTTATAAAATATATAGAGTATCGGTATTAAATTTATTTTTTTGATTTGATTTGATAATTTGTAAAAAATTTGTAAGTATCGAAATTTCTATTATATTTGTAATCATAATCAATCAATTATTACTAATCGTCCTGTAAAAACTGGTTTGTTGTTTACAGAAATCAAAATTTAACTGTAATGAATAGTAAACGCATTTTTTCGATTGTTGCAATACTACTTGCACCTATGCTTGCATTAGCAAGCGAAGCCGATTTGGTAATTCCCGATCTTAGCAGCTCGAAATTTGAATTGCTGGGGGGTGAAATTTCTGGTTCAGCCCTGTTGTTGTGGGGAACAATAATTGTGTTCCTTGGTATGGGTTTCGGTTTGTACGAATTTGCCAAGATTAAAAATCTTCCCGTGCACAAATCTATGGCAAATGTTTCGCGCATCATTTTCAGCACCTGCAAAGCATATTTGTTTCAACAGGGTCGTTTTTTGGCAATACTGTTTAGTTTTATTGCCGTTGCCATTTTCTATTATTTTTTCATCATCAGTGAGATGTCGCTGCCCAAAGTACTTTTAATACTACTATGGACAGTATTGGGTATTCTGGGTTCGTATGGCGTAGCTTTTTTTGGCATTCGCATCAACACATTTGCCAACAGCCGTACTTCGTTTGCCGCTCTAAAATCTAAGCCGTGGAATGTAGTTTCTATTCCCCTGCAAGCGGGTATGAGTGTGGGTGTTCTGCTTATTGCCGTTGAACTGATTATGATGCTTATCATTTTACTTTTTGTCGATTCGCAAAGTGCTGGAGCCTGTTTTATTGGTTTTGCCATTGGCGAATCGTTGGGAGCAAGCGCGTTGCGTATTGCTGGCGGTATTTTCACAAAAATTGCCGACATTGGAGCAGATTTGATGAAAATTGTATTTAAAATTGGTGAAGACGACCCTCGCAATCCGGGTGTTATTGCCGATTGTACTGGAGATAACGCTGGCGACAGTGTAGGACCAACCGCAGATGGTTTTGAAACTTACGGTGTTACGGGTGTGGCTCTTATTTCGTTTATTGTGTTGGCTATTGGAATGGTGGGCACTAAAATTATTGACCCAAACATAGCTGGATTGGAAACTGCTCAAGCCGATAGCGTGATGACCATGGTGCAAAACATACTTCAAAGTAAATTGATTGTTTGGATTTTTGTTATGCGTATCCTTATGGTTTTCACCTCTTTATTCTCCTATTGGGTAAACAATTTGATTTCGGAAGCAAAATTCAAAAACGCAGACAAATTTAATTTTGAAACTCCTCTTACCACATTGGTTTGGATTACTTCTATTGTTTCTATAATCGTTACATATTTAGTAAGTTATATGTTGCTTGGCGATTTCTCCATTTCTATGGAAAGTATTTTTGCAGAACTTGGCATTGCCATTCAACCCGATGTACTGGAAGTAAGCGATACTACTTTGTGGTGGAAACTGGCTTCAATTATTAGTTGTGGAACTTTGGCTGCCGCGCTCATTCCCGAATTTACAAAAGCATTTACAAGCTCCAACTCAATACACGTTCGCGAAATTGTAACTGCTTCACGCGAAGGTGGAGCATCGCTTACCATTTTGTCGGGTTTGGTTGCGGGTAATTTTAGCGCGTTTTGGAAAGGGATGGTTATCGTAGGTCTTATGTCGGTGGCGTACTTTTTTAGTACCCTCAACTTAGATTATTACATGATTTATCCTTCGGTATTTGCTTTTGGTTTGGTGGCATTTGGCTTTTTGGGAATGGGACCAGTTACCATTGCCGTTGACAGCTACGGACCTGTAACAGACAATGCTCAATCGGTGTTTGAATTATCTCAAATTGAGAAGATTGAAGGAATATCAGCCGAAATTGAAAAAGATTTTGGATTTACTCCCGATTTCGAAAAAGGAAAACATTTTCTGGAAGAAAACGATTCTGCCGGAAACACCTTTAAAGCCACTGCCAAGCCAGTACTCATTGGTACAGCTGTAATTGGTGCCACAACCATGATTTTTGCCATTATTTTATTGCTTCAAAAAGCAGGTTTGCTTCAGTTGAGTTTGCTCGATGCTCCAGTAATTCTCGGTTTCATAACCGGTGGTGCTGTAGTTTATTGGTTCTCAGGAGCTTCTATTCAAGCAGTTGTAACGGGAGCGTATCGTGCAGTGGAATTTATCAAACAAAATTTGAATTTAGATTCCGAACAAGCTGATGAGAAAAATTCGATACGTGTAGTGAAAATTTGTACCCAGTATGCCCAAACAGGTATGTGGAATATTTTTGGCGTAATATTCTCATTCACACTTGCTTTTGCATTTTTCGACCCTAACTTTTTCATTTCCTACCTTATATCATTAGCGGTGTTTGGTTTGTTTCAAGCCATATTTATGGCAAATGCCGGTGGAGCTTGGGACAATGCAAAAAAATTGGTTGAAGTAGATTTGCGCGAGAAAGGTACTGATTTACACGCTGCTACAGTGATAGGCGATACCGTTGGCGACCCATTTAAAGATACCTCATCGGTTGCACTGAATCCGGTAATTAAATTCTCCACCTTGTTTGGATTGCTTGCTGCCGAAATTTCGATTCACGCAATTTCTACATCAGGAGATGCTCCGGGATTAAATTACCTGCAATATGCTGGTATTGTGATATTTGCTATTGGTTTGTTTTTTGTTTACCGCTCGTTTTATGGAATGAGAATAAAAACAAGCGAGTTGAAAAAGCAAATAAAAACAATGTAATATATAATTGAGTAGAGTAGGAGAGCCTCCAATCTGTTGAAATTGAGATAACAGATTGGAGGCTTTCTTTGTAAATCGGGTCGTTGGGGGCTAAACCCACAACCGAGCCGTTTTCGATAAAAAAAGTAGGAACCTCGTTCTAAAGAAAATAAATTGAATTTCCCACACAAAACATCTGGAATATTTACCAAAATTATTTATTTTTGAGGGCAATTAAGGTGCGCTTTATCGTCGGAAAAGCGCAATACCTTTTTTTTACACTATAAGAAAACTATTGATTAGCAATAGTGTACAATGAACGATATAGAAAAATATTAACGCAATTGCTTTTATACTATGTTATTGGAACGAAAAGCGCAATTACGGATGTAAAAACGATATAGCAAATTAAAATTATCAATACAATGACAATGGTTAAGAAAAAGGATTTCGTTAAATTTGCAGAAAACAAAAGTAATACGAAGTAAAATGAAAAAAGATATTTTGGAACAAATAAATGAAGCTAAATCATCAAATATTTTGTGGCTGAATGACATGAAAATAACAAATGAAATTTGGCAGGAAATTACTAAATTGAACAATTTAGAGGATTTATCTATTTATAATTCTGATATAGGTAACATACCAAATGATATAGCTTTTTTAGGGAAACTCAGAAAATTAAGGCTTCATAAATGTAATCTTAGTAGCTTTCCTATTGTGTTAACCAAATTAACAACAATTGAGGTCTTAGGCATTCGACATAACCTTATCGGAACATTCCCTGATGAATTTAAGAATTTAATTAATCTGAAAAATTTAGATATTTCAGGAAATCCAATAATAATAGTACCTGAAGTACTCGCACAATTACCTAAATTAGAAGAATTGCATTTGTCTGGAATTCAATATTTAAACTATACAGGTATAGACAAATTGAAAAATTTAAAGAACCTTAATTTAAACTCAAACAATTTAACTACAATTCCAAAACAAGTTTTTCGACTAATAGGGTTACAAAAACTTGATTTGTCGCAGAATGCGATTACTGAAATACCGGAAGAAGCAAAAAATCTAATTCAATTGATAGATATTAACTTTGCATTATCCGAATTAAAAGCAATACCAAAAGGAATATCCTTTCTATCAAATTTGGAGCGTTTAGATTTTGTCGGAAATTTTACAATAACAACGATATCAGAAGAAGTATTTGAATTAAAAAAGTTAACATGGCTTAGATTAATAGATAATCAGATTGAAAAAATACCTCAGAATATTATTAAATTACAAAATTTAAAAACTCTTCACATTTCAAAGAATAAATTAAAAGTAATTCCATCTCAAATTTCTCATTTGCAAAATTTAAGAGATTTTGAAATTAAATATAATCCAATTGAAGCTTTAAAGTTTGGTTATATCATTTCCGATAAAAAATATGTTTTTAGAGAGATATTAAACTTTGATAAATCTATTATTGAAACTTTGTACGGAGACAATTTCGTTTTTCTGAGAGATGAAAATAATTATAGTATTGTTGAATTTGGAAATCAGCCTCAAAGTCCGGAGTATCGTTATATTTATGAAAATTTCAGCCCCGGCTCAGGCTTTTTAATAAATATATTTGGAGAGACCAAGACACAAAAAACATTTTTAAAAAAAATAACAACTCAAATTGACAAATGGATTAAAGAACAAGAAATAGAATTTGAAACGAACAGAAGAAAAAAAATTGCATCTCGTTTTTTTTTATACCCTATTGATAGCAACTATGAAAAAGAAACTGTTATTGATTATGATAAATTACTTAAATATAAGGAAGCAGGAAAAAATCTTTATTTTGACGATGAGTTAGGGCGTGATTTTTCAGTAACAGACCTTGTAACTTATATTGGAGCGGAAAATGTAAAAATTGAAAAAGTTTGGAACGGAACTGACTGTATTACTAATGTTCGGATTGAAAACTTTAAGCTATTAAAGAATATTCAATTTAAAATTTCCGAACGTATAAATATAGTTCTTGGAAGGAATGCGCTTGGCAAAACATCAATTTTACAAGCACTTACACTTGGTCTTTTGCCACTTGATAATGTTGATAAATCAAATGAATTTGAAAGATTTATTAGATTTGGACAAGCTCAATCGGAAGTTATTATTAGTTGGGGTGATGAAAACAGAAAAGCGTATCTTTTCAAAAACGAACTTGGCGAAGATAAACACATAGACTTTCCTCAAAAATTATTATTAGCCTACGGTGTAAACCTAAATACTGAGATAAAACTTGACCACTCAAAAGTAATTGAGCATCTTATTTCAGGAAACGCAATACCTTATTCGACTAAATCAATATTTAAAGATTATTCAACAGATTTTCACGACCCGATAATTATTTTAGAGAGGTTACAAATTGAGAATAGCAAGAAAAAAGATAAACTGATAACCTCAATTACTAATTTGATTGCAAAGACAATCAATAACTATTTAAGTTTGATTGAAGAAAAGGAAAGAATTTCACTCGGACAAGAAAATTCAGATTTCTTTTTCACCGACATCAATAACAATAAACTCAAAACACAACATTTAAGCGAAGGTTATAAAGACCACATTTTATTGATAACGGACATAATAACCCGAATAATTTCATCACGAGCTAATATTTTCGACAAAACGCCTTCTATAACTAAATTATTTAATGAATGTAAGGGAGTGATATTAATAGATGAATTTGACAGACATCTACATCCAATTTGGCAAAGAAGATTATTACTGCAATTGAAAACTGACTTTCCTAAAATTCAATTTATACTAACAACACACAACCTGTTCTCGCTTCAATCTGCCGAAGGATTTAATTCATTAATTTTGGGAATAAAAGATGGTCAAATCACTATAAAAGAAAAACCAATAAAATCAGGGCTAAGTATCAAGAGTATTTATAATATGTATTTTGACGGGAATAATAAATTCTTTGGCTACGAAACAGAAAAGTTGTTTACTCAATTTTATGAACTTATAGTGAAAGTTAAAAAACAAAAAGCATCGGAGATTGAATTAACACAATTCAGAAAAACAATTAATCAACTTCTCGAAAAAGATGAAGAAGTCCAAGTCATTATTTCACGAGAATTGAGACAGTTGGAAAGACAAACAGGAAAAACTTTTGAACTATGAACAGAATAATACGAATTTGCCCGAGTTCTGTTTCTGTTGATAAAATAGGTCGTATTTCCATGTATTCAACAAGCAAAAATCAGATACGACAAGAACTTATAAAAATGTCTCAGCAAAGGTGTTCATACTGCGATTGTATTCTTCATATATCTGAATACACACCTCATATTGAACATTTTAAACCAAAAGATAAATTTCCAAATTTGGAAGCAGTTTGGCATAACTTATTTGCATCATGTCCAAAATGCAATGAATATAAAGGGGGTGGAAGAAAGTATCCACCACAAGTAAAACCATTAAAGCCAGACACCAATGAATATGATTTCGATTATTGGTTTGAGATAAAGTGGGAAACTTATGAGATATTACCAAATTCATTACGAGATAAAGATGAACAAAAAAGAGCAGAAGAAACGATTAAATGGTTGGGATTAAATAGAGATAGCAGACCTATTTCGAGAGGAGAAATTGTTGAACAATTCAATGGAGATAATCTTGATGACTGGTCATATAAATTTATGCTGGAAAGAAAATAAAAAAATTGCTATATCATTGCACTTAATGCCAGCCGGCTGCTGTGGTTTTGTGTAGCGAAGCGGAACAAAACCCGTCATAAGTGCATTCACGTTGTATGAAACATATGATACAAAACCCCTTCAAAGTTATAACAATTATGACAATTATTATATTGTTGCTTTCTCCATCTTGTATTGAACATGATGCAAGAACTGATATTGATACTAAACAGCTTTCAAATATGCGATTTATACGTTTTATATAAATTTGATTATAAGCGTGTTAGGTTTTAAAAACCTAACACGTTTGTAATCGGTTTGGTATAATTCATAGCATTCAATAATTTATTGAATGCTAAATTACATACTTTGTTGCTATTATGCAACTTCTTTACCCTTTTTTGAATATGTTTTTTTGCAAATTTTGACGAATATAGGGAGGGTTTTTAGACAGTCTGACG
>JFJP01041187.1_pt1 | contig 10108 bp, 8 predicted proteins | sample 431651 | NCBI WGS metagenome assembly JFJP01 (sample SAMN02602958, study PRJNA72255) | Microbial mat metagenome, whole genome shotgun sequencing project. | biome: fresh water; feature: sink hole; material: water; isolation source: purple microbial (photo- and chemosynthetic) mats found in... | reverse complement strand
GCAGAATCACCATTCTCACCGGTTTTTATTTTTCCTTTTTTGTGTGTAAAAACATCCCACACAGATTGCCCTTTGCCATCTGTATTCCATGCACCTTCAGTTTGGTATGATGCAGCCGCTGCACCCCAAACAAAATCTGACCCGAAAAGATTACTCGTAAACATATTTTTTACATTAATTCAGAGTAACGAATATAGAAACATATTTCTGCAAACGAAAGCATGATTTAAATAAATTCATGTATAGGTTAAAAAGTTCTAAGTGGTTCATCAGTAGCCATTAGTAATCTTAACAAAACTTTAATAATTAGAGCGCATTTTTAAAACAATTGAATATACAAACCGAATCTCTATTTAGTATCTTTGTGCCGATATTTCACAGAATAATTTTGGTAAACGTTCAATAATGGGATTCAGCAATATGTCACGAAAATCTAAAAGCAGATTCGTCATCATTTTTAGTGTAATAGCTGTGATAGGCGTCATTTTTGTTACGCAGATTGTATTGTCTAATCATAATGAATCGGGAAGTGAGCATATACTTCCTACCATAGACAGTGCGTTGGTAGATAAAATAACCATCACCCACCGCAACGATGTAACAAATGCCATACATCTGACCAAAGAAAATGGTGACTGGAAAGTAAGCCGCGATATGTTTGAAGCCGATGCCGACTCACAACAAGTGGGCAAGCTGATAGAGCTTTTCAATCATATGAAAATTGAAAATACATTTACCATACATCCGAACAGATTTATTGAGTACGAATTGTTTGAAGGGCAATATATTGAGATAGCACTTTCGTCGGGCGATACTACGCACTTGAATATACTTATTGGCCGTATCAATTTTCAAAACAAATCGGGCAATTTTACAATTAATCCGGATGTAAATACTTTTATCAGGCTAAAAGAAGGGCAAAACATATATGAGGTAAAAGGATTTCTGGCTATGCAGGTTCCAAAAAATCCGAATGCGTATCGCAATAAAGCCATTACCCGCCTGAATAGAGACAATATTGAGAAATTGGTATTCAGCTATCCCGATAGTTCTTTCACCCTGCGTAAAACAGACGGAGTATGGTATCTGAACGATAAAACTGCAGATGAAATAGCTGTAGAAAATTATTTGAACGACATAGCACAAACCAATGGCTACGATTTTCTGGCCGGCGAAAAATTCAGCAATCTGAAGCATTCATCCTTGCAACTCACTATAGAAGGTAAAGATATGGAAAAAGTTGTGATTCGTGCATTTGCTGCCGATACTGCGCACCGTCATATCATCACCAGTACCCAAAATCCTGAAAACGCTTTCAGTGGACAAAAAGGAGAATTGACCGAACGTATTTTTGTGTCAGCAAACTCCTTTGTGCCCAAGTACAACTAAGGGTTGGCTTTTTTCCAGGTAGTATATTTTTCCAATTCTATTTTTACGAGTGCCATACATGCGCTTAGTATGGCTGCATCGTCCATAAAACCAATCACCGGAATCCAGTCCGGAATGATGTCTACCGGATTGAGCACATATATAAGTGCTGCAGTAATGCTGGCTATCAGATACCAAGGTATGGTTTTGTAACTTCCGTTCATATAGTCTTTTAGTAGCGAATAAAGCAATTTTACATCGTCTAGATACTTTGCCAGTTTGCTGTTTTTTCGAATCAGCGTTTCCACACTGTTTTGTTTTTCCACAATATCTGCTACATCTTTTTCCTGCACCTTTTCGGCAGCTTCTTGCAGTTCTTTTTCGGGAGATACTTGTTTGTCCATTTCTTTTAAAGGTTTAGTCCTAAAAGTATATAATTTGCATGAAATAATTGTAAGATTTACATTCAAATCTGATTATTCTGTTCCAATAATCTACGAATGTATTATTTTTGAAAATATAATTAAGTATACCCCTAAATGCCATTCTTATGTCTGAATCTGAAGTAAAACAACATATAATCCAGCTGCGTGCCACCCTCGAAAAGCACAACCATGCCTATTACAATCTGAATAACCCTACAATCAGCGATTTTGAGTTTGATAAGCTCCTGAAAGAGCTTCAGATGCTGGAGGATCAATTTCCACAGTTTGCAGATCCAAATTCGCCTACCCAGCGTGTAGGCTCAGACCGAAATGAGGAGTTTGTGCAGGTAGCCCACAAGTACCCCATGCTTTCGCTTGCCAATACCTACAACGAGGGAGAACTCCTGGATTTCAATGGCAGGGTGGAGAAACTGCTTGGCCGAAGCGTGGAATATGTATGTGAACTCAAATTTGATGGAACCGCAATTGGCATTACCTATATAAATGGTAAGTTGGAACGTGCGGTAACACGAGGCGACGGGCAAAAAGGCGACGATGTGACTGCCAATGTGCGCACCATCAAAACCATACCTCTTATGCTGAAAGGAAACGATTTTCCAGAAGAATTTGAGATACGGGGGGAAATCATATTGCCACATTCCTCATTTGAGCGCATAAATGCTGAGCGCGCAGAACGTGGTGAAACACCTTTTGCCAATCCAAGAAATGCAGCTTCGGGTACACTCAAGATGCAGAACTCAGCCCAGGTGGCCAAGCGTGGTCTCGATTGCTTTTTCTATTATATGCCAGGTGCCAACAAACTTCAGGATGGGCATTTTGAGAGCATGACGCATGCCCGTAATTGGGGCTTCAAAGTTTCGGATGAGATGAAGAAGGTAGGCAGCATACAAGATGTGATACAATTTATAAAATATTGGGATACTGAAAGATATAAATTGCCTTTTGATACCGATGGAATAGTGGTAAAAGTAAATTCTGCCGACTATCAGGGGGAGCTTGGATTTACGGCTAAGACTCCACGTTGGGCAGTAGCATATAAATTCAAGGCAGAGCAGGTAGTTACCCGACTGTTAAGTGTTACGTTTCAGGTAGGGCGTACCGGTGCAGTGACTCCCGTAGCCAACCTGGAACCTGTGCAACTGGCCGGAACCGTAGTTAAAAGAGCGTCCTTGCACAATGCAGACATCATAGCCGAACTGGGCCTGCACCTGGGCGATATGGTGATGGTAGAAAAAGGGGGAGAAATAATTCCTAAAATAGTAGGAGTAGACCACCAGCAACGAGGTCTGGGGCTTGAGCCAGTGGTGTTTTTGCATCATTGCCCGGAGTGCGGTACCGCTTTGGTGCGCAGCGAGGGTGAGGCAGCCCACTATTGCCCGAATGAGAATAGCTGTCCACCGCAGATAAAAGGCAAAATAGAGCATTTCATCAGCCGCCAGGCAATGGATATAAATGCTGCCGAAGCCACGGTAGAACAACTTTACAACAGTGGACTGGTGAAAAATGTAGCCGACCTGTACGATCTGAAATTTGAACAAGTAGTGGCTCTGGAGCGATTCGCCGAGAAATCTGCCCGTAATCTGATTGATAGCATTGAGGCATCGAAACAGCAGCCGTTTCATAAAGCTTTGTTTGGGTTGGGAATAAGGTTTGTGGGAGCTACTGTGGCCAAAAAATTGTCAGAGGCATTTACCGATATTCAATCTCTCAGCACTGCCAAGGCAGAGCAACTCACGCAGGTAGATGAGATTGGAGAACGCATAGCGCAAAGCGTGGTGCAGTATTTTGCCGATGAAAGGAATCAGTTGCTCATTCAGCGACTTTTGCAAGCAGGTCTCAATTTTAAAAGTGATTCTGTAAAAAAAGAAGCTTTAAGCAATGCTTTTCTCGGAAAAATATTGGTGATCAGTGGTACATTCGTAAAACATAGCCGCGAAGAACTGAAGGAAATGATAGAAGCACATGGCGGGAAAATAGGCTCTTCAGTGAGTAAAAATACCAGCTATATGGTTGCCGGGGAAAATATGGGCCCCAGCAAACTCGAAAAGGTGATACAACTCGGCATTCCCATTCTTTCCGAAGATCAGTTTCTGGAAATGATTAATAAGGACTGAATATCTAAGACGAACTCCCCGGAAGTGTATCCCTAACTTCCAGATGGTTAAATTGAACATCCCGAAAGGTTTGAATTTTTGGGATGTTTGATGTACATATAGTTGTATTGAATTAGTCCACAATGTTAGTATTGCCTAACCTAGTTTTTCTATCTCATCTTTAGATAATCCGGTTATTCGCATGATTCTTTCAATAGGCTCACTTTCTGCAAGAAGATTTTTAGCAATTTCTCTCTTTGCTTTCAATCTCCCTTCCAATCTTCCTTCCAATTCCGCTTTTAGTCTTCCAATTCGCTCCCCTTCTAATCTTCCAATTCGCTCCCCTTCTTCTCGAGCGAAATCAATTGAGTTTTTCATGTCTCTTTGGGCTTTCAAACTCAATTCTTGAATCCAAAATTTATAAAATAAATCGTTCGTAGAGTCCATTTTACTTAAGCTTTTCTATCTCGTCATTAGATAATCCGGTTACTCGCATTATTCTTTCAATAGATTCACCCTCAGACAGAAGTAACCGAGCAATTTGCACTTTTGCTTTCTTTTCCCCTTCCTCACGGGCGGTTTCTAAGGAGTTTTTCAGGTCTCTGTATATCTTCAAACTGTCTTCGTAGGCTTGTACCTCTTCAGAATTGAATTTTGCAATTTCGGCTAACTCAAATACCCGTTCAAAAATTCGTTCTCTCAGTTTTTCCGGTACGCGATCCAATTTGTTCAGGTTTTTTATCAGGTAAAGCCATTTGTCGAAACGTGTTTCAAGTTCGTCCAATGATTTGTTGAACTTGGGCATTTCGAGATAAATGAAGTTAAGTTTGTCGTAGAAAACTTTATTAGTTTCTATATCAGAAAGTTTAATGTCGTATCTGTATTTTTCTTTTTCATGTTTGTCTTCATCAAAAACAAAATCTAACAGCGCAACTGTGTATACTGCCTGCAATTCAAAATCCCAGTCGCTGCGATTCTTGGCTTGGTCCCTTATTGGGAAAGTTGAATAATAGACAGTACGATCTTTGAAAAACTTCTGCTTGGTTTTTTGCATTTCCACAATGAACTTTTCGCCTCGTTCATTTTCGCAATACAGGTCGAAAATGGCCTTACGAGAATCCTCGGTAGTGCCCAGTTGATCAGAACGTTTGTATATAATTTCTTTTATTACACCTTGTTCTTTTTTGAGCAATTCGTTCAGAAAATCGAGCAAAAGTTCTTTGCTGAACTCTTCACCGAAAAGCCTTTTAAAACCGTAGTCTGTAAACGGATTTATGTATCGTTCTCTGAATTCAGTCATATGCACCTAATTTTTGCAAAGTTACTAAAAAAAGATTTTTCAAATCAATAGGTAAATGGTTCAGATGTGTAGTGTTTAATTTTTTTCTTTCAGTTTGTATTTATATCCCGAAAACCATAAGTAAGTTTTCCCATCTTCTTGTATGATGTGAAAAGAATCGTTCATGCTACGTCCCCGGCCAATGGCTACTGCCCGTGTTGCGTCTTTGCAATCCAATATTCTCGACATTTTGCTTCCAAACATGCTGAAATTCGCTATAAGCATATCATTCTGCATTCCAATATTCAGGTTTTCAGGTACAAATACATTCTTGCCTTTGTTTAGCAGTTCGTATTTACCCACAGCATTTTTCCATTCCTGCAAAATGGGCGATGCGGTATATTTCATCCCCAGAATATTACTTCCCTGGTATATAAGTGTATCTCTTCCAACTATTTTTATAGAAAAAGTATCTGGCATTTTGGGAAGTGGAATACCCAACAGCGAAATACGGGCACTCAATGAACCTGCTTTGTTTTCAAATAATCTCAGTTTCATGCCTTGAATGCTGGTTTTGAGAGTATTGTCTGAGTATGAGAATTCCATAAGTCCCAGTGGTGTGGCATAAAAACCGGCAAAATTCTCGAGCGGGATGCTTGGTTTATCGCACGGTGCCATCCATTTTTCTTCATCCTTTTTCATTTTGGTATTGTACAAGGTTTCTATGGCTTTAGTGAGGAGTAAATCGTCGTATTTGCTTCTCAGTGCAGCCCCTTTGTCCGAATTCGTGAGCACCACCGCAGCCATATTGTATTTTGGCACAAAAAGTACCGATGCGTGAAATACCTCAGTATCGCCACCATGTCCATAGGTGAGACCTGCATTTTTAAATACCGCTTCGGTATTCATATGGAAGCAAAGTCCAAGTTCTTTTCCATTGTCGTAAGGATTTCCGGCATTCTGCAGGTGAATCATTTCTCTGAAAGTTTCAGTTTTTATGATACTTTGGCCATTGTAAGAGCCTTCATTCAGAATCATGAGCATAAAATGGGTCATGTCTTCAGCACTGCTCACCATCATGCCGGCGCCTATGTCGCGTATAAAACCCTCGTTGTATTCTTTTTTTCCTTTGTAGCCTTTGGCTATGAGGTTTTTTATGTTCGCAGGTTCCTCGAAAGAGGAATTTATCATGCCCATTGGGCCAAAAATATTTTGCTGCATATAATCTTCAAAACTGAGGCCTGAAGCAGCTTCTACCAACAAACCCAGCAATCCGTATCCCACATTGGAGTATGCATATAACTGGTTGGGCTCAAAAGCCATGTAGGTTTTATTCAATTCCGGCAAAAGGCTTTGCGGCAATGTAGTATCTGCGCTGAACATATTGCAGTATAAATCGCTGGGCAAGCCGCTGTGGTGGGTGAGTAACATGCGTGGTGTGATTTTGTTTGCTGCATCCGTTTCAGAGCGAATGCCAAAGCCCGGAAGCTGAGATGCCAACGAAGCGTCAATATTCAACTTCCCTGCTTCATGCAACTGCATGATAGCCAAAGCGGTGAACAGCTTGGAAACCGAACCTACGCGGTACACCGTACGGGCATCTGCTTTGCGCTGCTCTGCGAAAGAGGCAAAGCCGGCTCCACCCGACATCAGTACCGAATCTGCATGCACAATGGCATAACTCAAGCCCATGGCTTTGCCTTTTTTTACCTGAATATTTAATTCGCTCTGAATGGCACGAGCCAGAGAATCAATATTCTGTGCAGATGCACATATGGAGAAGAGGAGTATAAAAACGGGGATTTGAAGTAATTTTTTTTTCATCTTAAATAATTCATTTGGTTGACGGCACTAAAACGCATAAAGCCTGAATGAAGTTACACAGAAAATGCGGAAAAACCCATTTGGGGTGAGTGAATGTTGTAAATAATTGTACTACAAATAGAAATGATGTTTTAGAGAATACCTTTTCGAAATCGTTTGAATACTGCGAAATTCAATTATATTTGCATACATTCCGTTGTGTGCAAACGGCTAAGTTATGCTTGTGAAATACAATTTATTAACCAATCGTTCTGCAAAAAGGATAATGATGGTTAACTAAAAAATAAACATACCGTACCGATGAAAAAAATAGGACTATTTTATGCACCCGCGAAGGGAAGTACAGAAAAAGTGGCAAAAAGAGTAGCTGCAGAATTTGGGAAAGAAAATGTTGAACTCGTTCTGGTAAACGACCAATCTTCACCCGAGCAACTTGCGGCTTATGATCACCTCATTTTTGGTATTTCTACCGTTGGCCGCGACAGTTGGGATAGCAATTATGGCAAAATAGGTTGGGATCATTTCCTCCCGAAACTTGCAACATATTCATTTGCAGGCAAAACCGTTGCCATTTTTGGATTGGGAAATCATATCATGTACGAAGATAACTTCTTGGATGCTTTGGGAATGCTCGGTCCTATAGTTATTAAAAATGGTGGGAAGTTAGTAGGTGCTATTAAAACAAACCATTACGAAGAATATGAAAATATTGAAAGCAATGGGGTAATAAATGGTGAGTTTCCTGGATTGCCAATAGACGAAGATAATTTGCCTGATAAAACCGACGAACGTGTCCAAGAATGGGTAAAATCAATAAAACACGCTTTCGGTTTTTAATCATATAGAAAATGTTTCAAAACAAACCCACAGCTCTGTGCCACACAAAATGTGGTGGGCTGATGGGTTGTTTTGTTTTAAGTAAAATATTGGTATTTATATTGTTATGACAAAATTCATGCTTTTGCATGCTATATTTGCTTAATCTTGTAAAAAATGTACTCAATGTTTTTTTTGAAGAATAAATAGAATAATTACATACATAACAACATAATCTGTATGGAAAAACTTAAAAATACGCCATTGGATGCCGATACAGTAGCGCACCTGATACAGCAAAGCAATTTAGCAGACCTTTGTCAGGCTTCTATTCGCGAACTTGTAAAATTGGTGAACCAAATAGAAAAAGCCACCGGACAGAAATTTATCCGCATGGAAATGGGCGTTCCGGGACTGGAGCCTTTGGAAGTGGGCATAGAAGCAGAGATAAAAGCCCTGCGCTCTGGCGTGGCATCTAAATACCCCATGATAGAAGGGGTAGATGTGCTGAAAACCGAACTGCAGCGATTCGTAAAACTATTTTTGAATATAGAAGTGGGCGAAATAGGCTGCCTACCTACCGTAGGCTCTATGCAAGGCGCATTTGCAGCGTTTCTGGTAGCCAACCGTTCAGACCACCACAAAGAAGGTACACTTTTTCTGGATCCCGGTTTTCCGGTTCAGAAACAGCAGTGCAAGGTGCTGGGACACGGATATCAGGCATTCGACCTGTATGAATACAGAGGCGCCGAAAAATTAAAAGCCAAACTGGAATCGATCCTGGATGAAGGAAAAACTTCTTCCATCCTTTACTCAAACCCCAACAATCCCTCATGGATATGCCTTACAGAAGATGAGCTGAAGGTAATAGGCGAAGTGGCTACCAAGTACGATGCCATTGTAATTGAAGACTTGGCCTATTTCGGCATGGACTTCCGCAAAGACTATTCAGTGCCTGGCGAACCACCTTATCAGCCTTCAGTAGCACATTACACCGACAATTATATACTGCTCATTTCCAGTTCCAAAGTATTTAGTTATGCCGGACAGCGCATAGGCGGTATGGTTATTTCAGATTATCTTTTCAATCGCCGTTACCCCGACCTCAAGCGTTATTACAAAACCGATGGTTTCGGGTATTCTATGATTTACGGCGCGCTATACGCACTTTCTTCCGGTGTGGCACACTCGGTACAATATGGCCTGGCTGCTATGCTCAAAGCCGTGAACGATGGTACTGCGCCCCTTGTAGCCCCAGTGAAGGAGTATGGAGAGCGTGCAAAAATAATGAAGACTTTGTTCATCAAATACGGATTCCGCATAGTATACGATATGGATGAGGATCAGCCCGTTGCCGATGGCTTCTACTTTACTGTAAGTTACCCCGGTATGCACAGCAAGGAGTTGCTCGAAAGGCTGATGTACTATGGCATAAGCGCCATTTCATTGGTAATAACCGGTAGTAAGCGAGTAGATGGCCTGCGTGCATGTGTTTCGCAATTCAGCCGCGATATGGCACCCATGCTCGAAGAACGCCTGAAAGCATTCCAGAAGGACCATCCGCTGAATGCTATTGTACTATAAGTTTTTCGTAAATAATGTATAATTCAAACCTTCAGGTTTTTTGAAATGAAACTTGAAGGTTTTTCTTTTTTTTAAAAATGTGATTGCGAAAATATGCTGTATCTGAATGTATTATTGCACGATTTGACGAGCGGGATATTCAGATAACATGTACCGATTTTACAGAGACTGAATTAAGGCTATAGAATTGCCTGAAAATTTGCTTCAGAAACCTGAAAAGAAAGCATTAACACATTTTTAAAACTCGCTATTATCGGTTTAGCAATCCTTTTCCGCATGCTAATATATAACGAAAAATAAGAATTTTGGCGTATGCTATGAAATATGCATTCCCTGGTACCAAAATTTTGAAAAATGTAGGATTTTAGGTTATATTTGATGTTGAAAATATTTTAACATTTGTATAACAACCTTTTTAATAGCAACGCTTATGGATTTGAATAAACGAATTCTGGCAGCAGCAACCCTGGCTTTGAGCCCGATGCTGACCTTTGCCAGTGAAGCCGATCTCAAAATTCCCGATTTGGGTTCGGGTGCAACCCTGCTTATGTGGGGTTTTTTAATTACAGTACTCGGCTTATTGTTTGGGTACATACAATACCTTAAAGTAAAAAAACTGCCTGCGCACTCGAGCATGCTCGATGTTTCGCAGGTAATATACGAAACAGCCAAAGCCTATTTGGTGCAGCAAGGCAAAT
>JFJP01006476.1_pt1 | contig 10108 bp, 8 predicted proteins | sample 431651 | NCBI WGS metagenome assembly JFJP01 (sample SAMN02602958, study PRJNA72255) | Microbial mat metagenome, whole genome shotgun sequencing project. | biome: fresh water; feature: sink hole; material: water; isolation source: purple microbial (photo- and chemosynthetic) mats found in... | reverse complement strand
ATCAGGCTTTGCTCGGTGGCATCGACGCGGCCAGCGGCACCGGGCTGGTTGAGCAGATCGGCCGGCGCGTGGCGGTCCATCAGGCACAGGCCGCTGATCAGCCGCAAGTGCTGCGCCTGTGCCTGCGCAAACAGGGCGTTGACCGATGTGACGTGCGAGGTGGCAAACGTCAGCGCCGTGGTGATGCCATTGCGCAACAGCTCTGCAATGAAAAATGTAGCTGCTTGCGCACAGTAGTCATGGGCTGCGAAGCGTTTTTCTTCAGGAAATGTGTAGTTTTCCAGCCATGGCAGCAGGCCGTCGGCGGGGCTGCCGATGACATTGATTTGCGGGTAATGGCTGTGCAGGTCCACAAAGCCGGGGGCGATGATGCGCTCGGGCAAGCGCTGCACGGGGACTTGCGGGTAGTGCCGGTGCAAGTCGTGGTAGGCACCAACAGCCTGCACCACCTGCACCCCGCGCGCGTCGGGGCCCACCACCAGCAGCCCGTCGTCTTCCAGCACCGCGCTGGTTTGCGGGTCAGCATCGGGTTTGAAGTAGAGGATTTTTGCGCGGTAGGCTTGCATCGGGGCAAGAGCTTAGCAAAATTGCGGTGGTTGCTGGGTCCAGTCAAGCAATGCAGCGCCACGGGCCAGCAAGGTTTCCAGCGTTGCTTTTCCGGGCGATGTGCCAGATGCATCGGCATCCCCCGCCTTTGCCCGCCAGGCGTTTCTTCATCGAGTCGAGCAACAGCCGCATGCTCTCGGTGATGAAAGTGCGCTGAAAAAAATGGGCCGGGTACTGGCACTCCGGCGTGGCGGTGCCGTCAAGCACCCGCGACAGGTCTGCCGCAAATTCGGCTTGCTGGAACGTGCCTTTGAGCACGTCTTCGTACGGACCGGCGATTTCGTGCCAGGGTTTGAGGGCCATGGCGTTTTCTCCAAATTAATCTGAGTTGTGTGGCAGCAGCTTGGCCACTGCCAGTTTGCGTGTTGGGGTGTTTTCATGCTAGGACTCCCGTGGGTTGGCTACAATTGTGGTAACTTCGAAAGGCAGACCATGTCCACTGTTTCCATGCGCATCGATGAGTCCCTGATCAACGCTGCCCGCACGGCTGCCAAGGCGGAATTCCGCACCGTGCAGGGGCAAGTGGAGTTCTGGGCCAAAGTGGGCCGCGCCGCGCTGGACAACCCCGATCTGCCGGCTTCTTTCATTGCCGAAAGCCTGATGAGCCTGGCTGAGCCGCGTGAAGAAAGCACCCCCTTTGTACCGCGTAGCCGCACCAGCGCCATGCAGACATGAGCTGGCAAGTGCAACAAACGCGGCGCTTTGCCCGCGTTTACAAAAAGCTGACCAACGCTGCACTGATTTCCGACACTGACACTGCGGTTGGAGTCGTAGCCGACAACCCTGATGTGGGTGAGCGCAAAAAGGGCGACTTGGCCCAGTTGTGGGTTTACAAGTTCCGCAGCCAGGGCCAGTTGTACCTGCTGGGCTACAACCGTGAGGACGAAGTGCGCCTGATCTACCTGGAAGCCCTGGGGCCGCACGAGAACTTCTACCGGGATTTGAAGCAGTGAAACAGACTTAAGAAATCATGTCAGTGGTCACGAAACCTCCGCGCACCCCCGTTTTGCCGCTTTGAGCGGTTTACAAATTGAAAGCCCCCGACTTTGCCGGGGGATGGTTACTAACAAATTCAAAGAACCAAAAATTGAGATTCGCCGCGCGGGTTGCCCGCTGAATTGGGATCCGACCCCAAATCTGCTACAACAAACCTGCTGCAGCGTGTCTGCGTCGGTTCTGACCGCCCTGTTTCAGCGCTGCGTCCAGCCAGGCAGAGCCGGCGGGCGGCAGCCGATTTCTGGTACCCCAGTATGAGGCTGCCGCCCGCTGGCTCTGCCTGGCGGGTTGGGCCGGGTGACGGATATTCAACACGGGCCTGGTTGCAGCGACTGGCACCCCGGCGCAGACTGTTCCGAGAGGTCTTCCTGACCTTTGCCAAGGTTGACGAGACCGCTGGCGCACCCGATGCCAAATCATCAAATTAAATGCTTTTTAAGCCTCTAGCCCTTACGGGATAAGTGCTGACAGCTACTAAATGAATAACATATTGGCCTGCTCATTGCCGCTCAATCCGCCACCTCCCCGCTGGTGTGCGTCAGCAGGATGTTGGTGCACAAGCCGCCACTGTTGGCGTTGCTGAGCTCAAAGGCGCCGCCCATGCGGGCAATGGTCTGCTCGACGATGGCCAGCCCCAGACCGGTGCTGTTGCTGGCGGTGCGCCCGGTTTCGCCCCTAAAGAATGGGGTGGTGAGCTGTTTGAGTTGCTCTGGCGGCACGCCGGGCCCGTGGTCGCGAATGCGCAGCAGCACTTTTTTGCCTTGCTGGCGCGCGGAAATGTCGATCTGGAGCTGCTCGTCCTCGACGTTTCTGCCATAGCGGTGGGCGTTTTCCAGCAGGTTGCTCAGCACCCGCTGCAACTCGACCGGGTCGGCTTGCACCCGCAGGCCCTCTTGCAGCGCCACCCGCAGTTGCACATCGGTGCGGTTGCGCCACGGGCGCAGGGTGTCTTCAACCACGCGGTTGAGCAGCACCGGCTTGAGGGCCATGCTGCCGGGGCGCGCGTAATCCAGAAACTTGCCGATGATGGCATCGATCTGCGCGATGTCATTGGCCATGTGCTCGCGCGCTTGCAAGTCTTCCACGCTGAGTTCAATCTCCAGGCGCAACCGGGCCAACGGCGTGCGCAGGTCGTGCGAAATGCCGGCCAGCATGACGGCGCGGTCCTGCTCGACCTTGGCGAGTTTTTGCGTCATGCGGTTGAAGCCGACATTGACCGCCCGGATTTCGTGGGTGCTCACCGTCTCATCGAGCCGGCTGGCCTCAAAGTCGCCGGTGCGCACGCGCTTGGCGGCAAACGCCAGGTTTTTCAGCGGCCGGTTGATCAAACCGGCAATCCAGGCCGCCCCTGCCAGCGACAGCACGGCGGCAGTCAGCAGCCACACCAGCCAGGTCTGGCCGGTGGCCTGGTCGAAGCGGGAGCGATCTGTTTTCAGCCAGTAGCGGTCCTGGTCAATCGCAAAGCCAACCCAGAAGCCCTCCACGCCGTTGACGCTTTTGGCCACCAGCGTGCCGGGCCCGAGCCGGGTCTTGACCTCTTGTGCGATGTGCTGGCTGATGTCGTCGCTGTCCTGCTGCTCATAGCTGTCGCTGGGCTCGCGCGGCTGAATAATGACGTGTTCCTGGTCTTTCATGGTCTTGAACAGCGACACCCGGTCTATCGCATCGGCGTGCTTCACGGCGGCCCGGCTCAGATTGACCACCGAAGCCACCTGGCGGGCGGTATGAATGGCGCGTGGCTCAAATTCAAGCTCGTGCAGCGTTTCGGTCCACGCCAGCACGCAGCCCACCAGCAACAGCGCCTGCAGAAAGAAGGTGCGCCAGAACAGGCTCAGTCCGCGCCGGCCACCGTGGGTGATCGGCGCGTCGTCAAAGTTCGCGCTGGGGCCATGTGGCTCAGGGGCTGCCATCTGGCACAAACACGTAGCCGATGCCCCATACCGTCTGGATATAGCGCGGTGCGGCGGCATCGGTTTCGATCAGCTTGCGCAAGCGCGACACCTGCACATCCAGACTGCGATCGAATGGCTCGATGCCGCGTCCGCGCGTGAGTTGGGCCAGTTTGTCGCGCGACAAGGGTTGCCGGGGGTGGCGCACCAGTGCCTTGAGCATGGCAAATTCGCCGCTGGTCAGCACCAGTGGCTCGTCGCCCCGGCGCAGGCTGCGCGCGCCCAGGTCAAGGCTGAACGGGCCAAACGCCACCACCTCCATGTCAGCCGAGGGTGCGCCGGGGGCCTCTGTGGCGGGACGGCGGCGTAGCACGGCGTGGATGCGCGCCAGCAGTTCGCGCGGGTTGAAGGGTTTGCACAGGTAGTCGTCGGCACCGACCTCCAGGCCAATGATGCGGTCGATGTCTTCGCCCTTGGCGGTGAGCATGATGACCGGTGTTGGGTCGTGTGCCGCGCGCAGCTTGCGGCACACGGTCAGGCCGTCGTCACCTGGCATCATCAGGTCAAGCACGATCAGGTCCACCGTGTCGCGCTGTAGCAGGCGCGCCATGGCTTTGCCGTCTTCGGCCAGCAGCACGTCAAAGCCCTGTTGCGTCAGATAACGGCGCAACAGGTCGCGGATGCGCGCGTCGTCATCCACCACCAAAATCTTGTCAACACGGGCGGTCATTGCAGTCATACTCGCTTCACCGGAATTTGTAACATGACCTATTTTGCTCGGCTTGGCGCGCCTTTGTGGCGATACGCACGGTTTGTTGACAGTTTGTTACAAACCGATTGGGTCAGTGACCCGGCATGAATTTCGCTATAGTGGTTACCGCTTTTGTGCGCTTGGCAGGCGCTTCTTTTTTGCTTATTTGATTCACTAGGGACATTTCATCTTGGCTGATTTTTCACCACTGGCAACGCTCAAGCGCACTGTTGGAATGGCCTCTGCAGACCCTGTCACGCTGGGGCGGTTTCAGCTCAGGCGGCTGCTGGGCCAAGGCGCGCAGGCCAAGGTCTGGTTGGCGTTTGACCCCCGGCTGGAGCGCGAGGTGGCGATCAAGGTGATGCTGGCGGTGCAGGAGTCTGGCGCTGGCGTGGTCAACCAGTGGCTGCAAGAGGCGCGCAGCGTCAGCCGGCTGACGCACCCCAACATCGTGCCGGTGTTCGAGGCCGACGTGCAGGACCAGCAACCCTACATGGTGTTTGAGTATGTGCCCGGGCAGACACTGGCGCAGCAGCTCGCCGCGCAGGGGCCGATGCCGGCCACGCAGGCCGCTGCGGTGATGCAGGATGTGCTCAGCGCGCTGGTGGCCGCGCACGCCAGCGGCGTGGTGCACCGGGACCTCAAACCGTCCAACGTGCTGATGGACAGCAGCGGCCATGCCCGGGTGATGGACTTTGGCATTGCCGCGCGCTTTGACCCGGGTCAGGCAAAGCCCACCGAGGTGGAGGTGGCGGGCAGCCCGGCCTACATGGCCCCCGAAGCCGTGCGCGGAGAAGCCGTGACCCCACTGATGGACATTTATTCGGCCGGCCTGATGCTTGGCGAGTTGCTGCGCGGCAAACCACTGCGCACCGGGCGCGACCTGCAAAGCGCGCTGCACAAGGCCGCCAGCGAGCCGTTGCCGGTGCCGCCTGATCTGCAGCAGCGTCTGGACGACCCGCTGCGCGCCATTTTGATGCGGGCCACCGCGTTTGACGCCAGCCAGCGTTACCCCAGTGCGCAGGTGTTCTTGGACGCACTGCTGGAGTGGGCCAGCAACCAGCGCGCCGCACAGATGGCACCGGCCACTGACAGTGGCTCAAAAAACAGCACGCTGGATTTTTTGCTGCGGCGCATGCGCAACAAGAGCGATTTTCCGGCGCTATCCGAGTCGGTGGTGCGTATCCAGAGCATGGCCACGTCCGAGAAGGAAAGCGTCAACAGCGTCACCAACGAAATCCTGAAAGACGTGGCGCTGACCAACAAACTGCTGCGGCTGGTCAACAGCGCTCACTTTTCGCGCGGCAGCAGCATTGGCACGGTGTCGCGTGCCGTCAGCCTGGTGGGCTTCAATGGCATTCGCAACATGGCGCTGAGCCTGGTGCTGCTGGAGCACATGCAGGACAAGAGCAACGCCCATTTGTTGCGCGAGGAATTTGTGCGGGCGTTGATGGCCGGCTCGATTGCCGCTGAGTTGGGCAACACCACTGCCGAGGGGGAAGAGGCTTTTATTGGTGCCCTGTTCCAGAACCTGGGGCGCATGTTGAGTCAGTTTTATTTTCCTGAAGAAGCCGCCAGCATTCGCGCGCTGGTGCATGACCCGCGCAGCCCGGCCAGCGAAGAGGCCGCATCCACCCGCGTGCTGGGCATGAGCTTTGAGGCGCTGGGGTTGGGCGTCTCCAAAGCCTGGGGCCTGCCAGAGAGCATCCAGCGCTGTATCGTCAAGCCAACCGGCGACCCGCCCAGCCAGACCCCCAAAGACGCCCAGGTGCGGCTGCGCTGGGGCACCCGGGTGGCCAACGAAATGGCCGATGCCATGCTGCACGCCGACCCCGCCGTGGTGGATAGCCGTCTGGCAGCGGTGTCCAGGCGCTATGGCAAGGTGCTGGGCATGTCGCCTGAGCATTTGCAGGCTGCCACAGGGGTGGCACGCAAAAAGCTCGCTGAGCTGGCCGGTGCCATGGACCTGTCGGTGCGGCCCGAGTCGCCCGCATCGCACCTGCTCAAACCCGCGGACGCAGCCACCCAGACGCATGTGGAATATTCGCTGGGTGACCATGACACACTCAACGCCACCGAGTTGCAGGCGACACAAGTGATGCCTGTGCGCGATACGGCAGCTGCCACGCCCACCACGACACCCGCTGCTGCACCTGCCGCGCCGGTGGTGGCCCCGCGCACCGACCATATTTCCCAGACGCTGGCCGCCGGCATTCAGGACATCACCAACGCCATGGTGGAAGACTTCAAACTCAGCGACGTGCTGCGCATGATTCTGGAAGCCATGTTCCGGGCGCTGGATTTTCACCGCGTGGTTTTCTGCATGCGCGATCCCAAAACCGACACCCTGACCGGCCGTTTTGGCCTGGGCCCCGGAGTCGAAGGAGTGGTGAAGGCCTTCAGCGTGCCGATGACCGCTGCCGCCGTGCCCGACCTGTTTGCCACGATTTGCAACAAGGGGGCCGACACCCTGATCAGCGATGCCAGCGACCCGCGCATTGCCCAGCGCTTGCCAGCCTGGTACAAAAAGTTCTACAACGCGCCCACGTTTTTGATCTTGCCGCTGCTGCTCAAAGGCCGGCCGTTTGGCCTGATCTACGCTGACAAAGATCAGCAGGGCGGCCTGGTGCTCGACGAAAAAGAGCTGGCCATGCTGCGCACGCTGCGCAACCAGGCGGTGATGGCGTTCCGGCAGGCGGGCTAGCCCTGCGGTTGCACACGCTGGTCAGTCGCCATCAGCGGGTGCGACCGAATTCAGCGGCCATTTGACGGTAGCGCGCAATTTGCTGGTTGACCTGCTCCTCCAGGGCCTGGCCCATCAGCCAGCCCGGCTGAAAGCCGGCCGCTGCCAGCTCTTTTGGAAAGCTGGCATGGGCGGCGGCGCGGTGCAAGGCTTCTGACCAATCGCGGTAGTCGCGCTCAGATACGCCGGGCCCCATGTAGATGCCACGCAAAACGGGCCAGTGAATGTTGTAACCCTGTTCTTTGGCGGTCGGTGTGGTGGACCATCTTCCGGTCAATCGTTTGTCTGAAAAGACCGCCAGAACCCGCACCATTGCGCCTTGGTCGATCTGGCGGGCAACCTCGGCCGTATCGCCCGACACCACGTGCACATGCTCACTGCGCAGCGCCGAAATGGCATCGCCGCCGCCCTCAAAGGCAACAAAGCGGATCACCTTGTGGCTCACGCCAGCGGCCTTGGCCAGCAGCACCACCTTCATCCAGTCCTGACTGCCGATGGAGCCACCGGCACCAAAAACAATGCGGTTCGGTGACTCGCGCAGCGCTTGCATCAGTTGCGCCAGCGTGTGAAATGGGGAGTCCCGACGCACTGCAATCACGCCGTAGTCCTGGCCCAGCGCGGCCAGCCAGCGGACATCGCTGGCCGAGTAGGGGCCAAACCGGCCTTGTGCCAGATTGAGCAGCGAGCCTGACGAAAATGCCACCACGGCATGCCCATCGGCCGGACGTTGCTTGAGCGTGCTGTGAAAGGCCAGCGCGCCAATGCCACCGGGCTGAAAGGTGATGCTCAGAGGGGTGCGTGTCTGCTCTGATTTTCGCAGCGCTTCGCGAACCAGTTGGCAAGTCAGATCGAAGCCACCACCGGGCTTGGCGGGCGCAATGCAGGTGGCGTTGTCGATGGCTGCTGCGTGGGCATAGGCCTGCAGCAAGGTCAGCAAGATCAGCAGAAGTTTCATGATTTGGGCCACCAAAGGGTTACCAGCAGGCCATGGCCTGCCGGGGCGGGTTCAATACGCAGTCGGCCGTGATGGCGCTCGACGACCGATCTGGCAATCGCCAGCCCCAGACCGGAACCCCGGCTGCCTCGGCTTTTGACAAACCGCTGGCCTAGCCGCGCCAGCATCGCCGCATCAACGCCCTCGCCATCGTCGCACACCTGCAGGCAGTAGCCCAGCGGGTCGGCCGCCGCATTCAGGGTGACGATGCCTTGCGCGCGCCCATGCCCGATGGCGTTGTGCGCGATATTGGTCAGGGCTTGCTTGAGCAAGCCGCGGTCACCCTCGCAAGGCAACGGGTCTGAGGCGATTTCAACACCGAAATCGATGTCCCGCCCGCGTGCTAGCGGCAGCAGTTCCAGCGCCACTTCGCGCGCCAGGTCGGCCAGGTCAAAGCGCTCCATCTGTGCCATCGCTGCGTCACTGCGTGCCAGCGTCAGCAACTGATTGGTGGCACGAATCGCGTGACCCAGGTCATCTGACAGGGCGTTCAATGCAATCTGCCTTTTTTGGGGGTCGGTCTCGCGCAGCAAATAATCAAGCTGGGCGCGCAAGGTGGTCAGCGGCGTGCGCAATTGGTGCGAGGCATCATCGACAAAACTGCGCCGCTGTGCCACCAGCGCTTCGGTGCGGGCAATTTGCTGGTTGACTGCCTCCACCAGGGGGCGCACATCACTGGGCAGGTCAGCGGCTTGCAGCGGCCGCAAATCGCTGGGTTCCCGCTCACGGGTTTGCCTGGCCAGTCGCGTCAGCGGTCGCAACGCCAAGCTCAGTCCCAGCACCACGGCCATGCTCACGACGACAAAAAACAGCGCATCCCGCAGTGCCGCGCTACGCATGAAACTGGCGGTGTACTGTTCACGCGATGCGGTGCTTTCAGCCACCTGGATTACCAACTGCGGGGAGGCACTGGTGGTGAGTGTTTGCTCCAGTGGCCGCATGAAAGCGCCCACGCGCACCGTCTCGCCAAAATAGGTGGCATCGTAAAACACCGGTTTGCCCTGCTTCAGGGGCGCAGGTGGTGCCGGCAAATCGGGGCTGCCGATTTCTACCAGGCCGTCTTCGGTGGCCACCCGAAAATAGACGTTGCCAGTGGCCGTCAACTCAAAAAATTCGAAAAGGCGGTACGGCAGCTCAACCGACAAGCCGCCTGAAGCCGTCGAGACGTTCAGGTCAAGCGCCTTGATGGCACCCAGCAGCGAGCGGTCGTACGCCGTATTGGCCGAAGCCACCGCATCGGCACGGGTGAGCCACAGGCTGGTGACGATGACCAGCGCCATGATCGGCAGCAGCAGTGCCAGCAGCCGCAGCTTAAGACTGGCCCGACGGATCCGATTCCAGAACATAGCCCAGGCCCCGATAGGTATGGATACGCACGCCACTTTGATCCAGGCGCTTTCTCAGCCGGTGTACCAGAACGTCAATCACACTTGGCTGCACGTCCCCGTCATCGTGAAAGACCCGGTCCATCACCTGCTGGCGCGACATCGGTTCGCCGCTACGCTGAATCAGGGCTTTCAGCAGCGCGTGTTCGCGCGGTGACAGCGCCAGCACGTCCGACCCCAGCGAGAATTGTCGCAACACGGCATCGAACAGCAACGGCCCACAGGCAAAGCGGGGGTGCTCACTGCCACGGGCGCGGCGCACCAGTGCCGTCAGCCGTGCTTCGAGCTCGGCCAGCGCAAACGGTTTGGCCAGAAAGTCGTCCGCGCCCTCGTTAAGGGCGTTGACGCGTTCGCTCAGTGAGTCGCGTGCCGTCAGAATCAGCACCGGCAAGCGCTGGTCGCGCGCGCGCAGGCGACGCAAGATATCGCCGCCACTGCGCCCTGGTAGTCCCAGGTCAAGCACCAGCGCGTCGTAATCCGTCTCGCCCAGCGCCTGCTCAACCAGTCGGCCATCATCGCGCCAATCGACACGGTTGCCGCTTTGCTCCAGCGCCTTGCTTAGCCACTCGCCCAGTGAATGTTCATCTTCTGCCAATAGGATGTGCATGCGCATGATTATGGTGCAGGGGCTCAGGAGTGCACCAAACTGAAAGGTAATTGATAGGTTCGCGCGCGCATGATTCCCCACGGAGAGTCGGGATAAGCAGTGGCCTAAACCACTGCACCGGCTATGCGCCGAGCGCT
>JFJP01041186.1_pt1 | contig 10109 bp, 7 predicted proteins | sample 431651 | NCBI WGS metagenome assembly JFJP01 (sample SAMN02602958, study PRJNA72255) | Microbial mat metagenome, whole genome shotgun sequencing project. | biome: fresh water; feature: sink hole; material: water; isolation source: purple microbial (photo- and chemosynthetic) mats found in... | reverse complement strand
ATCATGCGGATGCGAACCGCGTTACCGGCTTGCCGAACGTGAGCGGGCAGGGTGAACATAGCTGCGTTCGTCACGACACGGTTGGTAATCGACCCCGGCAGTTCCGTTTCACGCCAGTAGGTCGTTGCGGTGATGATGGTGTCACCGTTGGTGGTGGAAATGACGGATGTGCCATCGTTTTCCATCTTGAGAATCGTGCTGATCAGCTCGGTTTGCAGGTCGATCTTACCCCATGGTAATATCAGAGCCAGGGCGTCGCCAGAGGAATTCCCGTCGCGGCCGCGTGTATGGCCGCGAGGCCAGTTGAGCAGGGGTGTTGAGGTTGAATCCGTCTGGTTGTCATCATTCGCTTCAGTGGCGCGGATGGGGCGGTTAAACTCGATCTTCTCGACATGTTTCCGGTCTATTTCCACCTTCTGGCCTGTGGTGATCAGGCCGATTTCGATTTTTGTTGATGTGGGCTTGCAGAGTATCGGTGCCCCACGTGGCGGCGCATACATCCACAGACCGCTTTTTGTTTGTGTTACGGAGCTGTTGTTTTCCGGTAGAATGGTCTCTCCCTCCGTAGTCTCGACCAGTGCCCCTGGCGCGTACGGAACCCCTGCGAGGGTGCAGCCGCCAGATAGGTATAGAACGGTGGCGGTATGAGGCAACGGCAATGGTGTCCGTGCCGGGACCTGGGCTACCTGTAGCAGGGATTTCACGGCAACGGGCTGGATGATGCCGTCGCGGTCATGTAGCAGCGACTTGAAATCCGGCCTGCCTTGGAAGCATTCGCCATAGATGGTATGGATCTTGCCCTGCCCCCGCCATTCTTGCGGGATGGTGAACGATGCAACGAAGGTGGAGGGGATCGAAACCCGTCCGAACGGGGTTATAAACGCCAGGATCTGTAGGGGTGCGGGTGAGGTCGTTGCCGTGCCGTCTGCTTGCTCCAGCGTGAACTGTTGGGCTGGAGCGTCGCCGCTTTCGCGGGACGTGTCGCTGGCGACGGGGAGTATTCCGAGGATATCCGTGTACGCGATCGTGAGCTTGCTTCCCGATATGCTTTCGGATGAAAAACTCCGTTTCTTCCCCGCCCATGGAAGCTGGAAGATGTGTCCCGATTTAAGGCGCATGAAAATGGACTCGGGAAACTCCTCGCCATCGGGTATGACGAATTTTATAGCGCTCACTGTCCCCAGGGGAATCTCATCCACGCCTGATTCCAGTTGAACCGGAAAGGAGACGGTTGACGGCTCAATAATGGCCGTGCTCTCGTCTTTGAAAAGGATCTTGTAGCCATAATGGGCAGAGGCATTTTGCGTGCTGGCCCCGGTGATGGAAATCGAGCGTATCACCCGGTTTTCAGAGTCCGGTGTCATCGCGTCCTGCTCTCCCAGCAAGACCTTTGCCAGTTTGTTTGCGTCGACGGACCAGCGTTCGTCGTTTCCCAGCGAGATGACGGCTTTCTCGCCCGACTCGGCGACGGAAGCGGAAACAATGTCGCGGATTTGCAGTTCGAGCTTGCCGGCGATGGTATCGATAGAGACCGGGGAGTCCTCGATAGCGACGAGCTGGCTGGAACCGTCGCGGAACAACAGCGTGGCGCTCATGACAGGATTGCCGGTATCTTGCGGAAAGGCCAGCGGAGCGCCAGCGAGCAGGGCGATGGAAAGGACCGAGGCATATCGATTCGATTTCTTCAAGTTCGGAGTCATCATGGGTAATTAATCCTTCGTTTGTGGGTTGAAAGAGGGGAGTTCGTCTATCTGGGATTCATCGCGATCCGATCCGGTCAGGGCTGCCGCCGCATCCTTGCGGATCAGCGTCCATAGTGCCGACTTGAGTTCCGAGGTGCGTCTGGCGCGGGCAAGCGTCTCTAGCGTGTTGATTTCGTTGTGTATTTCGCCGGGAGGCAAGGGCGGCGGTTGCCGGCGGAGCACGTTGATCTTGGCAATCTCCGTTGCGCGCAGTTCCTCCCCGTAAGTGACCAGCTCCTCGTGCATCTTCTCGCCGGGGCGGAGGCCGATAACGCGGATCTCGATATCGCGGTCTGGCTCGAGGCCGGAGAGGCTGATCATGTTACGGGCCAGTTCCATGATGTTGACGGGGGTTCCCATGTCCAGCACGAAGATATCCTTCTTGCGTGCCATGGTGCCGCAGTGCAGGACCAGTTGAGCGGCTTCAGGGATGGTCATGAAGTAGCGGGTCATTTCGGGGTGGGTGACCGTGACGGGCCCCCCTTCGTGGATCTGGCGGCGGAAGGTGGGGATGACGCTACCGTTGCTGCCGAGGACGTTGCCGAAACGGACGGCGGCGAAACAAGTCGGGCAGGACTCCGGCATACTGGAGACGACCAGTTCGCAGATGCGTTTGGAGGCTCCCATGATACTTGATGGACGAACGGCCTTGTCGGTGGAAATCATCACGAAGCGCTTCACCCCGGTCGCGCAGGCCGCCAAAGCCAGGTTGCGTGTGCCGATGATATTGTTCAGCACGGCCTGCTCGGGATGGGTTTCGAGCATGGGGACATGCTTGTAGGCGGCGGCGTGGTACACGCGCGTCGGGCGGTTGCTTGTGAATACATCCCTTACCGCCTCTTCGTTCTTGATATTGCACAGCAGGGATTCGGTGGGAAGGTTCGGGTGCTTCTTGAGGATTTCCTGCTCGATCTCGAAGAGCGGGGTTTCCGCCGAGTCGAGCAGAAGCAGGCGGGCGGGGCCGTGCTCGGCAATCTGGCGGGAGAGCTCGCTGCCGATCGAACCGCCAGCACCGGTAATGAGGACGGTCTCCCCCTGCAGGTCGGCTCGCACGGCGGTTGTATCCAGCCGTACCGGGCGTCGCCCGAGCAGGTCCTCGATCTCGACGCTGCGTATCCGCTGCACCTCGATCTGGCCGGTGGCGATGTCGCAGAACGACGGCAGTATACGGAATTCAACATTCAGGCCACCGCAAGCCCGGATCACATATTCCGAGAGTTCCTTCGGGGGGTCGGAAATGGCGAAAAGCACATCGCTGACCTGGTGGGCGTGAATGCACTCGGCGATCCGTCCGCGAGGGCCCAGGACCGGCACGCCATGAATAAGGCGCCCCTCCTTGCGCGGGTCGTCATCGATGAAGCCGACGACGGTGTTGTTGCCCCGGTGTTCCTGCACGATGCTGCGGGCGGCGATCTCGGCGGCATCGCCAGCGCCGATAATCAGGAACCGCCTGCCGCCGGGGCGCCGTCCCGACTCGATCCGGAATTCCCGGTACAGGCGGACCGACAGGCGGATGCCGCTGAAGAAGACCATGCTGAGAAGGGCATCGATGATATAGACCGAGCGGGGAATCAGGTGTCCCCAGGCCAGCATGGTCAGGGAGACGAACAGCAGCGTGTAGATCGTTACCGCCTTTGTCAACCGCATCAGATCATGTGCGCTTACATATCGCCAAAGGCCGGTAAAAACCTTGTAGTGGATCAGCAAGGCTATTTTCAGGACGATCGCCAGTGGCAGCGAGGCCAGCCAGACCTCGCGCATGTTGACCGGCAGGTTCAGGGTATCGAACCGGATGACGAACGCGATCGAATAGGCGGCGGCCGCCAGCAGTACGTTGGCAAGCCAGACCATTGGCTGCCGGTGCTGCAGGGCGGTTTTCTTGACCAGTCGTACAATTGTGTCCATGACCATCTTCAATGCGAATCCTTATCTGTGCGTGTTCCTGGCTGGGGACGCGACCGGGTCTCGTATTCAAGCTGGTTGCGCAGGTACTGGCCGTACTGGCTCTTGCCGTATCGCCCGGCAACGCTGAGCAGCTCTTCGTCGCTGATCCATTTCCGGTGCCAGGCGATTTCCTCAGGGCAGGCGATCTTTAGCCCCTGGCGCTTCTCGATCGTTGATACAAAGGTCCCCGCCTCCAGAAAGGATTCGTGGGTGCCGGTGTCCAGCCATGCCATGCCGCGGCCCATGACCTTGACGTCGAGCTGACCTGCATGCAGGTAATGTTCGTTGACGGTTGTGATCTCGAGTTCGCCCCGTGCCGAAGGCTTGACAGCATGCGCGATCTCCACGACCTGGTTGTCGTAGAAATAGAGTCCGGTTACGGCGTAGCGCGATTGCGGAACTGCTGGCTTTTCCTCGATGCTGGTGGCGCGGCCCGCGGCATCGAAGGCCACGACGCCGTAGCGCTGCGGGTCGGTGACGGGGTAGGCGAACACGGTTGCGCCCGTCTCCTGGCGGGCTGCATCGGCCAGCAGGGTCGTCAAGGTGTTGCCGTAGAAGATATTGTCGCCAAGGATCAGGGTGACGTTGTCGCTGCCGATAAAGTCCTTGCCGATGATGAACGCCTGCGCCAGACCGTCCGGAGACGGCTGGACCGCGTATTGCAGGGAGATGCCCCACTGCGAGCCGTCGCCGAGGAGTTTCTCGAACATCGGGGTGTCCTGCGGGGTGCTGATCACCAGGATATCCCGTATTCCCGCCAGCATCAGGGTTGTCAGCGGGTAATAGATCATGGGCTTGTCGTAGATGGGCAGGATCTGCTTGCTGATTACCAGTGTGATCGGGTGGAGCCGAGTGCCAGCCCCGCCAGCCAGGATGATACCTTTTCGTTTCATGCCTATTTCCCTCCCAGTCGTTCGCCTGCGTATTTGTTTTCCCGGATCGGACGCCACCACCAGTCATTGGCCAGATACCAGTCAACCGTGGCGCGGATGCCGGTGTCGAAGTCATATTGCGGTTCCCAGCCAAGCTCGGTTTTCAGGCGGGTGGCATCGATGGCGTAGCGAAGGTCGTGGCCGGGCCGGTCTGTGACAAAGTGGATCAGGTCGCGGTACGGGCGTCCGCAGGCGCGCGGGCGGCGTTCATCCAGGATGTCGCAAATCGTCTGCACCACCTGGAGGTTGGTGCGCTCGTTGCTGCCGCCGACGTTGTACGTGCGGCCCGGTGTTCCTTTGACCAGCACCAGGCACAGGGCGCGTGCATGATCCTCGACATGCAGCCAGTCGCGCACGTTCTCGCCGCGCCCGTAGACCGGCAGCGGCTTCTCGTCGAGCGCGTTGAGAATCACCAGCGGGATCAGCTTCTCGGGGAAGTGGTACGGGCCGTAGTTGTTGGAGCAGTTGGTGATCAGCACGGGCAGTCCGTAGGTATGCCCCCAGGCCTGCACGAAATGATCCGAAGCCGCCTTGCTGGCGGAGTACGGCGAGCGCGGGTCGTAGGGCGTCTGTTCGGTGAACAGCCCTTCCGCCCCGAGCGAGCCGTAGACCTCGTCGGTGGAAATGTGCAGGAAGCGGAAGCTGTCGCGCTGCGGCTGAGGAAGTCGATCGCGATACTGCCGGGCGGCGGCGAGCAGGTTGAAGGTGCCGACCACATTGGTCATCACGAACGCGGCCGGTCCGTCAATCGACCGGTCGACATGCGACTCGGCGGCCAGGTGCATGATCGCGTCCGGTTTCCAGTCGTCGATGACCCGCTGCACGGCGGCAGCATCGGTGATGTCCGTCCGGCTGAACCGGTAGCGCGGCGAGTCGCTAACCTCCTTCAGGGATTCCAGGTTGCCGGCATAGGTCAGGCAGTCGAGGTTCAGCACCTCGGCCCCGCTATGCCGGATCAGGTTCCGCACCACGGCGGAGCCGATAAAGCCGGCGCCGCCTGTGACGATGATACGTTCTGGATTCATGGGGGTATTCTGCATCCTAATGCACCTTTCAGTCAAACAATTCAGCATCCGCCAGAAGTGAGGCGGCTCGGTCCTTGGCCGAGAGCAGTGGGGGGAGTCCATCGTGCAGCGGCCAGGCGATCGAGAGAGCAGGGTCATCCCAGCGCAGTGCCCGTTCGTGCTGCGGCATGTATGAATCGGTACATTTATAGACGAACTCCGCATGGGCACTCGTCACGTAGAACCCGTGTGCCATGCCGGGCGGGACCCACATCATGCGGCGGTTCTGCTCGCTGAGGATCGCCCCGGTCCACTGGCCGAAGGTCGGGGAGCCGCGACGCAGGTCGACCGCCACGTCGAAGACCTCACCGGCAATCACGCGCACGAGTTTCCCCTGCGGATGCTGGATCTGGTAATGCAGGCCGCGCAGCGTGCCGCCGACGGAACGAGAGTGGTTGTCCTGCACGAAGATGTCCGGGATGCCAAGGTCCGCGAATGTGCTGCGGTTCCAGACTTCCATGAAGAAGCCGCGTTCGTCCCCGTGCAGCACGGGATCAAGCAGGAATACGCCATGGACACCGGTCTCGGTTTTGGTCATGCCTCTCCTTTCGTTGTCAGTATACCGGTTTTCTCAAGATGGCCGATGACACGACGAACCGCTGTCTCAACCGTCATGGTCGCGGTCGGCAACTCTAGGTCGGGTGATGCCGGTGCCTCGAACGGGGAGCTGATGCCGGTGAAGTCCGGTATCTCGCCTGCCCGTGCCTTGGCGTAAAGCGCCTTGGGATCGCGGCTCTCGCAAACCGCCAGCGGGGTGTTGACGAACACCTCGAAAAACCGTCCGGATGCACGTCCGCCGGTTCCGGAGCCCGTGCCGGTGATGATGTCGCGGGCGCGTTGACGGTCGGCGGCATAGGGTGAGATGAACGCCGTGATGGTGATCAGGCCGGCCTCGGCGAACAGCGCGGCAACCTCGGCTACCCGGCGGATGTTCTCGGATCGTGCGGCGGGGGAGAAATCGAGGTCGGCGTTCAGCCCGTGACGGATGTTGTCGCCATCGAGTACATAGGCGGCATGCCCGAGCTGTAGCAGCGCGTTTTCCAAGGCCCGTGCAATCGTGGACTTGCCGGAACCGCTGAGTCCGCTCATCCAGAGTACGCAACCCTGTTGATTCATGACGCGACGCCGGTCATCCGCAGTGACACTTGCCGCATGCCAGACTATATTCTCTGATTTCGGGTTCATGGGGCGTCCGTGGGTGCGGCTTCGAGTGCGCGGGCGAAACGGGCGACCGCGTCCTCCCAGTCCGGGATACGGGTTTGGAGGCGCTCCGTCAGGCGACGGTTGCTCATGACGGAAAAGAACGGGCGACGGGCAGGGGAGGGGAAGGCGTCGGAGCCGACGGGGATCACCGTGCAGTCCATGCCGATCTCGCGCAGGAATACGCGCGCGGTCTCGAACCGGCTGGCATAGCCGGAGTTGGTCAGGTGCCAGCGTCCCGACAGCCCCTGTTCCAGGGCCTTGAGCGTGACGGTCACGATGTCCTCGGTATAGGTTGGCGCGGCAATCTGGTCCCAGACGACGCGGATGGATTTCCTGTCGCGGCACCACTCGCGCAGTTTCCAGAAGAAGTTCTGCGTGCCGTCGCCGAATACCCAGCTTGTCCGCAGCAACAGGCTACCGGGGCCACCCGCCAGGGCCGCGGCTTCCCCCTCCAGCTTGCTCTGCCCGTAGACGTTCAGCGGCGCGGTGGAGGAGGTCTCGTCGTAAGGCGTCTGGGTCGTGCCGTCAAACACATAATCCGAGCCGAAGTGCACCAGGCGCACTCCGTGCTGCCGCGCGGCATCCGCCAGGATGCCGACCGCGTCGCGATTGACCCGGAACGCGACCTCGGGTGTCTTTTCGGCCGCATCGACGTTGTTGTAGGCGGCACCATTGATGATCACATCGGGTCGGAAGGCGGAGACCGCCGCCCCGACGATGCCGGCATCGGTGATGTCGAGCTGCGCTTCCGGCGGGGCCAGGAACGTCGTGCCGTCCTGCTGGAAACGCCGGATAAACGCCCGTGCGAGCTGACCGGATGCGCCTGTGATCAGAACCTTCATTCAATCCCTTCGCCGTTGAGGTCGGCTTCCACCATCATGCTGACCAGTTCGCGGAATTTGACCTTGGGTACCCAATTGAGCTTCGTACGCGCCTTGGTGGGGTCGCCGAGCAGTTGCTCGACTTCCGCCGGGCGATAATACTGCGGGTCGATGCGAACCAGCGTCTTGCCGGTCGCCTGATCCTGACCGGTCTCCTCGACGCCTTTACCCTTCCAGGTGATCGTAACCCCCGCATGGGCGAAGGCCAGTTCGATGAATTCGCGTACCGAGTGCATCTCGCCGGTGGCGATGACGAAGTCTTCCGGTTTGTCCTGCTGGAGCATCAACCACATCGCCTCGACGAAATCGCCGGCAAAGCCCCAGTCGCGGCGGGCGTCGATGTTGCCCATGTACAGGCAGTCCTGGCGGCCTGCCTGGATCTGCGCCACGGCCCGTGAAATCTTGCGGGTTACGAAGGTGGCCCCGCGGCGGGGGGACTCGTGATTGAAAAGGATCCCGTTGCTGGCGTGCAGGCCGTAGGCCTCGCGATAGTTCACCGTGATCCAGTAGGCGTACAGTTTGGCGACGCCATAGGGCGAGCGCGGATAAAACGGCGTCTTCTCGGTTTGCGGCACCTCCTGCACCTGCCCGAAGAGTTCAGAGGTGGAAGCCTGGTAGAATCGGCAGTTCAGTCCGGTCTCGCGAATGGCATCCAGCAGGCGCAAGGTGCCGGTTGCGTCGACATCCGCCGTGTACTCCGGCACTTCGAAGGATACCTGCACGTGTGATTGTGCGCCAAGGTTGTAGATCTCCGCAGGCCGGATTTTCTCGATCAGGCGGTTCAGGTTGCTGGAATCGGTCAGGTCTCCGTAATGCAGGTGCAACCGTGTCTGGTTCTCGCCGCGATACGCGTGCAGGTGATCGACCCGCGCGGTATTAAAGGAGCTGGCGCGGCGTTTGATGCCGTGGACCTCGTAGCCTTTCGACAGCAGCAGTTCGGCCAGGTAGGATCCATCCTGCCCGGTAATGCCGGTGATCAGTGCCTTCTTCGCTTCTGTACTCATAGGTTGCCTTGTTGTTGCATGTTGACGTTGAGTCTTCGTGGTCTTCGTATCTTCGTGATGAATATATTACAAGAACGTTATCCCTCTGTTCTCGCATGCCGCACTTGTGGGCAGCTTGCTGCCGCCTCCGCGAATTCGCAAAGGCTGCGCATGTAGGCTTGAGGATTGCCGATGTCGTGGCGCTGACCGCGTACACGGCAGGCGGTGAATCCCTCCTCCTGCCTGACGCGGTCCAGGCAGGATGTCAGTTGGAACTCGCCGCGCTCGCGCAGGTTGCGCCGGATGTTCTCGTCCAGGAAGTCGAATACCTTGGGTGTCAGCACGTACTGGCCGAACACGGTCATGAATTCGTTCTTGCCCATGCCTTCGACATGCAGGTGTTCCGCCGCGTAGGCGGCATCCGGTTTCTCGGCGAATTCGGAGATATCCAGGGTCCGTCCCTTTTCCGACCAGCTTCCCGCCACGCAGCCGAAGTGATGGACCTGCTCGCCGGGAGCGGTTTCCACGCCCACGACGCTGCGCCCGGATTTCTCATAGACATCGATAAGCTGCCGGGCACAGGATTCCGTGGTGTTGCTGGTATAGAGATGGTCGCCGAGCAGCAGCAGGAACGGTTCCTTGCCGACCCAGTCCTTGGCGCAGTGCACCGCGTGGCCGAAGCCTTCCTGCGTGTCCTGCGCGAGGAAGGTGATCCGGTTGCCGATATCGGTCAGGTACTGGCAATAGCGCTGCTGTTCGCGGCTGAGCTTGTTGAAGTTCTCGATCGTCGGCGGCATGCAGAATATCTCCTCGAACAGGTCGCGGTCCTGGCTTTGCACGATGATGCAGACTTCCTCGATGCCGGCACTGAGCGCCTCCTCGACAATCGTCAGGATCACCGGCTTGGCACGCCCTTCGCGGTCGATGACCGGAAAAAGCTCCTTTTTCACGGCCTTGGTGGCCGGGAAGAGGCGTGTGCCGAACCCGGCGGCCGGGATGACCGCCTTGCGCACGCGCCGTCCGGAGCGGATCACCAGCTCCAGGCATGGCATCTTAAGGTCGCGCTTGATGATCTCGATGGCCTTGAGCAGCGAGCTGCGGTCGCGGGCGATCAGTTGCGCGGTGCCGTCGCCCTGCGAGCCGACGCCCTTTCCGCCATAGATGAAAGGCTGCAGAGGCTTGTAGGTCAGAAGGCGATGGAGCACGGGGGCGGTAAGCTGCGAGGGGCAGGCCGGCTGCATGGCGGCATCGAAGGCGGCCTGCGCCTCTGTCATCAGCTCGCCGATCCGTCGGGCATCCCCCGACGCCAGGGCCTCCATGGCGCCGTGCACGACATCGCGGTTCCGCGGGCCGAGGTAGT